>ERZ837910.5290-NODE-5290-length-11754-cov-3.169160_pt1 | contig 11754 bp, 7 predicted proteins | sample MGYA00519940_ERZ837910 | MGnify/ENA primary metagenome ERZ837910 (study PRJEB31850, sample SAMEA3708825) | human gut metagenome | biome: human gut; feature: human-associated habitat; material: faeces | place: China | collected 2014 ... | reverse complement strand
GATGGAAACCAGCTGATCCTTTGTGAGGTCTTCTACCTTGTTTGCAGGATCTGCAACTACTGCGATACCGTCAATTGCGACGATGTTTTCCACTGCACCTGCGCTCTTTTCATCTTCTTTTAAGTTTCTGGAAGAGTTACCGATGTCAACGCTGCCTGCCAGGACGCTTTCAATACCTGCGGAAGAACCGGTGAACTCAGCAGTTACGGTCACGTTGGGATATTTTTCCATGAAGCTTTCTGCAACTGCGTTTGCCAGCTTTTCCATGGAAGTGGAACCGGACATGCTGACGGAACCGGAAAGGTCTGCATATTTGTCTGCGCTGTCTGCGCTTGTGTCAGCAGCCTCGTCAGCTGCTGTGCTGACAGCCTCGACGGTGGGTTCAGCTGCTGTGTCAGCTGCACTTGCTGCAGTATCTGTTGCAGCAGTATTGCCGCAGCCTGCCAGAGTGCCAACTGCCAGTGCGCTCATTGTAAGAAGTGCGATCAGTTTGTTTTTCATAATGTTTCTCCTCCTTGATGCCGGAAGTATTCTGTTCCGGGCTGATGAATGAAATATAGTGAATGCCTGAAGCCATATGCTGTCTGCCTCATTGCGAGACTTATGATAAGTCATTTGAGCAATGCAAGATATCACGATCCGGTTAGGAATGGGTAAAGGTTGTGTAAAAGGATGTCGGAGTCAAAAGCCCCGACCCGGATGCCTGTGGAGCGCTTCGAGGTGTAATATACATAAATATACATATAGAATGTATATCGACGAATAATATACATACAGGTGAATATTTATACAAGAAAGAGGTAAAAAAGTGAATATTTTGTGAAAATTTATACTTGATTTTTAAAGGAAGTGTGATAGTATAGATGTCATGAAACGGATTTACAACGGAAAAGGAAATCCCGTTTAAAGATGTCTTTAAAAATAAATCTAAAGATAAAAGAATAAGGAGACATCAGAGGAGAAGATTGAAAAATAACATTTTTCAATCGCGAGATTTGTGTCTGCGCGCACTTGACACAAACTCGGCATGCGCAAAAAACGTGCGCAGAAATGAGGAGAAGAAAAATGAAAATGAAAAAATTACTGACAAGCGTATTGGCAGTAGCCATGGTTGCTTCTCTGGCAGCATGTGGTTCTTCTGCATCCACAGAGACAACAGTACAGGCAACAGAGACTGCAGCAGAAAGCACTGCGGCAGAGACAGCAGCTGCAGAGACCGATGAAGCAGCCTCCACAGAAGCAGAAAGCACAGATACCGCTGCTTTTGATCTGGCTGGCAAGAAGATCGGTGTTCAGCTCGGTACAACAGGTGATCAGCTGGCAACGGAATATGAACAGAACGACGGTTCTACTGTAGAACGTTTCAACAAGGGCGCAGATGCAATTCAGGCATTAAAGCAGGGCAAGATCGATTGCGTAGTGATCGACTACAATCCCGCAAAGGCTTTTGTGGAAAAGAATGATGATTTACAGATTCTGGACGAAGAGCTTTCTTCTGAAGAATATGCAATGTGTGTCAACAAAGACAACAGCGAGCTGACTGCAAAGATTAACGAAGCGCTTACTCAGTTAAAGGAAGACGGTACGCTGGATGCTATCGTTTCCAACTACATCGGTGATGAGGCAGGACAGCATCCTTATACCTCTCCGGAAGGTGTAGACCGTTCCAACGGCACACTGGTTATGGCAACCAATGCGACATTTGAGCCTTATGAGTATTATGAGGATCAGAAGGTTGTCGGCATCGATCCTGATATCGCGCAGGCTGTCTGTGACGTGCTTGGTTATGACTTAAAGATCGAGGATATGGAATTTGATGCAATCGTCAATGCAGTTGTTTCCGGCAAGGCTGATTTCGGTGCAGCAGGCATGACGGTAACAGATGAGCGTAAGCTGAGCGTAGACTTCACAGATACCTATGCAACAGCAAGCCAGGTGATCATTGTAACAAAGTAATTACAAGAGATAATCGGAAAGCAATTATAATATGGAAGATTTTAAACTCAAATTTATTGCAAACTTTATAACCGATAATCGGTGGAAATATTTCACCAACGGATTGGGAACAACTTATGTTGTTTCCTTTTTCGCTGTTATTCTGGGCGTTGTCATCGGCGTGCTGATCGCAGTGGTGCGGTCGTCTGCAGATAAGCTGGACCGTCCTCCACTGGTGGTTAAAATTCTGAATGTGATCTGTAAGCTGTATCTGACGGTTATCCGCGGAACCCCTGCAATGATCCAGCTGCTGATCATGTATTACATCGTGTTCGGTTCTGTGGATGTCAGCAAGCGGCTGGTTGCGATTCTGACCTTCGGAATCAACTCCGGCGCATACGTAGCGGAGATCATCCGTTCCGGTATCATGTCCGTGGATCAGGGGCAGTTTGAAGCAGGCAGAAGCCTGGGACTGACCTATGTGCAGACGATGTGGTATATTATTATCCCTCAGGCATTTAAAAATGTCCTGCCTGCCCTGGGCAACGAATTCATTACCCTGTTAAAGGAGACGTCTATCTGCGGTTACATTGCATTGACGGATGTTACGCACGGTGCGAATACCGTCAGAAGTCAGACCTATGAGCCTTATATGCCGTTGTTTGCGGCGGCTCTGATTTATCTGGTCAGTGTGAGTGTACTTTCAGCTCTGATCAGCAGACTGGAAAGGAGGATGCGTGTCAATGAGCGATAACGGACAGGAAAAACAGGTTCTGTTTGAAATCAAACAGCTCTGCAAGTCCTTTGGACCGACGAAGGTGCTGGATCATATTGATGCGACGATCCGCCAGGGTGAGGTAGTCGTTATTGTAGGTCCCTCCGGCTCCGGTAAATCGACCTTTCTGCGTTCCTTAAACCTTCTGGAAATGCCGACCTCGGGCGAGATTTTATTTGAAGGAAAAGAGATTACCGATCCGAAAAGCAATTTAAATCAATATCGTCAGAAAATCGGAATGGTGTTCCAGCATTTTAATCTGTTCGCAAATAAGACGATTCTGGAAAACATGACGCTGGCACCGATCAAGGTGTTAAAAAAGTCCAAGGCGGAAGCGGAAAAAGAAGCGATGGAGCTGCTGGCACGTGTCGGCCTTGCAGAAAAAGCAAACGCTTATCCGGCACAGCTGTCCGGCGGTCAGAAACAGCGAATCGCCATCGTTCGCTCGCTGTGCATGCATCCGGATGTTATGCTGTTTGATGAGCCTACCAGCGCGCTTGATCCGGAGATGGTTGGCGAGGTTTTAAGTGTAATGCGGGATCTGGCCCACGAGGGTATGACAATGGTGGTCGTTACCCACGAGATGGGCTTTGCCCGGGAAGTCGGCACGAGAGTGCTGTTTGTGGATGAAGGCAGGATCAAAGAGGAAAACACGCCGGAAGAATTTTTCGATCATCCGAAAAACGCGAGACTGCAGGAGTTTCTGTCGAAGGTGATCTAAAGGAGATTTTTTCGGAAAAACGACAGAAAAAGATTGATTTTGCAAAAAACCATAAAAAATTGATATAAAATGGGAGAATTTCAACATGCCGGGGCAGTTGCAGTTCTTCCATTTCTTTTGTTACAATAAAAAGGATAGACGGGTTATTTTATCCGCGCTTTTAGAGAAGGACTTTTGATCAGGAGGAACAGGAAAATGGGAGATGTAACGCAGAAACGGACGCCGGGGGAATGGCGAGAGCTGCTTTCTTCGCAGGAATTTGAAGAAGCCTATGAATATGAGGGCGATGACCTTGGGGCGGTTTATCAGACACAGGGGACAGACTTTGCACTCTGGGCCCCGACGGCAGAGCGGGCAGAGCTTTTGCTGTATCGGGCAGGAAGCGCAGAGGAGGGTGCAGCAGAGCCCTTTGACCGGACAGAAGCGGTACGCACAGAAAAAGGCGTTTTCCGTGTGCATAAAAGCGGAGATCTTTCAGGCGTTTATTATACCTGGCTTGTAACGGCGGACGGTCAAACACAGGAAACTGCAGATCCTTACGCAAAGGCCGCCGGAGTAAATGGACAGCGCAGTATGGTGATCAATCTGAAAAAAGCTGAGCCGGAGGGCTGGGACAAGGATCAGGAGAAGCTGCCAAAGGCTCCGGCACCCGTTGTCTGGGAAGTGCATGTAGGCGATTTTTCCCACGATCCTCAAAGCGGTGTTTCGGAAGAAAATCGAGGGAAATATAAAGCGTTCTCAGAAAAGGATACCTGTCTGGATGGAAATACAGGAAACCCGACGTGCATGAGCTGGCTGAAATGGCTGGGTATCACTCATGTCCAGATATTACCGATGTATGATTATGGTTCGGTAGATGAAACCGGAAAGAAGCTCCAGTATAACTGGGGGTACGATCCGATGAACTATTTTGTACCGGAAGGCTCCTATGCGACCGATCCGTATCATGGAGAAGTACGGGTGCGGGAATGCCGTGAAATGATCCAGGCATTGCATCGCGCGGGAATCCGGGTGATCATGGATGTGGTGTATAACCATACATTCAGCATAGACTCTGTTTTCCAGAAAACTGTTCCGTATTATTTTTACAGACAGGAGGCGGACGGCAGCTTTTCAGACGGCTCCGCATGCGGCAACGATACTGCAAGTGAGAGAAGGATGTATCGCAGATATATGATCGACTGTATTTGCTACTGGGCAAAGGAATATCATGTGGATGGATTCCGGTTCGATCTGATGGGACTGCATGATACGGAGACAATGAATGAGATCCGTGCGGCACTGGATCGCCTGCCGGGTGGAAAAGAAATTCTGATGTATGGCGAACCCTGGGCAGCAGGCAAGACTGCGATCCAGCCAGGCTATGAGCAGGCGCTGAAATGCAACGCAGCCCTTTTGTCTGACCGAATCGGATTTTTCAATGATGATATTCGGGACAGCATTAAGGGCAGTGTTTTTGAAGTCAAGGAGACTGGCTTTGTCAACGGAGCAAAGGGACTGGAGACTCAGATTCGTTCCAGTGTGCTTGGCTTCTGCGACGGAGCAGGCGGTTATCAGCCATCGTCTGCACAGCAGTCCGTTTCCTATGTCTCAGCCCATGACAATTATACGCTGTGGGACAAGCTGGTGCATACGCTGACGGACAGCATGGAGCCGGATTTTGGCGCATACAATGAAGCAGCTCTGGCACAGAACCGTCTTGCCGCGGGTATTTATTTTACCTGCCTGGGAATTCCGTTTTTGCAGGCGGGAGAGGAAGCGGCGCGTACGAAATACGGTGACGACAACAGCTATCGCTCCGCTGCGAAAGTGAATCAGTTAGACTGGACCCGGATGCAGGAATATCGGGATCTGGCGGAGTTTTACCGCGGTCTGATCCTGTTGCGAAAAAGTTTTCCGGCATGGAGGCAGAGAAGCCTGGAGGTCCTTGATCAGATCTCCTTTGTGGACGCACCGGAAGGCTGCGTAGCCTTTACCATCCGGACGGAGGCTGCAGCAGAAAGCGTCAGCATAGACAACGCTGCGCCCTGGCAGGAGCTGTTTATCATTTACAACGCGAAGAAGGAAGCTGTGGAATTTCGACTTCCGGGCGGAAAATGTTCTGATCCGGAACAGGAGCCTTCTGAAAATTATTTTGCCCTGGAGGGCAAGTGGCAGTTGCTTACAGATGGAACACGGTTTAAAATAAAAGGAGACACACAGTTAGAGCAGATGAAAGAACTGGAAGGTTCTGTATGGGCAGAACCGGTGTCTATTACAATATTAGGAAGATAAGAGGGAACAGGTATGAGAGCAAGCGGCGTGCTGCTTCCGGTATTCAGTCTTCCGTCTCCGCACGGGATCGGCTGCTTTTCCAAGGAAGCATATGAATGGGTGGATTTTTTGAAGCTGGCAGGACAGCAGTATTGGCAGATTCTGCCGCTGGGACCGACAAGCTATGGGGACTCCCCGTATCAGTCCTTTTCTACGTATGCGGGCAACCCGTATTTTATTGATCTGGAGGAGCTGGTGGAGGCCGGGTTTCTGACCAGAAAAGAGGTAGAAGCCTGCGATTGCGGCAAAGCGGCCAGAGATATTGATTATGGAAAACTGTATGAAAACAGAATGCCGCTCTTAAAGCTGGCATATGAGAGAAGCCTGGAGAAGCCTGACCCGAAGTTTACAGCATTCTGGACAGAAAATGCCTGGTGGCTGGATGACTATGGTCTGTTCATGGCGGTGAAGGATATTTTTGGCGGAAACAGCTGGGATCAGTGGGCAGAGGATATTCGCTATCGTTGGGATAATGCGATGTGGTATTACAAGACCAACTATTCAAAAGAAATCGGCTTTTATGTATGGCTTCAGTATCTGTTTTTTACACAGTGGCAGAAACTGAAAAAATATGCCAATGATAAGGGATTGAAGATCATTGGCGATATTCCGATTTATGTGGCATATGACAGCGCAGATGTCTGGGCACATCCTGAGATGTTCCAGCTGGATCAGGAGAGAAAACCCGCCGCAGTTGCAGGCTGTCCTCCCGATGGATTTTCCGCGGACGGACAGCTGTGGGGCAATCCGCTGTATCGCTGGGATCATCACAGAAATACCGGCTATGACTGGTGGGTAACACGGATCTCCTGGTGCTTTAGACTGTATGACGTTGTCAGAATCGACCATTTCAGAGGCTTTGATGAATATTTCTCCATCCCTGCAAAGGACAAAACCGCGGTGAACGGTCACTGGGAAAAAGGTCCTGGTATTGAGCTGTTTCAGGTGATCAAGGCACGTCTCGGTGAAAAACCGATTATCGCAGAGGATTTGGGCTATGTGACGGACACTGTCCGCAGAATGGTAAAGGAAAGCGGCTATCCGAATATGAAGGTTCTGGAATTTGCATTCGATTCCAGAGACTCCAGCGGCGCGGGTGATTATCTGCCGCATAATTATGAGCATAACTGCGTAGCTTATACCGGCACCCATGACAATGAGACGATCCTGGGCTGGCTGTCCAGCATTAAACCGGAAGAGGTTCAGATGGTGCGGGCATACTTAAACCGTCCTACAGAGAGCAAACAGGTTTTGGCATCCGAGCTGGTTCGTACCACCATCGCTTCTGTGGCGGATACCTGTATCATTCCAATTCAGGACTATCTGGGACTGGATAACAGCGCAAGAATCAATTTCCCGTCAACGCTGGGCACGAACTGGCGCTGGAGACTGATAAAGAGTGACCTGACAAAGGCGCTGGCAGATTCCATCCGCAAGCAGAATATTGTCTACGGCAGAGTGATGTGGGAAGATCTGCAGGAGGATGAAAAACCGAAGGATCCGGAAGAAGAAAAAGAGACAGAAACAGAACCCAAGCAGAAAAAAGACAGCTCTGTAAAGGAGGAAAAAGACTGATGGAATTCGGAAAATTATGCAGTTGGGAAAAGCAGGGGAATCGTGTCGTTTTTCAGTTTGAGAAACGAACAGGACGCGTGGAGATCCTCACACCGGAGATTTTTAATGTATTTTCGGGAGTGGTGAGTGAAGAGCATCGCTCTAAGGCCATTGAGGGAGACAAGTCTGTTGCAGTTGATTTTACGGCGGCAGAAGCAGACGGCGCCGTAGAAATTTCCACAGATGCAGTGACTGCACGGATTTACGATGATTTCAAGGTCGATTTTTATAAGGCGGACGGCACCGTTTTGTGCCGGGACTACCGGGGCAGCAGAAAGATCTGTGCCGGTCTGAGTGATGAACTGAAGGCATTAAAAGAAGCAGAGGGACACAATGTAGAGGAGCAGCGCACGGAAGCGGTAGAGGTTGTCAAACAGCTTGAGGGTGATGAAGCCTTTTACGGACTTGGTGATAAGACCGGCTTTATGGACAAGCGCGGCTATGAATATGTGATGTGGAATACGGATGATCCGGCTCCGCAGATGGACAATTTCAAGTCCCTCTACAAATCTATTCCGTTTTTTATTACTTTACATAAAAATGCAGTGTTTGGCCTGTTCTATGATAACACCTACAGAGCCTGCTTTGATATGGGCAAGGAATCGGAGGAATATTACTGGTATGGCGCTGCAGACGGCAATCTGGATTATTATCTGATCGCCGGCGAGAGTATGCCGGAGGTGCTTGGCAATTATACTTATCTGACAGGTACGGTTCCGGTTCCGCAGAAGTGGACCCTTGGCTATCATCAGTGCCGCTGGAGCTATATGTCTGAGGAAGAAATCCGGGATGTTGTTTCCCACATGAGAGAATGCAAAATCCCCTGCGATGTCATTCATCTGGATATCGATTATATGGATCACTACAAGGTATTTACCTGGACACCGGATAAGGAGCGCTATCCGGATCCGGAAAAGATGATTTCTGATCTGGCGAAGGATGGTATCAAGATTGTGACGATTATCGATCCCGGTGTAAAGCTGGAAGAGGGATATTCTGTTTACGACAAAGGTGTGGAGAACGGCTATTTTGCAACGACACCGGAGGGTGAGATCTATGTCAATGCAGTATGGCCGGGAGATGCGGTTTATCCGGATTTTGGCAAAAAAGAAGTGCGCGACTGGTGGGGCGAAAATCAGCAGTTCCTTGTAGATAAAGGCGTCCGCGGCGTGTGGAATGATATGAATGAGCCGGCAAGCTTCCGCGGGGAGCTGCCGCAGGACGTTGTGTTTACCGATGAGGACGAAAAGAGCGACCACGCGAGAATGCACAACGTTTATGGCCATAACATGGCAAAGGCAACCTACGAGGGCTTAAAGCAGCGGGACGGCAGACGTCCGTTTGTCATCACGAGAGCCTGCTATGCCGGTTCGCAGAAATACAGCACAGCATGGACAGGCGACAATCACAGCATCTGGGCGCATCTGCAGATGGCGATCCCGCAGCTGTGCAACCTTGGTATGAGCGGAATGTCCTTTGTCGGTACAGACGTGGGCGGTTTCGGTTCGGATTGTACAAAAGAGCTGATGTGCCGTTGGGTAGAGGTTGGATGCTTCTCTCCGTTATTCCGCAATCATTCCGCAATCGGAACACGGTATCAGGAGCCATGGAGATTCGATCAGGAAACCGTGGATATTTACCGGAAAGCAGCGCAGCTTCGATATCATCTGATCCCGTATTATTATGACCTGTTCTTTACCGGAGAGAAGACCGGACTGCCGATCATGCGTTCCCTGGTGCTTCATTATGAAAAGGATGAGGTAGCAAAGGAGTGCAATACAGAATTTTTGGCAGGCCCGAATCTGCTTGCTGCGCCTGTTATAATCCAGGGCGATCGCAAGAAGATGGTTTATCTGCCTGCAGGAACCTGGTATGACTACTGGACAGGAGAAAAGATTTCCGGCGATCAGGGACAGTGGATCCTGCGGGATGCTCCGCTGGATACCTGCCCGCTCTATGTAAAAGCAGGCGCAGTGCTGCCGGTATGGCCGGAGCAGAATTACGTGGGTGAGAAGGATACCGATCAGGTGCTGATGCTGGAAGTGTATCCCGGAGAAGGAAGCTGGGATCATTTCCAGGACGACGGCGAAAGCTTCGCATACCGCGATGGTGTATACAATCAGTATCACTGCGAGCTCAAAGACGGAAAGCTGACCGTAGCCTGTGTTCATGATGGCTATGAAAAGCATTATCAGCGCGTACAGGTTCATTGCCTTGGAAAGACCTTTGAGGCTGAGCTGAAGGACGGCGCATGCTGTGTAGAACTGTAAAAAACGCTCTACAGGGTTCATAGAAAACAAAAAAGACCGCAGAACGTGCACATTGTTTGTACGGGTTCTGCGGTCTTTTTGGATTCATGACATTAGAATGCACACTTTACGGGAATTCTAATGCTTGTATAAACTTAGTGTGTTTTGTCGGAGCAGGCTTGGGTTTTAGTCAACCTTTACCGGATTGGTAACGCTGACGGTATGATCGTACCATTTTCCCTTGGTTCCGATCAGGGCGAGGTCAAAGTCTTTATCCAGCGCTTTTACCGGAACATCGAATCCGTTTACTTCTTCGGTTGTGCCGTCATCGTAGGTTACGGTATCGGTGGTGGGCTGTAAAAGCTCTGCACCATCCTTTTTGGCATCAGCAGCCTTGCCGACAAACAGGTTTACGATGTTTTTGGAGGTCAGGCTGATGTGAATGGACATCTGTCCATCTTTTACAGTCAGGACACCTTTTCCGTCGTTTGCTTCATTTACATGGAACATGCCGCTGTCAGTTTTGAACTCTGCTTCATAGGTTCCATCTTCCAGGACAGCATCTGTAGTGTCAGAGCTGGATGCAGCCGATGTGCCGAGCTCTTCCATAGCAGCGTGTGTGTGGGAAACATATAAATCCTGGATGACAGGGATCTGTCCAAGACCGGCGATCTGGGTTTCAATGCTGTCAAATACGCCGGAGGCTTCGAACTGGCTCTTCCAGGAGTCATCATCGTCGCCAGCCATATCATTGTTTGCATGGTCGCCGGCAACAACCATCAGAGGACGGAGAATTACTTTCTTGTAGCCGGCTTCCTGAATCTTTTCGATCACTGCTTCGCATGCAGTATCTTCAGGTTCACCCTCTACAGTGCCGATGAATACATTGTCATATCCGAGGGCATTCATCTGGTTCTGCATCTGGCTGTAACTGATTTTTGCGGTATGAGAGGTTCCGTGTCCCATGAATACGAAAGCAGTTCCGTCTTCCTTTGCAGCGTCAAGGCTTTCGTAGCCTGCAGTTTTTACTGCCTCTGCTGTAACTGCCTTTGCAACCGCTTCTTTATCACTGTTTACGGAATCGTCTGCAGAGCCAACTTCACCCAGAAGAGGCTCGGCGATGGATACGGATTCAAACTTGTCGCTGTAGCTTGCAACTGCTTCGCTCAACTCATCATATTCTGCGCCGTGCATCAGATGAGTAGGCTGTACGATCAGATTCTTTACACCGTTATCAACAGCACGCTGCAGTGCCTGATCCATATTATCGATTTTTTCACCATCCCGTGCCTGCACATGGTTGATGATGATCTGCGCAGTAAATGCACGTCTTACGGACCAGTCGGGATATGCTTTCTGCAGTGCTTTTTCGATGCCGCCGATATCCTCTGTACGGCTGTCGTTAAAGGAAGTACCAAAGCTTACTACAAGAAGCTCATTCTCACCGATCTCGTCCTGATTACGCGGATCATCCTTGGAAGCATCACCTGTGTCACGTCCGAAATACTCTGGACTTGCCTCTTCTCCCTCTACAAGCTCTTTCTGAGCATCTGTAAGGGCATCCCATGCTTCTTTAGCTTCCTTGCACTGCTCATCTGTATCATCTGTTCTCTCCTGAACATAAATAGCATCGATAAGTGCTGCTACTTTATCAGCCGCTTCCTTATCTGCATCTGCAGTGTCATCAGCTGCTTCTGCATCGTCTGTTGTCTCAGCATCATCAGCTGCTTCAGCATCATCAGCTGCCTCAGCATCATCAGCTGTCTCAGCATCGTCTGTTGTCTCCTCTGCTGCTTCCTCTGTCTCTGCAAATGCAACAGTTGCTGTTGCTGCTGTCATGCTTGCTGCCATAGAAGCTGCAAGAAGGATTGCTAATAAAGATTTTCTTTTCATTTCTTTTTCCTCTTTTTTTTGTATTTCCGGATAGAATCACGTATAAAGAATCCCATGGGAAATCTATCACCAATCTCCCATTGCATAAAAACAGCCGCATTTTCTGCGACTGCACACATTCTCATATACACACTTTTCTTCCAAAAAACATTCAGGAAATATTCATGTATCGTTATGAGAATACAGGTTCTGTGTACCGCAGACCTAAGATTCCACGCCAAGGCAGTTCTCCTGACTTCGGTCAACACTGCTCC
>ERZ837910.5283-NODE-5283-length-11771-cov-2.647832_pt1 | contig 11771 bp, 10 predicted proteins | sample MGYA00519940_ERZ837910 | MGnify/ENA primary metagenome ERZ837910 (study PRJEB31850, sample SAMEA3708825) | human gut metagenome | biome: human gut; feature: human-associated habitat; material: faeces | place: China | collected 2014 ... | reverse complement strand
TGGAGAGCGGTACATCATGAATACGCAGAAAAAAGGGATGACGGGAAAGGACATCATTACGGTGGGAATTTTCTCCGCCATCTACTTTGTCATTAACTTTGCTTTTATGCTTCTCAGCGGTCTGCATCCCCTGCTTTGGATCTTGATGCCTGGCCTGATCGCCATATTTGCGGGTATCCCATTCCTGATGATGTGTACTAAGGTGCCAAAGACCGGTGCGGTGGTTCTGATGGGCTTTATTACGGCCTTGATCTACTTTGTTACTGGCCAATTCACGGTGGTAATTCTCATTGCTTTTGCGGTGAGCTGCATCCTGGCGGAGCTTTGCCGGATCTGTAGCCATTACCGGTCTTTCCGCGGCAACGCTCTGGCCTATGTGTTCTTCTCGCTGGGGATGATCGGCTCCCCGCTGCCTGTCTGGATCATGCGGGACAGTTTCCTGGCGCAAATCAGCCAGCAGGGACTGCCGGAAGCCTATGTCTCTACCTTGGCAGCATTGACCTCCCCGGGTATGATCGTGGTTCTGGTGGGGGCTCCTATTGTAGGAGCGATACTGGGTATCCTGCTGGCCAAGGGAATGTTCCGCAAGCACTTTGAGAAGGCGGGGATTCTGTAACATGGAGGAGGCACGGCGCTGTTTGGTGTTCGACCCCAGGGTGGGTCTTGCTCTGCTGGTTTTCGCCAATCTGGCAGCCCTCCATCAGGATGGAATTCCGTACAACTGCGCCCTTGCCGACACGCACCCTACGGAACACAACGGAATGCTCCACCTTCCCGTCAAAAATCGCACCGCTGCCGACGATGGAATCCGTCACATCCGCACCCCTGTTGTATTTTGCAGGGGGTTCATCCTTCGGCTTTGTTTCAATATAGGGATATTCGTTGATGAAATGATCGCGGATATCCTTTTTCAGAAAATCCATGTTCGTCTCAAAATAAGCCGCAATGCCTGTGCCGATGGCATTCCAGTAGCCGTCATATTCATAGCCGTAGATTTTCAGCGTATGGATAAAGCGGATGATAATATCCTTTACCAGACTGTATCTGCCTTCTGGGATAATCTGATTCAGCAGATTGATAAGCAGCGTTCTGGAGATAACATAAATCCCCAGGGAGGCCGCATCGGATTTCGGCTGCTCCGGCTTTTCCTCGAAGCCCTCCAGCTTATTGTCCGCATCCATCTGCAAAATGCCGAATTTGGATAAATCCTTTCCCGTCATTTTCTGATAAACCACAGTAATGTCCGCATTTTTTTCCTTATGATATTCCAGCACCTTACGGTAATCCATTTTATAGATGGAATCACCGGAGGTAATCACAACGTATTCCTCATTGCTGCGCTTGAGGAAGGTCATATTCTGATAAATGGAATCCGCCGTGCCGCGGAACCATGTAGAGCCTGCATTGCTGGTATACGGCGTGAATACGAACAAGCCGCCCTGCTTTCTGCCGAAGTCCCACCATTTGGATGACATCAGATGGTCACGCAGGGAGCGAGAGTTATACTGCGTCAGCACAGCCACCTTCCCAATGCCGCTGTTGGACATATTGCTCAATGTAAAATCAATGGCACGATAGCAGCTGCCGATGGGCAATGCCGCCGCCGCTCTATGGTCGGTCAGAACGCCCAGTCTGCCGTCGTTATTGCCGCCTGCCAAAATAATACCGATTGCTTTCATCTGTTACACCTCCCGTACAACGGCCTTACCGCTTTCCAATCTGCCGTCTGGATAATCCTCAGGGGAGGTTCTGCCGTAAATCACGCAGTTTTTCCCCATCACAATCCCATCGGGAACACTGCTGTTCATTCCCAGAACGGTGATGCCTGTATTATAAATATTAGGCTTTGCCTCATTAGGAATATTTTCCCCGACACCCATCTGCACATTTTTGCCGATGCTACATTTTTCATCAATGACGCAATGGTCAATCAAAGCATTTTCGCCGATAATCGTGTCTGCCATGATGATGGAATCCTTCACCACTGCCCCCTTTTCCACCACAACACCGGGGCCGATGATGGAACGACAGACCGTACCGTAAATCTCACAGCCGTCAGAAAGCAGCGCTTCCTCTGTCTTTGAGCCGAGTGCCGTATACTGCGGCGGCTGATGGTCGCTGTTGGTATAAATCTTCCAAAAATCCTCGTAGAGGTTGAATTCGGGCAGGGTGCGGATTAAGTCCATATTGGACTCCCAATAGGACTGAATGGTGCCGACATCCTTCCAATAGCCGTTGAACCGCCATGCGTACATGGGCTGTCCCTCATCCAGCATTTTAGGGATGATGTGCTTGCCGAAATCGCTGTCCGGATGGATGGAATTATCCTCAATCAATGCATCACGCAGTCTGTCCCATGTAAATATGTAAATCCCCATGGAAGCAAGATTGCTCTTGGGGCTTTCCGGCTTTTCCTCAAATTCGTAAATCTTATCGCCGTCCTCGGTATTCATAATGCCGAAGCGGTTTGCTTCCTCCATCGGCACCTCCATAACGGCAATCGTTGCCGCTGCGTTGTGCGCCTTATGGAAGGCAAGCATCTTGGAATAATCCATTTTATAAATGTGGTCACCGGAAAGAATCAGCACATATTCCGGATTATTGCTGTCGATAAAATCAATATTCTGATAAATGGCGTTTGCCGTCCCGTTAAACCATTCGCCGGAATCCCCTGTTTTCACATGCGGCGCAAGAATCGTCACACCGCCGTTCTTCTTATCCAAATCCCATGGAATCCCAATCCCGATATGCTGATTCAAGCGCAGCGGCTGATACTGTGTCAGCACGCCGACGGTATCCACGCCGGAGTTAATGCAGTTGCTCAGCGGAAAATCGATGATACGATATCTCCCACCGTAGGCAACGGCAGGCTTTGCCACCTTTCTTGTTAACACGCCCAGACGACTGCCCTGTCCACCCGCCAGAAGCATTGCTATCATTTCTTTTTTACGCATATTACCCACCCCTATCTTTTCAGGTTGTATATATGTAACAAAGTCATAGGCTCTGTTTTGATTATTATAGCATAGGAAAATAAACTTGCAAAGATTATCTACGGCATCTGTGCCGAAATTTCGCCTTATTTCGATTGGCTTTTTCTCTTTCCTTTTTTCCGATTGAGAAAATTTGCACGTTGCTCCTGCGCCCGTATGGGTTTATTTTCGGCACTTTCTGTATAAAATATAGAACACAGAAAAAGAAAACGCAGAGAAAAGATTGCCTTTCCCATGCCAGTATACTATAATGAAGGTTAAACTATATGATGATTTTGTTAAATTTCAGAAAAATTTGAACCCATTTAATAGATTTTGAGGCGATAGAATATGACAACATTTCAAAAAGGACAACACATTTATTTCATCGGCATCGGCGGCATCAGCATGTCCGGTCTGGCAGAAATTCTGGCAGATAAGGGCTGTATCGTTTCCGGTACGGATATCAAGGAATCCCCTGTGACAAAGCACCTGCAGAATTTGGGGATTCATATCAACTTCGGACACAAGGCGGAAAACATCACGGATGATGTAGATTTAGTGGTCTATACCGCGGCAATCCATCCTGATAACCCCGAATATCAGGCGGCGCAGGCAAAGCATATCCCCCTGATGGACAGAGCCAGACTGCTGGGCGAAATCATGGCGGAATATGAGGATTCCATTGCCGTTGCAGGCACACATGGCAAGACTACAACCACATCCATGGTTTCCGAAATCCTGCTTGCCGCAGGGACAGACCCCACCATTACGGTTGGCGGCATCCTGCCTACCATCAGCAGTAACCTGAAAATCGGTCACTCTCCGTATTTCGTTGCCGAGGCATGCGAATATTTCGACAGCTTTTTGCAGTTCAAGCCCTTCGTCGGTGTGATTCTGAATGTGGAAAGCGACCATCTGGATTATTTCAAAAACCTTGCGAATATCCGCCGCTCCTTCCATGCCTTTGCAGAGCGTATCCCTGCGAAGGGTGCATTGGTTATCAATCAGGCGATTGAAAACGTGGCAGAGCTGACACAGGGACTGGACTGCACTGTAGAAACCTTTGGACTGACGGACGGCGCGGACTGGCAGGCGAAAAATATCATCCATGAGCCGGACGGCAAGAATACCTTTGATGTATATTATAAAGGCGAATTATTCGGGAATTTCCATCTGAATGTACCCGGAGACCATAATATCACAAATGCGGTGGCATCCATTGCGGCGGCACATTTTGTAGGTGTCTGTCCTGCGGATTGCCAAAAGGGGCTTCTGCATTTTACGGGCACAGAACGCCGCTTCCAGAAAAAAGGCGAAAAAAACGGCGTTGTTGTCATTGATGATTATGCGCACCACCCCACAGAAATCAAGGCGGCACTGGCGGCGGCAAAAAAGGTGCAGCACCGTACAACCTGGTGCGTGTTCCAGCCGCACACCTATTCCAGAACAAAGTTCCTCTTTGATGCATTCGGCGAAGCATTCACCGATGCAGATGAAGTCATCATCGCGGATATCTATGCCGCAAGGGAATCCGATGACGGCACCATTTCCGCCGCCATGCTTGCGGACAGAATCGCAAAAACAGGCAAATCCGCAAGATATGTCGGAGATTTTAATGCCATCCGCTCCTATCTGGAGAAAAACTGCAAGGCAGGGGATTTACTTCTGACGGTCGGCGCAGGGGATGTGTTCAAAATCGGCGAAGCGTTTTTAGAAAATTAACATTAAGTCGAAAACATAAAAAAGCGTTCTCTTTGGGATATTCCATTTGAGAACGCTTTCTTTTTTATTCGGGGAAAATCACGGTGCTTGGTGTATCTCCGTCATTCGTTTCGTTTGTTTCCGTTACAATGGCAGGCTGCTTTGCCGCCTCCTCTGCCGCTTTTTTCTTCTCCTGGTGCCCGTTAATCAGAATGAACAGTGCCAGAAACCAGCACACAATCCCGATAAACCGCACAATTTTCATGCCTTTTTTCATTGCAATCTTCCCTTCCTCGCAATTTCTTTATTTATGATATGGCTCGTTGCGCTGAATCCGCTCCGAGCGGTAAATCTGCTCCAATAAAACCACGCGCATCATCTGGTGCGGAAATGTCATTCTGGAAAAGCTGAGTGCATAATCCGCGCGCCGCATCACCGCAGGGGAAAGCCCCAGAGAGCCGCCGATGATGAACACGATATGACTCACGCCGCCAACGCTCTTTTTCGCCATGAATTCTGCCAGCTCCTCGGAGGAAAGCATCTTCCCTTCCACCGCAAGCGCCACCGCAAAGGCATCGTCCTTCACGTTTTTCAGAATCCGCTGTCCTTCCCTTTCCTTGACCTCCGCCGCCTGTGCATCGCTCATGTTTTCGGGTGCCTTTTCATCCGCCAGCTCGATAATCTCCAGCTTCATATAACGGCTCAGCCGCTTGCTGTATTCCGCGATGGCATCGCGCCAGTATTTTTCCTTCAATTTGCCTACGCAAACGACCATAACCTTCATGCCAACCCTCCGTTACAGTTCCACCTTCACGCCATTCTGAAAGCGGCTCGCCATATCCATTTTTACATGCGTGCCAACCTCAATGCGGTTGTTCCGCAGGATTTCCTCTACTGTTTCATACGCCAGATGGGGGTTATTGTTTTCCTCACTGAGGTGTCCCAAAAAAACATATTTCATCTTTCCCGTCATCACCTCTGCCAGAAGCCTTCCTGCCGTATGGTTGGAAAGATGTCCGTTTTCGCCCAGAATCCGCTGCTTCAGCGACCATGGATAACCGCCCTTTTTCAGCATTTCCACATCATGATTTGCCTCTAAAAGCAGCACATCACTGTCCTCTATGCTTTCCCGAATCGTATCCGTCACATGCCCGATATCCGTTGCCAGTGTGATTTTTTTCTCGCCCGAAAAGACGTTATAGCCGACCGGCTCTGCCGCATCATGCGGAATCCGAAACGGCTTCACGCAAAGGTCATTCACCGCGCAGACCTCATCCGCATACACAATCCGCTTGTTGCTCGGCGCAATCCGCCCAAGGCCTTCCTCCATCGCCGCCCAGGTATCCGCCGTGGCAAAAATAGGGATATCAAACCTGCGGGAAAGAATACCTGCCCCCTTGATATGGTCAACATGCTCATGGGTGATAAACAGCGCATCTATTTTGTCGCCCGTCAGCTTCAAATTTGCAAGTCCTTCCTCGATTTTCTTGCCGCTGATACCTGCATCAATCAATATTTTCGTGTAATCCGTCCCGATATAGGTGCAGTTGCCGCTGCTGCCGCTGGCGATGGTGCAAAATTCCATCCGCAAGCCGGTTCACCTCTTTTCCTTCGTGTTTTTCCATAAAATAAGCCTCGGAACTGCTCCGAGGCTCTCTTGTTCTCTTTTTACTGCTCGCCGGGGATACGGTCGATATCCGCGCCCATGGCTCTGAATTTTTCCTCAACATCCTCATAGCCTCTGTCGATATAACGCACGCCGTCAATGATGGTTTCGCCCTCTGCCGCCAGTGCCGCCAGAATCATTGCCGCGCCTGCTCTCAGGTCTGTTGCGGAAACCTCCGCGCCGCTGAAATGCTTAATGCCGTGGATGGTTGCCACTCTGCCGTTAATTTCCACATCTGCGCCCAGCTTACGCAGCTCACCCATGTACTGATATCTGTTTTCCCAGACATTTTCCGTCAGCACGCTTGTCCCGTTGCAGACCGCAAGAAGCGTCGCAATCTGAGGCTGTAAATCCGTCGGGAAGCCGGGGTAGCTCATGGTCTTTACGTTTACCGCACGCAAGGGCTCATCCGCCATCACGCGAATGGAATCCTCCCATTCCGCCACCTTCACATTCATTTCCTCCAGCTTTGCTGTCAGGGAATCCATGTGCTTGGGAATGATATTCTTCACCAGCACATCGCCGCCCGTAATCGCCGCCGCAATCATGTAGGTGCCTGCCTCAATCTGGTCGGGAATGATGGTATACTGCGCGCCCTTCAGTTCGGGAACGCCCTTAATACGAATCACATCTGTCCCTGCGCCCTTGATATTTGCCCCCATCATGTTCAGATAGTTTGCAGTATCTACCACATGCGGCTCCTTTGCCGCGTTTTCAATCGTTGTGGTGCCCTCCGCCATGGTTGCCGCAAGCATGACATTGATGGTCGCGCCAACGCTCACCTGATCCATGTAGATGGAAGTACCAATCAGCTTTTCGGCATAAGCCTTCACCATGCCGTCCTCCTCAATGACGGTTGCACCAAGCGCACGGAAGCCCTTCAGGTGCAGGTCAATGGGGCGTTTGCCAAAATTGCAGCCGCCGGGCATTGCCACCTCTGCCTTTTTATAGCGTGCCAGAAGCGCACCAATGAGATAATAGGATGCGCGCATTTTCTGCACGCCCTCAAAGGTCGCCTGATAGCTGACACCCTCGTTACAATCAATTTCCAAAGTATGTTTATCTAAAAATCTGCATTTGCCGCCCATTTCCTGAATGGTATGACAGATATTTCTAACGTCCTCAATACTGGGAAGATTCTCCAGTACACTCACTCCGGTTGCCATTACCGCCGCCGGAATAACAGCTACCGCCGCGTTTTTCGCACCGCTGATGGTAACCTCTCCGGTCAATCTTTTTCGGCCCCTTACAACTAATTTATCCATAAAAACATTCATCCTTCCAATCAATTCCAAAGGACAATCTATATCTCTGAACAGGCGAAAAAGCCGCCGTTCCCCAAAAAGTAGTCGTTTTTCTCTATATTTCGCCCTATAACATTAGAATTATATCACGAAAACGTTGCAGTGGAAAGTGTTTTTTTTCGAGGGCTGTATTTTTCGCCCCACTTCTTCCCCGAAAGCAGAAAACAGCGTCCATCCTTGCGGATGAACGCCATTTTGATTGTTTTCAGCTAAGATTTTCGGAAAAATTTATTTTACCGCCTGAATTGTTACAGTCTTTGTTGCATCGTCCCATGTGGTCACTGCGCCCAGCTCATCCGCTACAAAGCGAACGGGTACAAAGGTGCGGCCGCCGATGATAACAGGAGCAACGCCGTATTTTTCCAGAGCTTTGCCGATAGTCATTTTGATTTCCTTGCCGTTAACAGTCAGAGTAACCTCTTTTGCGGCTTCGTTCCAAGCAACCTGACCGCCCAGTGCTTCTGTGATGACTCTGATGGGAACCAGAGTTCTGTCGTTGCGGATTACGGGTGCAACATCGTTGATGATTGCCTGATCGTCCACAATCACTGCTGTGCTGCCAATCTGCAGAAGGATTGTCTTTGTTGCTGCTGCGGGCTTGTCTGTGTTGGCTGCGCCCTCTGCCTGCTTGAAGGTTGTATCAACGGTTACGCCGCCCTTCGGCATGGTGAAGGAATATGTGCCGTCCTTTTCTGCTTTCAGCTTAACTTCCTTGCCGTCCTTGTCCTTTGCGGTAATCTTATCCAGTGCATAGCCCTCGTCAGCCTTGGGTGTCAGAATAACCTTGTCACCTGTTTCTGCCTTTGCCGCGCTTGCGGTTACAGCACCGTTTTTGCTGTCAGAGATGGTTGCACCGTATTTTGTAACACTGCTGCCGCCACCACCGCCGGAGGAGGAGCTGGAAGAAGATTTCTTGAATACTGTTACGGTGCAGCTTGCTGTCAGTGTGTTAGAAGGTGTATTGTCACCGTCTGTATCTGTGCCGTCACCTGTTGCTGTATCACCTTCTGCCTGAGTTGCAGGCGCATCTGTTGTATCAGGCGTTTCTGTTGTATCAGGCGTTTCTATTACACCGCCCAATGTTGCTGTGATGGTTGCACTACCATAGTCTACACCTGTAACAACGCCATCTTTTACAGTTGCTACTGCTTCTTTATCACTTGCCCATGTTATAGGGTCTGCTACATCGTATGTTTTGCCGTTTGCTTCTACGATTGCTTTCAGTGTGTCTGTGTAACCTCTGCGGATTCTTGTGCTTGTTTTGTCCAGAGCAATCTTGTCCGTTACAACGTATTTGTCACCTTTAACCTGAATTGCTTTATAGCCGTCTGCTACATAAGCATTGGCAGGCTTATCGGAGAAAGTGCCGCCGGAGATAGAGATTGTAGCATTAGAGTTTGTACCTTTAACAATTGCACCTTTAGCACCACTAAAGCAACCACCAGAAATATTCACAATAGCAGGCTGACTGCTGACATCAGCAATCGCATAATCCGCACCTTCAAAGATACCGCCGGTTACAGTCAATGTACCAAGGTCAATATTATCACCACAACCACAGTTATAAACACCGTAGGTTTCTTTTCCTGTACTGCTTGCATCACTTGCAGCTTTGTAGGTACCACCGTTGATTGTTGCAATATTATGATTCTGAACAGTTGCCTGATAGAAATTCTTGAATGTACCGTTGTTAATAGTCAACTCTGCACGGTCATCATTTTTAATCGTATTCAGCCCTCCTGAGAAGGTACCATTATTGATAATCAACGCAGGGTTATCCACTCCCTTGTCGTTGTCGTATGTAGTACCATTGTAGTAACCATTCGCAACAAGGCTGGAGAATCTGCCCAACTCGCCATTCCCCTTCGCTGGCAGCACGTTTACGCCCTCGTTAATGGTCATATTACCAACATTCTTGATGGTGTAATAGGAGTTGCCGCCAGAAGAACTATCACTTTTACCATTTTCTTGAGTACGGTCAAAAGTACCTCCGTTTAAAGTAACCGTCCCCTTATTATAGAGAGCTGCTTTCCCGTGAGTAATATTATCAACTGTACCTTCACCCTTAATAGTCAAGGTGCCGTTATTCATAATTGTGTGCCCAACACTGTTTGTAATCTTCTTACCATTCAGGTCGATTGTAATATTTGCCTTTTCAGGTACTACAACATCCCCTGTGATATCAGCAGCAAGTTTAATAGTAGTTTCTGTTTCCCCTGCGGCAGTAATTGCGGCACTTAACTCATCAATAGTCTTAACACCTTCGTTTTCGGCAGGTGTATCAGGTGCTGTTGTGCTACCGCCTTCTGTGCCGCCATTTTCACTGCCAGTTTCACCTGTACTGCCAGTTTCACCACTGCCGCTTTCGCCTGTCTCTGCACCGCTTTCTGTACCTGTTGTTGCATCATCTGCCAATGCTGTCACAGGTGCAGTTGCAGTTGCCATGCTCATTGCCATGAAAATCGCAAGATATTTTTTCTTTTTCATTTTTCCTTCAACCTTTCTTTATTTTTCCGTTCCTTTGAAAACCCTTTTTTCTATTTCAAACAGCCTTCTTTCTCGCTGCATCTCCCCCCTTCGCCTCTCCGCTTCTTATATTCGCACATCCTCCTTTGAGAAAAATGTGAAAGATGCCTTCCTTCCGTTGCTTCAATCGGGCTTTTCCTCCCGCAGGCACCGCTTCTGTCGGCTCAGCGTCTCCGGAGACATATCTAAAAATGAAGCTAAAAAACGGTCGCTGACCACATCCTCCAGCCCCGCATATTCCTTTAAAAAGAAAAGATACCGCTCCTTCGCCGCCATCTGATACCGCGCACTTTTGAGCGCCCATTGCTTGTGGTACGCCTGCATCAGCCATTCAAAAAGGATTGTTTGAAATTCCGGATAGGTTCTAAACAGCGTGATTACATCCATATTGGCAATCACAAAAGCATCTACATTCGACATCGCAACCACAGAGGTCAGCGCTTTTCTCTGCCAGTTCATAAACGGCGTAATCATCTCGCCGGATACAAAAGAAAAATCATCTGAAATCTGCTTTCCGCCCTTCGTGTAGAGAAATGCACCCGTCACGCCTTCCATCAGGAAGCAGCAGGTATCCACCGTTTCCCCTTGACTGTACAGTGTCCGTCCCTTCGGGCAGTGCCTGATGCTGGAAATACCAATAACTTCTTCGATTACATCTTTATTATGGATGTCCAGAACATCCACCAGAAACCGTCTCATTCTGTCTTTCATACACATACGATATCCCCAAACCTCTAAGCCTTGTCTTTCTGCCAATACATCTTCTTCCTTGTTTTATAAGGTTCATCATGCTTCATGAGTTTTTGCTGTTTCCTACAACATAACATAAAAATCAAACCCTTTCATTGACCTATGTCAATATCCTAGCATTTTTAAGAGCAATTTTCAAATATTTTCAAGAAAAATGAAAATTTTTTGATACATTTGTTTTCTTCTTCTATTTTCTATCTGTTTATTAGGTACAAACCGATATCTAGTCAAAAATAACTGATTATATAGAATATTTCAAGTTTTTTATTAGATATAATATGACACATGGAGGTGATACAAGCATGTGTAAAGAGGCATTTTCCAAAAGATTGGTACAGCTGCGTATGGCAAAGGGCGTTTCCGCAAGGGATATGAGTCTTTCCCTCGGGCAGAACCCCGGCTACATCAACAGCATTGAAAACAATAAGACATTCCCTTCCATGTCCAATTTTTTTGAAATCTGTGACTATCTGAATATCACCCCAATGGAATTTTTCGATCTGGAGTCGGCGCATCCCGAAAAAATCCGCACCCTCACAGAGCAGCTCAAACGCCTTGATGCTGCCCAGCTTGATAGTATCCTTCGTATTGTAAATGGGCTGGTCTCCAATCATCCCTATTGATTTTTTCCAATTCATAAATCTGTAAAAACCCGTCTGTCGCAGGGCATAAAAAAAGATACAAGATTTTCTCTTGTATCTCAGACTGTAGACAAAGTAATTTTGAGGCAGCGGAAGGGCTTGGGAAACAAATCCGTTTCCCAAATGGAATCCGCAGTCGGAATTCACTTCCGGCGAGGAAAACAGCGAGTTTCGAGGCTTTTAAGCTGATGGAACTCGTCTGTTTATT
>ERZ837910.5281-NODE-5281-length-11782-cov-9.596998_pt1 | contig 11782 bp, 6 predicted proteins | sample MGYA00519940_ERZ837910 | MGnify/ENA primary metagenome ERZ837910 (study PRJEB31850, sample SAMEA3708825) | human gut metagenome | biome: human gut; feature: human-associated habitat; material: faeces | place: China | collected 2014 ... | reverse complement strand
AATCTGACAGACAGAGAGCAGCAATTCGTCCTGTCTGCCGACCTGTTCACCCAAGACCTGCTTGCAGACGAGGAAGGCACCTCGTACATGGACACCTGCACCGCTATGCTACAGGGGGATGTGCGCTGGAGCGTGGATGGCCAGACGCTGACTCCAACAGAAGACCTGATCAACATGGATTTTAACGGCGATCAACTGGTCAACACCGGCGATGTACAGGCTCTGCTGGATTATGTGGTTGGCGAGCGGACGGAGATCGCCAATGAGCCAAATGCGGACCTGGACGGTGACGGAGCGGTTACCACTTATGACGCATATTCTCTCCTGAAAGGGCTGAACTCCGGTCTCATGACCTTACCTGCGGACGGCCAGGTGGAGGTCCAGGTTGAGCTGTCTCTGACCGAGGCCCAGAAAACCAACCTGGATGAATCTTACCCTGCTGGCGCTTATGTGGAGGGGTATCTCTACGCCCGGCAGCTTCCTACGGCGGAAGGTGTGGAGGGAACGATCCATTCTATTCCAGTGTTGGGATTCTATGGTAACTGGACGGATGGGTCCATGTTCGATGTGGGCAGCTATGCAGAATATCAAGCGGACGATGAGATCCGCACCCCCTATCTGGGCAGCGCCTATACCAACTGCTTCGGCGTGACCTACAGCGGGCAGACCGGTGTCTATGCATTCGGCGGCAACCCCATCGTCCCCGATGATCACTACATACCGGAACGTAACGCCTTCAACAACCAGCGGGGCGATACCCTCACCTCGATCTACTTCTCCAGCATCCGCAATGCAGTCGCCGCACGCTTCCAGCTCCAGAACAACACCGAGAATTCGGTGCTGATAAACAATGAATTCCAGCAGCGCATCGATTGCGCATTCTACTACGAGCTCGCCGGCGCATGGTATAATACGGCTTACAATATCGCCCTCGGCAATCTAACGCCCACGGCTGACGAGGGAGACAATCTCACCGCGATCTGGACGCTGGCCCCCGAATACTACCAGGACAGCGAAGGCTTCGTCAATTGGGATGCATTGGGTGAGGGTGCTTCTCTGTCTGTCCCCATGGTCATCGACAACACTGCCCCGGAATTGGTTGGCAGCAACCCTGTGATCATCGACCATGCCAGCAAGACCTTGACCGTAACCGCCAAGGACAACCAATATGTGGCCGGCGTGGTTCTGTTTAACAGCAGCGGCACCAATGACCTGGTGCGGGTTGGCGCAGTTCAGAACATTGCGCCGAACACCGAAGCGGAATACACCCTGGATCTCAAGAACGTCAACGGCACCCGCTTCCTGCTGCAGGTCTATGACTATGCCATGAACAAGACCACCTATGTCATCGACCAGACCATCGGCGACCCCACTGCCCTGCCCGATATGATTGCTTATAACCTGCACCAGCGCTTCTGGGTCGCTTTGAACACCACGTCCACGCGGGAAGACTTGGGGACAGCCTACGCAGAAACTCCGCATCTCATCACCGCTGCCACCATGGTGGATCACTTTGTGTTTGCCTCTACCGCTGCCAACGAGCTGTACGTCATGCCGGACAGCAATCTCACCGACGCCACGCTGATCGCCTGGCTAAGCGAGCCCCTGAATGACATGACCTACAACGAAGCCGATGGCAATATTTACGGCGTCATCAGCGAAAGCGTGCTGGTGACGGTGGATAAGCTCACCGGTAAGGTTACCACAGTCGGCAAGATCGGCAATGAGGATTTCACAACCCTCACCTTAGCCTGCGACGGCAACGGCACCTTCTACTGCAACGAATACGATACGCCAAATGTCTACAAGTTCACCTTGGATACCATGGACGCTCCCGAAAAGGTAGCAACCGTGTGGGATGACACATTTACCAGCTTTAATGCCTCGTCCATGGAAGTAGACCCCAACACCGGGCATCTGATCTGGGCCAGCTATGAATACATTTGGACCTATGGTGGCGCCTACCGGCTCCTCTTCGCTTATATCTTCGAAATTTACCCTGAGAATGATTACTACGTGGAAAAGCACAACGACGTCAACTATGAGCTGACCGGCCTGCTGATCCCGGACAAGAATCAAGGTCCCAACGGTGCATGGGCAGATCCTGCGGAGAAGGCAGACAGCATCATGCTCTCCAAAACTTCCATCGACATGTGGAAGGGCAGCAGTACCAGTCTGGCTGCCGTGGTGCAGCCCTGGACGGCCCTGAACCAGGGTGTCACCTGGACCTCCAGCGACGAAAGCATCGCGACCGTGGACGCGGCCGGTAACGTTACGGCAGTCAGCGCCGGTACCTGCCTGATTACGGCCACCTCCAACAAGAACCCGGATGTCAGCGCCAGCTGCACCGTCACAGTCAACCATGTGCCGGTCACCCTCATGGGTGTGATGCAGGATGCTGCGGGCAATCCCATGCTCTTCTCCTGGGATTTGGAGCATGCCGAAACCTGGACGCCGGGCCTTCCCCTGGACACTAACGTGGTGGCCGCTTCCTATGACCCCGCCAACGAAAAGCTGTATGTGCACGATAGCAATCAGATCATACACCAGATTGATCCAGCCACCGGTAAGACGGAGCAAACAGGCAGTGCCCCCGCCCTGTGGGATATGGCATACAGCTCCACGCACTCCACGGAAGAGCGTCCCCTCTTCTCCTGCATCTATGACGGCTACTTCTACCCCTGCAAAGATCCCATGGCCATCGGCGGCCCAAAGATCAATGCAAAGACGAACCTGAACGCTTGGAATGCAGAGTCTTTTGTTGCGGTTGCCTGCCTGGGAACGGCGAACTATCTTGGCTATGAATGCGACCGTTACCTCTGCATGGACGACAAGGACGGCCTTTGGAACATTTTCATTTACTATGGCAAGGATGAGTCCGGCACGGTGGGCTATTACTCCGCCGGCGCCCGGCGCTGCAACGGAAACCTGAAGGAAACCTTCCCCGGCTACGGCGGAAACAAGTTCAGCTCCATGGTTGCCGCAGAGGACGGCGCTGTGTATCTGTCCGCATTTGACGGCACCACCAGCAAGCTGTACCGTCTGGAGCTCCATGACGTCTACGATGCCAACGGCGATCTGTCCCTGCCGAACTGCACTTACGAAGCGTTCTACCTGGGTGACTTTGGCCGGAATGTCTGGCCCGTTTCCCTGTGTGAAGTGTCCCTGAATGACGGAAGATGCACCCACTATAACACAGAGATTCGGGATGCCGTGCCGGCTACCTGCACACAGGAAGGCTACAGCGGCGACACCTACTGCCGTGACTGCGGCAAGCTCATTGTCCGCGGCACAGCGATCCCTGTACTGGGCCATGACCTGGGCGAGTGGTCCGTAACAAAGGAACCCACCTGCCTGGAGGCCGGCATCGAAACCCGCACATGCTCCCGCTGCGACTATGGGGAGACCCGCGAAATTTCTGCATTGGCACACGACTACACCCATGTGGTCGTAGATGCCACCTGCACCTCCGACGGCTATACGGAGCACATCTGTGAACATTGCGGTCACAACCATCGGGACGATTTCACCCCAGCTCTGGGCCATAATTATGAGGATCGAGTCGTAGCCGCCACCTGCGAAACTGCCGGCTACACGGAGCACACCTGCAAACGCTGCGACCACAGCTACATGGACAGCCTGGTGCAGCCCCTGGGCCACGATTATCAGGCAGTCGTAACCGCTCCCACCCATGACAAAATGGGCTACACCACCTATACCTGCGCCCGAGAGGGTTGCGGCCACAGCTATGTAAGCGACTACACCGACGCCCTGGGCCACACCTACACCCAGACCGTCACCAAGGAAGCAACCTGCACAGAAGAAGGGGTCATGACCTTCACCTGTGACTGTGGCAAGCGCTACACCCAGCCCATCCCCAAGACGGAGCATCCGTATGATTCCGTCGTCAAGGAGCCTGACTGCACCCACATGGGCTATACCACCCACACCTGCACCGTCTGCGGTAGCAGCTATCAGGACGCCTTTGTAGACGCCACCGGCCATGACTGCGAAGCCACTGTGGTGGAACCCACCTGCACCGGCTACGGCTACACCGAGCACGCCTGCAAGCATTGTGATTACCACTACACCAGCGACATCCGCCAGCCTCTGGGCCACAAGGGCGAACTTCAGTTGGTCAAGGAAGCAAGTTGCACAGAGGACGGCTACACCGGCGACACCGTCTGCAACGTCTGCAACGAAGTCATCCAGACAGGTAAGCTCATTCCAGCCACCGGCCACAGCTTCGGCGAATGGGCCGTCACCCAGGAGGCAGACTGCTTCCATGACGGCCTCCAGGTCCGCGCCTGCACCGTCTGTGGTCAAGAGGAGACAGAGCCTGTGGAGAAGAATTCCGAACGCTGTCCCTCCAAAGCCTTCTCCGATCTGGACTGCAGCAGATGGTACCACGAGGGCGTTGACTTTGCCTTGGCAAAGGGCTTCATGAATGGCATGGACACTGGAATCTTCTCCCCCGACACCAACATCACACGGGGGCAGCTGGTGACGGTGCTGTACCGCCTGGCTGATGAACCCCAGGTTCAGACGAATGCGCCCTTCACCGATGTAAGCGAAGGCTCCTACTACGCCAAGGCGGTTGCCTGGGCCTATGGCAGCGGCATTGCCGAGGGCGTAACCAAGGAGCGGTTTGCTCCCAATGCGTCTGCAACCAGAGAGCAGATGGTGGTCTTCTTCGCTCGCTTTGCCCGCCTGAGCGGCAAGACCGTAGAGGCAACCGGAGATCTGCGTAATTACACAGACGCCGGCTCGGTCAGTCCTTATGCCACCGAAGCTATGGCCTGGGCCGTGGAGACGGGCCTGATTGAGGGCATGACCGAGCATACCCTGAATCCCCAAGGTACCTCCACCCGGGCGCAGGCCGCTACCATCTTGATGCGCTACTGCACCATGCTTGGTTAAGTTCTACAACAAGTTTTCCCACCTCTTATCAAGAAATTAGGAGGGGCCTGCTGGCCCCTCCCATTTCTTGCCGTCTATTCTTCATCAATTTGCCGGATCACGTCCAAAATGGTGTTGTCCCGGTACATCACAACTCCTACAATTTTGTCCTTGTATCGCAGCGGTTCCGGAATTCCCACCAGACGCTGGGCCTTTTGCTGCAGCGCCTCTATGCTAAACACATGCAAACCGGCAGCCTGCAGTTTCTCTCTCACATCCGGGCGGCGCGGGTTCACCGCAACGCCCTGGTCTGTCACCAGTACATCCACCGTATCGCCCGGGGTCACCACAGTCCCCACATGGTTGACTACGGTGGGAATCCGCCCCCGCGTTAAGGGCGCCACAATCACCGACAGGCTGGCCCCCTGGGCAGTATCCGGATGGCCTCCAATGGCCCCCCGGATCACGCCGTCAGAGCCGGTGAGGACGTTGACATTGAAATCCGTGTCGATTTCCAAGGCGGAAAGAATCACAAAATCCAGCTGATCCACCGCCGCTGCAGCCAGGTGGCTGGCATAGTAGGTGGCGCTGATCTGATGATGGAAGTGGTTCTCCTTCAGAGATTTGGCTGCATCCAGGTCAAAGCTCTGCACATCCAAAATCCGGTCAATGAGTCCCTCCTCATACATGGCTGCAATCTGCCCTGTAATGCCACCCAGGGCGAAGCGGCAGCGCATATGCCGGTCCAGCATCTTCTGCCGCAGGAACCGGGCTGTGGCCAAAGATGCGCCGCCGGAGCCCATCTGCATGGAGAAGCCGTCATAGAGATACCCCGCAGCTTCAATCACATTTGCCGCCGTCTTGGCAATCAGCAATTCCTTGGGGTCTTTGGTATAGCGGGTAGCGCCGCTCATGATGCCCTTGGGATCGCCAATGTCATCTGTCACCACCACATAGTCCACATCATGCTCCGGAATGGCCCAAGGGGCATTGGGGTACGGCACCAGGTGGTTGGTAATCACCACCACTTGATCTGCATATTCGGCATCTGTGCGGGCATACCCCAGAGAGCCACAGGCAATGCCGTCCTCCCCATCCCGGCTGTATCCGTTGGCGTTGCCATAGGGGTCACAGGAGGGCGCACCCAGGAAGGCCACATCGATGTGCAGGTCGCCAGAGGAGACGGCAGCGGCCCGCCCACCATGGGAACGAAATACCACAGGGAAATCCATCAGGCCCCTGGAAATCTCCTCTGCCAAGGCGCCACGCAGGCCAGAGGTCTCAATGTGTGTGATCAATCCGGAGCGGATGTGCCCAATCAGGGGGCTGTGGACGGCAGCCAGCGAGGAAGCCGCCAAGGTCAGATTCCGGAATCCCATGGCCGCCAGCTGATCCAGCACCATATTCAGGATGTGGTCGCCGTTGCGGAAGTGATGGTGGAAGCTGATGGTCATGCCGTCCTGCAATCCGGTTTTCCGAATGGCTTCTTCCAGAGACGGCATCACTTTATTCCGATTTCGACAGCGCTCCTGGAAGGTTGCGGTCTTCTTGGGGTGGGTGCCGGAGAATACCCCGTGGTGGGAGATTTCGTCAATATGGGGAATCTTTTCCAAATCAATCATGTCAGATTTCCTCCACTTCATCCACTTTGCTGCCGGCCTCATAGAGGTCCAGCAGCCGTTGAGCGCGGACCACCACAGGCTTGTCAATCATCTTACCCTTCAAACTGGCAACTCCGCTGCCTCGGGCATTGGCCTCAGCAATGGCGTCCATAATGGCGCGTGCTTTGTTTAAGTCCTTTTCGCTGGGCATAAAGACCTGGTGCAGCGGCTCAATCTGCCTGGGATTGATGACAGATTTGCCGTCAAAACCCAGCTTTTTAATGAGGGTGGCTTCCGCCAGGAAGCCCTCCTCGTTGTTGACGTCTGAATACACCGTGTCCAATGCCGCAATCCCAGCCGCCCGTGCTGCGTTCAGAATCATACACCGGGCAAAGAGCAGCTCAATTCCATCCGAGCGGGTGGTCTTCAGATCCGTCACGTAATCCTCCGCCCCCAGCGCGATGCCAATCAGCCGGTTGCTGGCCTTGGCAATGGACGCCGCATGCAGGACGCCGTTGGCAGATTCCACCGCCGCCATCATGCCCGTCGTGCCCACAGGAATCCCTGCCTGCTCCTCAATCCGGGCAATTTCCCGCTCGCAGTCGATCACATCTTGGGCACTGTCCGTCTTGGGCAGGCGAACCACCTGGACGCCGGCACGAACCACTGCCTCCAGATCCTGGACGCCCAGGCCGCTGGACAGGTCGTTGATCCGGACAACCGTCTCCTTTGAGCCAAAGTGCAGGGTGTGAAGCGCGTTATAAACCAGGAAGCGCGCCGCGTCCTTCTCTGTGTAGGCCACGGAATCCTCCAAGTCGAACATAATGCTGTCCGCCCCGTAAATCCGGGCGTCCCGGATCATACCCGGGTTATTGCCGGGAACAAACATCATGCTTCTTCTCAGCCGGTCCTTCTTATACATCCTGTGGCACCTCCCATATGTACTCCTGAGATTGGGCAGACCGGAAAATGGCAGTGGCGGTACGGGCCCGAATGGTGCAATTCAAAGCGCCCTTATCCACCGCAATCACATAGGCATGCTGTACGCCGTACTGTTCCAGAGTTTCCAAGATGACCGCACGAATTTCCTTTCCAAACTGTTGCAGCACGTTGCTGGAAAGCTCCAGGGAAATGCCGCCCTCTGTCCGGGGCTCCAGCATAATCAGAATATCGCTGGACTCTGTGGTCCCAGCTGTGCTCTTGACCTTCAGCTCCATCTCCAGGCCCCCTTACCGTGTCTGTTCCAGGCGGCGGCGGACGGCGGCGATGAACTCCCCACTGGTGACCGCCTGAGTAGCGGCGGGATCATCCACCAAATTCACCAGATCCTTGGTCATCACACCGGCGTTTAAGGTGTCCAAACAGGCCTGCTCCAGCTTACCGGCAAAGGCCTGCAGCTCCGGCAGCTGGTCCAGCTGTCCCCGCTTGCGAAGCGCTCCAGTCCATGCAAAAATGGTGGCCATGGGATTGGTGGAGGTGGCCTCCCCCTTCAGATGGCGGTAGTAATGCTTGGTGACGGTGCCATGGGCGGCCTCGTACTCTGTGGTTCCATCTGGCGAAACCAAGACAGACGTCATCATAGCCAGGCTGCCGAAAGCAGTGGAGACCATGTCGCTCATCACGTCACCGTCATAGTTCTTGCAGGCCCAGACAAAGCCGCCCTCGCTGCGAATGACGCGGGCAACGATATCGTCAATGAGGCTGTAGAAGTAGGTGATGCCTGCGGCCTCGAACTTTGCCTTATACTCGGTGTCGTACACCTCCTGGAAGATATCCTTGAAGGTGTGGTCGTACTTCTTGGAGATGGTATCCTTTGCGCCGAACCACAGGTCCTGCTTCACATCCAGTGCGTAGTTGAAGCAGCTGCGGGCAAAGCTGCGGATGGAATCATCCTTGTTGTACTGGCCCTGCAGAACGCCAGCGCCCTCAAAGTCAAAGACGGTGGCGCGCTGCTCAGAGCCATCGGCACCGGTGAACACCAGTTCAGCCTTGCCTGCACCCGGGATGCGGAACTCAGTGCACTTGTACACATCGCCGTAGGCGTGGCGGGCAATGGTGATGGGCTTTTTCCAGTTTTTGACCACCGGCTTGATGCTGTCGATCATGATGGGTGCGCGGAACACGGTGCCGTCCAGCACCGCGCGGATGGTGCCGTTGGGGCTTTTCCACATCTCATGCAGCTTATACTCGTCCATGCGCTGGGCATTGGGAGTGATGGTGGCGCACTTGACCGAAACGCCGTACTTCTTGTTGGCAAGGGCGGCATCCATGGTCACCTTGTCGGCGGTAGCGTCGCGGTTGGGCAGGCCCAGATCGTAATATTCGGTCTTGAGGTCCACAAACGGAAGGATCAGTTCGTCCTTGATCATCTTCCACAGAATGCGGGTCATTTCGTCGCCGTCCATCTCGACGAGGGGCGTGGTCATTTTGATCTTTTCCATAGCAGGGTTCCCTTTCCTCTCTTTGGATCGTTTTTCCAGCCGCGCTGCACTGCCAGATGCCGCGCGGGCAGTTCGGCAGAATGTTTATTTGCGGTAAGCGGCTGCCAGCTTTTCAAGGGCCGGCAGGCTGCGCTTGACCTTTTCGGTATCGATGCAGTAGGCAAGGCGCACATAGCCCTTGACACCGAAGCTGTCGCTGGGCACCAGCAGCAGGTCAAACTCCCGGGCCTTCATGCAGAAAGCGTTGGCATCCTCTTCCAGAGCCTTGGGGAAGATGTAGAAGGTACCGCCGGGGCGCTCCACCTCAAAGCCCAGCGCGGTGAGCTTATCGTACAGCAGGTTCATGTTGGTCTCATACACACTCAGATCACTGGTCACATCCTGACAGCGGCTTACGGCCCGCTGAATGATGCTGGGCGGGCAGTTGTGGCCGGTGAAGCGGGAGATCTGGGCCATCATGTCCACCAGCACATCCTCGCCCTCACAGCCCGGACGCACCGCCACATAGCCAAGGCGCTCGCCGGGCAGGCTCAGGCTCTTGGAATAGGAGAAGCAGGTGAGAGTGTGGGGGTAGAACGCCGCCGGGTAGGGCACCTTTTTGCCGTCGAATGCGATATCCCGGTAGGGCTCATCGCTGACGAGGAAGATATTGTGGCCGAACGCCTTACTCTTCTCGGTCAGGATCTCTGCCATACGGGTGAGCGTCCCGGCAGAGTAGACCACGCCGGTGGGGTTGTTGGGGGTGTTGATGAGCACACAGGTGGTCTTTTCGCCGATCATCTGCTCGAATGCGTCCAGATTGGGCTGGAAGGTCGGTGCCTGCGGCGGCACCACCTTGAGGACTGCCCCGGTGCCCGCCACATAGGGGCCGTACTCCGGGAAGTAGGGCGCAAAGGTGAGCACCTCGTCGCCGGGCTGCGTGACCGCACGGATGGCATGGGCAATGGCACCCGCCGCACCGGTGGTGGGGAAGATGTGCTTCTGCTCATAGGGCAGGCCAAAGGTCTTTGTCAGGTGCGCTGCCACATCGGTGCGGAAGCCCGGGTCACCCTGACTGGGGCAGTAGCCGTGCAGGTTTACCGGCTCTTCGTTGGTCAGCAGATCCTGCATGGCGGCAGTGAACTCCTGCGGGCAGGGCACGCTGGGGTTGCCCAGCGAGTAATCGAACACGTTCTCATATCCGATCTCGGCAGCACGCTGCTTGCCGTACATGAAGGTCTCGCGGATGACGCTCTTATTGCCGAGCATCGCGCGATAAGTCTCGTTCAGCATAATACTTTCCCCCGAGAGTTTATTTGTGGGCAGCCGTATAGCTCTGCTCCACCTTGATGATGCAGCTGTAGGCTGTATCCTGTTCCTTGATGAACTGTTCCAGCTGTTCCAGCAGCTCTACCTTATCCCCTGCATAGCCTGCCGGCAGCACCAGATCGAACAGCACGTTGGTGTGGGTCCTGCCCGGCACGATGCGCAGATCGTGCAGCGAAAGGGCCGGGTCGAGCTGGCGCAGCTTTTCGGTCAGGCGGGCGCGCAGCACGCCCACGGCAGCATCCGAGGTAACGATGGGGTCGTAGTGGATGGTAACCAAAAGCCGGTCATTCTTTAGAAAATCCCGTTCAATGTTGTCGATCAGGTCGTGTGCCTCCAGCGGGTCCTGCTCGGCAGGCAGTTCCACATGCAGGGAGGCGAACTGGTGTCCCGGGCCGTAGTCGTGCACCATCAAATCGTGCATTCCCAGCACGCCGGGATAGGAGAGCACCTTCTGCTCGATGTGGTCCACCAGATCCTCGCTGGGGCTTTCGCCCAGCAGCGGGCTGAGCGTATCCATCACAAGGCCCCAGCCGGAGATCAGGATGAACGCCGCCACGCCTACGCCCATCAGGCCATCCAGCACATCCCAGCCGGTCACGCGGCACAGCACCGCTGCAATGAGCACCGCGCTGGTGCTCAGCACATCGTTGCGGCTGTCCGCAGCAGTGGCAATGAGGGTCTCGGAGCCGATGATACGCCCGATGGTGCGGTTGAAGCCGCTCATCCACAGCTTGACGAGGATGGATGCGATCAGCACGGCCACCGTGAGCCAGCTGAACATCACCGGGGTGGGGTGCAGCACCTTGACCACAGATTCCTTCAGCAGCGAAAAGCCGATGCCGAGAATGGTCACGCTGACTACCAGCCCCGCCAGATATTCATACCGGGCATGGCCGAAGGGATGCTCTGCGTCCGGGGCCTTGCCGGCCAGCTTGAAGCCCACCAGACTGACCACGTTGGACGAGGCATCCGACAGGTTGTTCAGGGCATCTGCCATGATGGCAATGGAGCCGAACAGAGTGCCTACGGTCAGCTTGCCCAGACACAGCAGCAGGTTGCATGCCACGCCCACCCAGCAGGCAAGGTTGCCGTAGGCGGCGCGCACCTTAGGGTCCTGCGCATGGTCGGGCTGGCGGATGAAAAGACGAATCAAAAACTGAGTCATAACGGTCCTCCATGGGCAGCGCTGGACACCTGCATACCCTGTCATCGCTTATAGTATAGCATTTCGCTTTATCGTTTTAAAGTATTTTCCGAAAACTTTTGCCCGGTATAGAAAGACCCCGGCAGAGCGGGATGCCCTGCCGGGGAGCTTTATGGGAACGGTAAACCGGGATTCTCGGATGAATTACTTCTCAGAAGGCTTGCTCAGGTCCACGCTGCGGATGATCTTGCGCACCGGCAGGATGCTCTTGGCATTCATGGACAGCTCGTCCACGCCCATGCGCAGGAAGGTCTCGGTCAGGGCGGTGTCGGCACCCAGCTCACCGCAGATGCCCACCCAGATGCCGTGGCGGTGGCCCGCCTCAATGG
>ERZ837910.5275-NODE-5275-length-11792-cov-4.249467_pt1 | contig 11792 bp, 10 predicted proteins | sample MGYA00519940_ERZ837910 | MGnify/ENA primary metagenome ERZ837910 (study PRJEB31850, sample SAMEA3708825) | human gut metagenome | biome: human gut; feature: human-associated habitat; material: faeces | place: China | collected 2014 ... | reverse complement strand
GAAGATAGACCTAGATATGTGAGGTTTACCACAAAAGCAAAATGCCCGTAGAGCCTATAAAATAAGGCTTTGCGGTCATTTGAGAAGATATAAAAAGATAGTCAAAAAGACATATATAATTTTTACTAAAATAATCAACATATATAGATGAATAATCAGTAATTAACCCGTCAAAAGCATCCATTATATGATAAATAGTACATAAATGTTCATTCATAATTTCAGTATTTAAAAAAATAAGTCTTTTAGGTAATTTAAAATCATCTTGCTTATATAATTTATTATCTTCAAAATGGATTTTAGCTACAATATAAATATTATTTTCTTCCAAAAATTCATCTATTTTTTCAACATCATAATCTGAACAATTAAAAATATTATTTTCAAAATGTTCACCTTCATCTTTTAAACCTTTTCTCATTGTAGGAAGATAAAAAAAGAGTTTGCTTTAGGAAATGTCAGTATCTAATAATTCTTGTAATTTTTGTTTTGAATTATTATTAAACATCATATCGTTCCGAGGATATCCCGTCTCTTTCACTTTATGGGGATCTACTGAAAACATTCCACTAAGTGTAATGTGCGAAAATCTTGAAGTTGCTGTAATTAAATCTGTTTGTGTTGTTATAACCTTTAATCCTTTCACATAAGTTTCACTTGCTGCTGCACTATCAAAAAATCCAATAACCTTTAAAGGAAAACCATGCCAAGCAGCAATATGAATCTGTCCAATTCTTTTATTATAGGCAAAATCAAAAGATGAAGTGATTAAATAATGGGCTTTATCAATGATTTCTCTTGCCTCTCTAGATCCCTCTAACACACACTTTATTTCCTTTCGGTTTAATAATTCAAACATCACCTTATCTTTTATGACCTAACATGTATCATAACTAGTATTTATGTTAATATACTCCCAAAATCCTCTAGGATTATCTGCAAAATCAGGACTTGATCCAAATACCATTAAATTATTTTCAATATCCATCTTTCCACATCCTTATCTTAATAGCTAAATTTAATATTCTACTTATAAAAATAGCAGGTAGTCTTATCTTTATAATAACACTACCCACAATCTTTATAAACTATTCTAAAAATAATTTCAGCAATTAAAACTAAAAACTATAAAAAATATACATATTTATAACAAGATTATTTTATTTCAGCAATGAATCCTATGTTATTAACATATTTTTTTTCAAAAGAATCAAAATAATTTGAATTTTCTAAATATACCGGACTGTCATAAAAAACCAATATATACTTACTATTTATTTTTCTAATTTTCTCATTAAAACTTTTAAAATTCATATTATAAAAATCCCAATCACTAAAATCCTGCATAGTAATATCTTGAAACCAAAAATTATCTTCATAACGAACAGCACCAGGTATACATGTTTCATCCGCCAAATCAATACAATTATACACCCATTGATATAAGTCTATTCTTTGTTCATCGTACGCAGGTAAAAATAAATATGTATTATTAAATTTCACTATATCTACATAATGTTGCGAACGTACTTCAGATAAAATATTTGGATTTTTATTTTGAAGTCGAGTTTCTATATTATTAGCAAAAATTGCAAACAACAAAATCCACATTCCCCAAACAGAACATGATAAAATTTTAGTTTCATTCTTTGTATATAAAAACCCTTCATAATTCAATAACATAATTACAAGCCAAATTGGATAATACATCTTATAATAATAATAAGTAGAGGCTTTGCCTTTTAAAACCATTATAAATATGATAATAGAAAAAACAACTAATAATGGAGTTAAAATCTCTAATAAAACATTTTCCTTTTTTCTAATAATCATTAAATATCCTAAAATTGCAACAGGAATAAAGAAAATAAAATTTGAAAATAATTCTCTATAGCATCCACCTTCATTGTTTATTGCATTTGCAACGGTTACTCCATTCGTAAAAATGCTTCCATAAACAAAATATAGTCCTAATATACAGGGAACAAGGAATATTGCACAAGATGTTAAAATTGTACCCTTCGAAAATAAACACTTAGCCTTTGATTGTTTAAAAAACACACATAAAATTACAGCAAAATATAGTACTGGCACAAATAATACATATGTTTCAAAGACACCAAAACATGTTAACATTAATAGTAAAATACAAAATTTTATAGATATTTCATTTTTCATATAAAACTCCATTAATAAAATAATGATACCTATAATCGTAATACTCATTCCTAAATATGTAAACCCAAATAATGTAACATTCAACGGATAAGTTATTACATATATTCCTGAAAGTAAAACACCTATAATTTTTTCAAATGAACTGCTAATTTTATGTCTAATAACACAGTAAAACATTGCTGCTGCTAATCCTAAATTTAAAATATCAGCTAGCACATATAATTTATAAAAAGCTGATGGAGATACAAAAACACCTAAAAATTCAATAAATAACGCATTCCAAACCATGTCATAAAACATCCCATCAACTTTTTGAAAATTTATAGTATAAAGAGCATTTTTAAAATGAACTCCCGCATCAATTGAAGCATAATTTATTCTCAAAGACATACCAGAATAATGTACTTTTGTAAAATAAATTAATCCTAACAACAATAATACAATAAAGATTAAATCTACTAACTCAAATTTATAATGTTGAATATCTTTATACTTAATAATTATATACCAGAAAAAAATTGAAGATATTAAATCAACAACACCTATAGATATAACATTAATTGGAATGCAAAGTACCTGAAATATTCCAGAAATCAATGTGTGATAACAACTTAAAACTATTATTAAAATTATTATCCATTGTAAAGCAAATAATTGTTTTTTACTTTTTTTCCAAAAAAATACACTCAAAAATAAAGATCCTGCACCTATTAAAAATATAAGAGATGCAATTATTGAACAATTCACTCTCTTCCCTCCCTTTTTATGCTAATCAAACAAAATAGAATGCAAATAATTATTTCAATCAAAATACACAAAAATATAAAATTTCAATTACATAAAATATCGAACTATATTAATCAATACAAATAAATGAATAAAAATAATTATTATCGATATGATGAAATTGGCACGTTTTTTTGACAACTTCTTTGGTGGAATTAATGCAATCAATAATAATATAACAACAGGAATAAAATATCTTCCTTGTACACCCTCAGTGACGTATTTGCCAACTGGAGTCCACTGAAAATTCATTCCTAGAATAACTAACATAAACACAAAAAGCGATAAAAATACTAACCATATTCTATTAGATAACTTAAACTTCTTATTTTTTGTTTCCTCAAATAAAATCGGTGTCCCAAATAATAAGCCATAGTAACCATAAAAAGAAACTCGATTCAATGGTATAGCTAAAACTCCTAACATCCCAATAAATGATTTTACATAAAAATCAAATTTATTATTTAAAGTTTCTACATACATATAAAATACGTTTTTAGGATTTGATAATAAAAATTTGATCTGAGCAGATTGATTTACATTATTTACTTTCACATAATTATCTAACGACTCTATTGTCTGTGCATTTACTTTTAATAATGATGTACAATAATATGATGTAAAAATAAGCAATACCATCAAAATACATATTGCATATTGATTAATAGTCATTCTCTTTAATTTATCAAATAATAAAAAGTAAATTCCAAATATTGGTAAATAAATATATTTAGCTAAAAAAACAATACCAATCATTGTAAAAACAATTATTATATCTATAGTTTCTATTTTGTCACTATTAAATTTCATTTTAAGGAAATATGCAATAGCTAATAAACAGATTGTATTAATTAATGAATCAGATGAAAATGACATTTCCTGTTGAATGAGCATTGGATTGAAAAAATACACAAAAAATACCCACTTTCCAAAAGGAATAATTTTTAAAATATTATAACCTATAATTATAAAAATCAACAAATTCATCATTCTTCCACAGTAGAATCCAAAATATACAGATAAATGTAAGATCCTTGTTATAAATAAAGGAATTGCAGAAAAAATATATAAGATAAAATGATATGAACACGCATTTTGATATAATGTTAATGATTTATAATTATCAAATTGAAAAATAGCTGGCAATATATCATTGTAATTTCTTATTTCTGTTACTAAATATTTTGTAGTTATTTTTACATCTCTTATAAACGAAAAATTAAATTGCGACGTTAGGTATGCTTTAGCAAAATGAACAGGTTCATCTGGTACACTTCCTGGAAGAATAAGAAATGTAAAACATAAACCTATTGGTATAATAAATAATCCAAAAATATAAGCAACATTGTCTTTAAATTTTATAAAAGCAATGAAAATTGCAAATATAAATAATGCAATTAAACATATATCTATCAAAAATAATATTGGATTAATTAACAACTCATAATACCAAGAACAAAACACCTTTAACGTCAACAGTAATAGTCCTAAAAAAGCTAGCCATTCTATAATATAAAAATTTACCTTTTTTATTTTAAATAACTCATCTATTTTTTTCACAACACCTTGATCTTTGTAATTACAGCATAATATTAATAATATTACAAAAATTTCAATCATAGAAAAAAATGCGATTTTTTTACTCTCATATCTTTCATTTGTGCCTATAATTCCTGTTAATAAAACATTATCATTAGATTCATTATTTATTTTTAAACTTCCATCATGATAAGTACAGCTATAAATACTTAAGTCATCATTGTTACTGTGCACTTTCACATCTAAAGAAAATCTATCACATTTACTATACCGATTACTTTCTATATTTAAATTATACTTAATTTTTTCTGGTACTATATTAATCGTATCACTATATATTTGTTTACCTTTTTCATCTTTTAATGATACATCTATAAAAGAATCACCTTGTACCGTTTGTATTATCATTTGTAATTGATTAATTGATAAAGAATTAATCCATATTTTTTGCGATAATTTATCCCCATCTTGTAACGAAATTTTTTGAAAAACATCATTTTTTTCTATAATATTTTTCAAATCATTACCATCACTATATGTTAAAATTTGAGATGTTCCCTCATCAATGCCATTATAAGAAGAAACTGTCTCTATTTGCTTTTTGTTCAATTCAACACAAACAAACACCTGTGTAATTATTAATAACATTATGCAAAAAAAATACTTATAACGTTTTATTTTTCCTACTATATTTTTCATTAGTTAGCTCCTCAAATTAAATATTTATCACTAAGTATTATTACTGTTTTCTGCTTTTACATAAAATCTATTTAATAATTTTGAAATACATTCAGGCCAAAACTTTTTAAACATAATCATATCTTCTTTTGTTCTAATACGTTCACCTATAATTTCAGTTGTTGTTGATTCTTCATGAACACGATGTCCCATTAAACATTCCTTGACAAAAGTAAACTTTCCGTTTTCTTTTGATAATTTTTCCCAAGCAAACCAATCAACATCACAAACAAAATTGCATTTAAAGATATCTTGTGTATGTATATTTGATGTTACAAATGTTACAGCAGGACAACATATTGCATTTCCAAATCTTAATACAAGTCGTTTTCCAAATCTCGTTTTTGATAATAAATTAATTCTTATAGGACTTAGTAAAATTCTTTTTATTTTTAAATTTAAATTTGAATAAACATTTTTATTTTCTCTAATCTCATAATAATCAGAAAATATAATTGATGATGTAGGATATTTTTTATACTTATTAACTATCTGATATGAATATTCATAATCATATATATCATCTTGATGTGCGATTGTTACTAGCTTGGTCATTCCACATGAAATAGCATAGTCAAAATCATAGCCTATACCTTTCCCTGGGTTAGGATTTATATTTACTTTTAAGTGATATTTATTAGCAAGACTATATATGTATTCATTTGGTGTAGATGTAGCAATTACAACATTACTTTTATACTTTTGATTTAAAACAGATTTTATACACTCTTCTAAATACTTTGACTCCTTATATGCTAAAACAACATAAGTATGCATTTGAAAATTCCTCCCATTTTATCTATTTTTTTTACCATTACCTTTCATTTCTTCAACTTCTTTTTTCAATAATGAGATTTCCTGAATTAAAAGTACATTTTTTTTACTTAACCCTGTTATAATTACAGTTAATGACATAATCAAAAATAAAATTAAAACTAAAATAAACCCTATTATTAAATTTGAAATTGTTTGAAAGCCAAACAATTGTGCAAACTTAATAAACAAATTTGGTAATAAAGCCAATAAAGCAATAGCAATAGCTGGTATAAACCATATTATAGCAAACTTAACATTAATTTTATTTTTTCTAAGCGTTACTAATGTGACAATTATCAAGAGGAATGCCACCAAAAGCAATGAAATAGTTAATTTAGAATTATCCATTTTTTCTTTTCCCCCTCAATCCAAAAACTAATAGTGATAAAATAACGTTAATCATGTAATAAGCATTTTTCCAAGCTCTAATCGATGATACGCCACCCTCTCTTTCTCTCATTGCTACAGGGACCTCTTTTACATTATATCCTTTTAATATCAGATCCATATTTGTTAATGGTTCCGGATATTCAACTGGATAGTCTTGCGCAAACATTTTTATTATTTTTTTATTAGCTGCTCTAAAACCAGAAGTCACATCATAAATTCTTTTTTTGGTAATTAAGTGTATTGTGGATGAAATAATTTTTATTCCTATTCTTCTCGCAGCACTGGACTTAAATTCACTAGCATTTTCTGTCACGAATCTTGATCCTATAACAAAATCTGATTTTTCATTAATAATAGGATCAATAATATTTTTTGCATATTCAATATTATGTTGACCATCTCCATCATATTGAATAGCTATATCATAATTATATTCATATGCATATTTATACCCTGTCTGCACTGCACCACCAATTCCTAAATTATGAACCAATGAAATAACTGGTATATCATTTCCTTTACATATTTTTAAGGTGCTATCAGTTGAACAATCATTTATAACCAAAATATCATAATTAGTTTTATATTTTGAATTATATTCATAAATTTCTTTACAAGTTTTTAAAATACTTGCTTCTTCATTATACGCCGGAATAATGATTAATATTTTCTCATTCATAACAATCTCCTTTACTAGCTCTTTTTTCTATGTTTAATCATAATTGGAATTAAAGTATCCATTATTTTATATCTTAACATAGGAAAAGGCTTCATAACTGTATTAAATAGATTAAATGCTTTAAAATAATTTTCCCATCCTAATTCTAATGGTGTATTGGCCCAAGGAGTTTTATTCCAATAAAACATATATTCATTAGTATATGTATGCTTATTTCCAACCCTCCATGGTCTTTCTTCTCCAAGAAAATGAATGATAATGGGATTATTACATTGCACTTGATAATCTTCTTTGGAAATAAATTTTGTTGGTTTCATCATCTTAACCAACGCTTTATAATTATAAAATCTATAGCTATTACAGAAATTATAACTTATTGGTATTTGTAATATATAATCTTTTAACGCACCATTTATAGCACATTGATCATTAGCAAATAATCTGCCTTGATGTTCCTTATAGAAATTTAAAACTATCTTACCTGCATTCATTTCTTTCCATTTTTCCATATTTATTAGCAAAACCCCCGCATTATAATACGGCTTTGTTAGTTCTAAACTTATCGCTTTTTTTCTTTCACTATTTGCAGTTGGCTCTACTGCTGCACCAATTACATAATTACTAAGATCTATAGACCATAAATCATGTAAACTTCCTCTTACCATTGTATCACCATCTAAATAGATAATCTTATCTACATCATTAGGTAACAAACGATCAAAAAACAATCTAGCTAAGACAATATCATTCCAACTACTTGTATCAAAATCAAAATCTATATAATCTTTTACATTCGATAATTCTATTATACATATTTTTTTTCCGTATTTTTCCACATATCTTGTTAATGCGTCTTTATTATCATCAGTAATTCCTTTAGACACAACATAAAAACAAACATCCTCTTCTTTATTATTTTCACATATAGAACATATTCCTGTAGCTAATTGGGGCACAAACTTGTTATCAACTGTATAAACTATATTCATCTTTTTAATACCTCCTAAAAGTTAACATTTGCCTAATAGAAATAAAATTCTTAAAGCAATTTCCCCACCTAATGTTATCTTTAATTTTTTCGGATAAAATAATTTTTTTATTTTATTAGAAAAAGATTTATTTTCATTTGCAAATAAACTTAATACACTAGCTGTTTCATCATTAAAATCATTTATATATGCTTTTTTAAAATAGCATAGACTTTGATGCCACTTTTTCATTTCATCACCACATATTTCAGTAGTCCACCATCTTTTTACAGATGCTAATTTAGATTTATTTCCTGATGTCACAGCAGATTCATGTCTTCTAAATTTTGCTAAAACTGTTTTATTAGGAACAATTTTCCCTATTGACGTTGCTATCCATTGACACCATATATCATGTGCTAAATTCTTTCCAATAATATAATCAAAATCCAAACTATCTACCAAGGCTCTATTTATCATTTGTGTAAATCCAGGAGCATATGTATAATAAATTCCCCTTTCAAAAGAATAGCTGTTTAAAATATTTTCACCGCTTCTTAAATATTCCATATTTTGATTATAATAATCAAATGCACAATATGTCATCGCTGGTATAGTAGAATCAACTTTTTCTAGGCACTTAACTGATGATTCTATTTTTTCAGGTAGCCAGTAGTCATCTTGATCACAAAAACAATAATATTTTGCACGTGGAACATTTTTTAATATTTCCCAAAAACAATCCGGATAACCTAAATTTCTTCCACAAGAATCCACCTTAATAAAATTAATTCCATTGATTGATTTCCCACAATATTCATTAATAATATCCATTGTCTTATCTGTTGAATTGTCATCTCTTATATATACATCAATATTTTTATATGTTTGATTTATCAAACTATCTAATTGATCTCTTAAATACTTTTCCCCATTGTATGATGCTAATAAAACAATTACTTTTTCCATAATTTCTCCTAATCTTCACTTTTTACTAATTTTGAATATTCATATAAAAAATAAATAGTATACAATATTACATGCAATACCATCGTACTAGTATATCCGATTGTCGCGCCGTGTATTCCAAATGTGCTAATAAACAAATAACTTATTATAACGCTAAAAATTGCATCTATTAAATATATAATTAATTGCATCCCATTTCTACGCATCGTAATTAGTGCTGTAGAAAAAACACCTGCAATCGCATATAAAATTGCACCAAATATAATTATTATTAAATCTAATACATAAGCATTTAAATCAATAGCATAAACAATTCCTAAAATTGGAATACCTACAGTTGCTGCTCCTAACTCTACAATAATTCCTAAAACAACTAATATTCCCAATATCTTAAAAATAATATTCTTGAATTCTTTATATTTTTTTTGATTGTAACATTCAACAACATTTGTAAGTAAAGGTGCCATTATATATTGACCACATAAACTCATAACAGTGCCAGGCATAACAATTATACTAAATATTGTTTGAAATCTATTATCTAGCAATATATCAATCACGTATTTTGGAACATTAACAATATAAACAGCTAAAAAAGAAAAAGCAAAAACTGAAAATCCTTTTTTGAATAAACCAAATATTTTATTCCATCTAATTTTTTGAAATTTATTCAAATACTTTTTAGATTTTTTTATATCATATAAAAAAACAAATAAAAAGCTATTTATATTAAGTGCAACACATGAAACTATTATGTCTTTTGTTAAAAAATCAATAACAAAAAAAATGATAATACCAACTAATGATTTGAAAAACAATGATTTCCCTACTATATATAATTCATCATTTTTTTGTAAAAAACCATAAAAAGTTTCGCTCATAGCTTCAAATAACTTATATAAACAAAGTAATATAATGATAACATTTTTCTCTAAAGAATACTTTTGAACAATTATAAATACAATTGCTATTAAAAACATCATAGTACATGTAATATATTTATGCACTAAGTACTCATAATTATTTAAATTTTCATTTATATCTGAAACTTGATATGTCCTACCAGCGTATATTCCTACAATAAATAATAAACAAGCAATAGAAAATGCAAAACTAAAAATTCCAGCTATTTCTACCCCATTTACCCTATTAATAATTATCAAAAAAAATAAAGAATTAAAAGAGTTAACAGTAATACCTAAAGTATTCCATATTGCATTTAATTTAAGATTTTTTTCCATTAAACATCCTTTAAAAATATACAGTTATTAAACACATAGTATATTTTACCCTTTCTATAATATTGAAAAATATTTATACATTTAATATTTTACCATTTTTTTATTATATTCGCAAAAAAGCATATAAATTGGATAATATAATTATAAATAACAAGCATTTATTAAACTTCTAATAGTTAATACTACTAAAAAACACGGAAAAACGTTTATATATTTATAAATGTTTTCTTTTAAACAAATTTTTTTATTATTAATAATTATAATAATGGTATAAATAATTGGTATAAAATACCTTCCTTGAACTCCTTCAATGTGATCATACCCTAATGGCGTCCAATAAATGCACATTGATAATAGTACTAAAAAGAAAACTATAGAATTTATACATATAAACAATATTCTCATTCTACCATCTATTTTATTTTCTTCTTTCTTTAATGCACTAATCAATAATAACAATCCCCAACATTTAAATAATTCAAACGGTAATTTAACAGTAAACCAACTTAAATCTTGTCCTAAACATGAATAATAATACCATTCTAATTTAAGATTTATAGTATTTATAAATAGTGCTATTCCTTCTATTGGGTGCGTAATTAGCCAGCCAATTGAATAACCTTCTGTCCCACTCCAAGAAATAATATGCTTAGAAACAGCAGTAGACTCTACAACTTCTTTAGCTGATGTACTTCCGAATGAAACAAAATTAAGCAATAATATTAAAATTGAAATACTCAATACTAAAATAATCTTATGTTTTCTTTCTAAATGAACATTACCATTTATATTATCAAATTTAGATAATATTGGAACTAAAAGTAAAAATGAATAAATAGCACTTTTAATACTTAATAACAGTACCGCTGCAAATAAATATTTTATATATTCATCATACCGTACATCTTCGCTATGATAAACGAAGAATAAACCATATGCCAAACAAAAAAATGCTGAAGCATTTAAAATTGCATCATAAGATAAAGACATCATTTGTTGGGAACACATAGGAAGAATAGATATCATAAACAATAGTTGTTTTCCAATAGGAATTTTCTTTATAGAAAAATATGTAAGCCAGATGTAAAAAAATAAATTAAACAACCTAGCAATATATAGAGTAGGTGTAGCTCCAAAATGCATAATTCTTGCGAAAATAGTGCCTATAACTGCCGGAAAATACCAAAATATTTGCTTCCAATTTGCTGAATCTTCATCTATTGTTACATATTCACCATTATCCTCACCTGAAAGTAAATGTGTATAACTATAATCATAACTTTCTTGATTTGGAGCTTGTGGTAAATGCTCATAAATATATTTTTCTTCTCCTCTTAATGTCGTCTTATCTTTTTCAACACCCATAATTTGACTTGCAAGTGAATACGTAAGCCTCATGTGCGTTGCTTCATCAGGAACCATACCTGGAATCATAATTAATGAGTAAATTATACTTATCGGTATCATAACTATTAAAAATAATTTTTC
>ERZ837910.5272-NODE-5272-length-11795-cov-3.354600_pt1 | contig 11795 bp, 9 predicted proteins | sample MGYA00519940_ERZ837910 | MGnify/ENA primary metagenome ERZ837910 (study PRJEB31850, sample SAMEA3708825) | human gut metagenome | biome: human gut; feature: human-associated habitat; material: faeces | place: China | collected 2014 ... | reverse complement strand
ATATACGAGTTGTTGTGGTTCCTGAACGGCGATACGAACGTGAAGTATTTGCACGATCACGGGGTGAGTATCTGGGATGAATGGGCAGATGAAGAGGGTGGATTGGGACATATCTATGGTTACCAATGGCGTTCATGGCCTAAGCCGGACGGGACTTCTCTGGATCAGATTTCCCAAGTGGTGCATGACATCAAGCATAGTCCGAATTCCCGTCGGTTGATCGTGAGTGCATGGAATGCCGGGGATATTGAAAATATGGCATTGCCCCCTTGTCACGCGTTGTTTCAGTTTTACGTGGCTAACGGGAAATTGTCCTGCCAATTGTATCAGCGTAGTGCCGATACTTTTTTAGGCGTGCCGTTTAATATTGCCTCGTATGCTTTGTTGACCATGATGATGGCGCAAGTGTGCGGTTTGAAACCGGGAGAATTTGTACATACCTTGGGTGACACGCATATCTACTTGAATCATATCGAACAGGTGAAATTGCAGTTAAAACGCGGACTCCTTGCTTTACCCCGGATGGAAATTAACCCGGACGTGAAAAGCATATTCGATTTTAAATACGAAGATTTCACGTTGTGCGATTATAACCCGCATCCACATATAAAGGGGGCGATATCGGTATAATGTAGAATTTAGAGTTTAAAATTTAGAATGAAAAGATTCCCGAAGGCGGGGAGTATTCTAGCTCTCCCTCTGCCAGAGAAAGCTAAAAGGTAAAAGTTAAAAACTAAAAGTTTAAAGTTGGAAATCAAAAAGCATTGGCTTTGTGTGGTTGGAATCTAAAATCATAAATCATTAAATCTAAAATTAATTCGATGGTTTTATCAATAATAGTAGCAGCGGCAGAGAATAATGTTATCGGAAGGGATAACGGGTTGATATGGCGACTTTCGGCTGATTTGAAACGTTTTAAGGCTTTGACCACGGGGCATACGATATTAATGGGACGGAAGACGTTCGAGTCGATCGGTCGGGCATTGCCTAACCGGAGGAATATCGTTATTTCCCGGAATCTGGAATTCGAGGCCGCTGGATGCGAGGTGGCGCATAGCGTGGAGGAGGCTTTGGAGTTGACGAAAAATGAAGACGAGGTGTTCGTGACCGGGGGCGGGACGATTTACAAGAAGTTGTGGGATAAAGCAGACCGGTTGTATTTTACCGTTGTCCATCAGGAATGTGAGGGCGATACGGTGATTCCGTCTGTTGACCCCGAAGTTTGGAGAGAGGTCGCGAGAGAAGTGGGGAAGGCGGATGAGAAAAATGAATGTGATTACACGTTTATAAATTACGAGCGGGTAAAATGATTGATTACCAAATTAATCCGAAATACAAGTCATTGGAAAAGGCCATTCTGGATATTCCTCGTCGTTTTGATCGGGAAGGAGAGGTCATTGATAATAAGCGGAACGTGATTAAGATATTGGAGGTGGAAGGAGAACGTTTTAACGTGAAATCCTTTAAGACACCCAATGTCATTAATCAATTCGCGTATGCTTACGTGCGGAAGGGAAAGGCTCAACGTTCGTTCGAGTACGCGAATACGTTGTTGGAGAGGGGTGTGGATACCCCGGAACCGATTGCTTATATCGTTTATCGGAATGTCTTCGGGGTAACCCGTAGTTTTTATATTTCCCGGCAGGAAGAGTATGACTATACTTTTCGGGATTTGCGGGTGAAACGTCCGGCTGATCTGGAATTTATTTTACGGGAGTTCACCCGGTTCACGTATCATTTTCACACGCAATCCATCTATTTTATCGATCATTCACCGGGGAACACGTTGATCCGGAGAGAGGGTGAACAGGTTCATTTTATGTTGGTTGACTTGAACCGGATCAAGTTCATGACGATTTCCCCGTTGGTGGGATTGAAGAACTTTTACCGCTTGAATGCAACAGATGATATGATTGATATTATCGCGGACGAATATGCCCGGTTGACACATTCGGACGCGATGGAAATGACCCGCCTGTTGAAAGAGTGGACTCATGCCCACGATGAGCAGGTGCTCAAACGGAAAGCCAAGAGGAAGAGTTAGTTTATCTTCTTTTGACTTTGCCGAACTTCTTGATACTGGTGTATTTACGCCAAAGATTTAATTTTCGTTTCTTGGGTACTCCGTGGCGGGAGATATAGTCTCTGGCGGCGTCAAGCATACGGTGGCAGACTTTCCCGTCCAGATAGGGGTCGTAGTTGTCGATGATCCATTTGCGTTTTGAGGCGAGTGCTGCATCTTGAAGTACGAGATCGAAGGCGTCGGGAAGATCTTCCGGATGTTGAATATCCAGCCAGTAAATATCTTTGGCAATGGTTTTGTACGTGATGACTGGTTTGTCGAGTAGCAAGAATTCGTACACGGTCGAAGAGGTGTCACTAATCATGACATCGGCCATGATCTGGTATTTCGTGATATTGTGATCCTCTACCCAAAGCATATTTTCATGTTTCTCGGCCAATTGCCTGTATGCTTCCATCCATTCACTCCGGGTTAACGGGTGAAATTTCAGAATGAGTAAGACATCTTTTTCCCGGGCTAATTTTTCCAGTCCCTCTTTTATGAATGGCAAGGAAGTTAACGATGGAGAAAAGGTTGGGGCATACAAGGCCAATTTGCTTTTCTGGTGCTTTCGGAGTAGTGCGTTTTTTTCAGCGTCAAAAGTGTGGAGATTTTCATAAATCCAGTCTTGGCGAGGCCATCCTGTTTCTACAACTTCAAAATCCTTGTATTTTTTGGCAAGTGCTTTAAAGCCTTTCGTGAAGAAAGGACCTTGGGTAAAATAAGTGTCAAAATAGCGGCGGATTACCCAATGATCCTTTTTCTCGGCAGCGTAGCCGTGAAAGATTTGTATTTTCACTCCCGGCAAATAGTAGGGAACGATGTTGCAGGGAACGAATAGGACATCCGGGGAAAAATCGTAGATTTCCTGTATGCTGTTTGTCCATTTCACCTCGTCTTTTAACGGAAAGTCCGGAATATTTTTAGGTTGAACATACCATATCACGGAATGTCCCCCTTCTTTATTGGCCTCGACTTCGAGAGGTTGTAAAATATTTATCGCGTATTTTTGTTCGCAAAATAGTACAATTTTCATGCTTGTAGGTGTTTGGGTATTCGATTGATGGCGTCGTGAAAATCTTCGGGAGTGTCAAGCTCCATGGAGAAATAGGCGCTCGTGTCCACCGGATAGAAATATTGTCCTCGTGCAATCAAGCGTTCGAAGGCTAATTCATAAAAAACATTATCCAGTTTTTCGTGTAGGATCATGTGTTCCAGTTCTTCGTGTAGGGCAAGGAGATAGGCATGAGATATTTTTTCAATGCCGATGGATTCACCGATGGCCTTTTCTATGGAACACGTTTTGCTGAGTTCCGTGATTTGATTTTTCCCGTTCACGATGACTTTGATCTCTTCCTCCCCGAGTTTATGACTGTCCAGTGCTAGGCAGTTAGCATGAGGGGCATCCCGTAATATTTTTATCATGAGCGGATCAAATAAAATGTCGCTGTCAAGTAGAATAATTTCTTTTTCCTGTTGAACTTCGGGTAATGCCAACCACAAGGAATATATGTTATTGGTGGAGGCGTAAAGTTCATTGCGGATGAATTTGATGCTTAAAGAAGGATACCGGGTTTGCACGAAGGATTCCAGCATTTCATGTAGGTAACCGGTAACGATAACAATTTCACGGATATTATTTTCCAATAAGGCATCAATCGTTCTTTCCAACAAAGAACGATCGCCTATTTTTAGCAGGCATTTCGGCCGATCGTTTGTGAGCGGTCGTAACCGGGAGGCAATACCCGCGGCAAGGATTATAGCTTTCATACACGTTGCCGGGTTAGGATGGGGTTGACACGACTTCTTTGATGGTGTCTATCACCAAACGGTTTTGTTTTTGGGTTCCCAACGTGATCCGCATGTGCGTGTTAATATCTTCCTCGTTCATGAATTTGATGATTAGGTCTTTCGCTTTGAACGCGTTCTGTAATTGGGATTTTAATGAAATCGGGTATTTCACCAGAATAAAGTTTGCTTCCGAGTGATACACTTTGAATCCTTCCAAGGCACCGATTTCCCGCATATAGGTTTCCCGGTCTTCTGCCATGAGGTCTGCCACGTTCTGATAATAATCGTTTGCTTTCAATACGGCAATACCGATTTCTTCGGAAAGTCGGTTATAACCTAAATATTTCGTGCTGTAATTCAAGAACGAGGACAAATTCTTCCCGATAAAGGCAAAGCCGAGACGTAATCCGGGAAGTCCGTAGAACTTGGAGAGGGTCCGGATGATCAGTAAATTCGGGAACTCTTCAATGAGTGGTTTTATGTATGATGTGTCTTTATTGCTAAAAGACGCGTAAGCCTCGTCAATGACAATGGCTGTTTCCCGGGGGATAAAGGAGAGAATCTCGTGTAACTCTTCTTTTGACAAGGAATTTCCGGTCGGATTGTTCGGGGAGCAGAGATAAATAATATCCGCTTTCTGTCCCTTCGGAGGCATCGGAAGAAAGCCATTTTCCACATTGGCATCCATAAATACGATCTTTCTGCCTGCCATCACGTTCGTATCCATGTAAACCGGGTATACCGGATCAGGGATCAGGACCGTGTTGTCCGCATCAAAGAGATCGAGGATATTTCCGACATCACTCTTCGCGCCGTCGCTGATGAATATATCCTCCGCCGCCACCTCAACCTGGAAGGACGCATAATACTTCTGAACTGCTACACGCAGAAAATCATATCCCTGCTCCGGACCATATCCATGGAACGTAGCCGCCTTGCCCTGCTCCATAGCTGCTTTTGCAAATGCGTCAGCTGCTTTCTGGCAGATCGGAAGGGTTACGTCACCGATACCCATTTTGATTACTTTTGCCTCTGGATGGGCTTTGGTGTACTCATCTACTTTTTTAGCGATAGTGGAAAACAGATAGCTTTCTTCCAGATTTTTATAGTTTTCGTTGATCTTCATACTTTATTTTCTCCATATTTTAAGAATTTTTTTCCTTTACCTCCAGAGCCGCTTTCACAAACTCCCGGAAGATCGGATGTGCGCGGTTCGGGCGGCTCTTGAACTCCGGATGGTACTGAACTCCCAGATAGAACGGATGTCCCGGAATCTCCATCGCCTCTACCAGCGTACCGTCCGGAGACTGTCCGGAGAAGACAGCGCCATGCTCCATATAAACTTCCCGGAACTTGTTGTTAAATTCATAACGATGGCGATGTCTCTCCTCGATCAGACCTTTTCCATAGGCTTTCATCATCAGCGTATCCGGACTGATGCGGCACGGATATGCACCCAGACGCATCGTTCCGCCCATGTCAGCCAGATCCATCTGCTCTTCCATCAGAGCGATGACCGGATGCTTGCTGTCCGGCGCAAACTCGGTTGAGTTCGCATCCTCATAGCCTAACACGCCTCTGGCAAATGCGATCGCCGCGATCTGCATACCAAGGCAGATGCCAAAGTACGGGATATTGTTTCTTCTCGCATAATCAGCTGCCGCAATCATGCCCTCGATGCCTCGGATGCCGAAGCCACCCGGCACGATGATACCGGTTGAACCGCCCAGAATTTCCGGCGCTGTCTCCGGAGTGATCGTCTCACTATCCACCCAGTTGATCTCCACCTGCGCGCCATTTTCCCATCCGGCATGGTGCAGGGATTCTACGATCGACAGATAAGAATCGTGCAGTTTGACGTACTTGCCGACCAGGGAAATCTTGACTGTCTTGCTGCTGTTCTTGATTCGGTCCAACATATGTTTCCACTCCGCCAGATCGCACTCTTGCGGCGCTTTCTCGATGCCAAGTTCGCGAAGCACGATCTTGGCAAGTCCTGCTTCTTCCAGCATGATCGGCGCCTCGTAGAGAACCGGAAGGGTCAGGTTCTCGATGACGCAGTCCTCTTTGACGTTACAGAACAGTGCGATCTTGCGGAAAATGGATGGATCGTCCACCGGACGGTCACAGCGCGCCACGATGATATCCGGCATGATACCAAAGGACTGCAGCTGTTTAACCGAATGCTGCGTCGGTTTTGATTTATGCTCGCCGGAAGATTCCAGATATGGAATCAGGGTTACATGGATGAAGAGGCAGTTGCTGCGTCCCGCCTCGCAGGACACCTGGCGGATGGCTTCCAGGAACGGCTGTGACTCAATATCGCCGGTCGTTCCGCCGATCTCTGTGATAACGATGTCCGCATCGGTCTTTTCCTGCACGGAATAGATAAATGATTTTATCTCATTTGTGATATGTGGAATTACCTGTACCGTCTCGCCCAGATATTCGCCGCGGCGCTCTTTATTTAACACATTCCAGTAGACCTTACCGGTCGTCAGATTAGAATAACGGTTTAAATCTTCATCTATAAAACGCTCATAATGTCCCAGATCCAGATCCGTCTCCGCACCGTCGTTTGTTACGAATACTTCGCCGTGCTGATACGGGCTCATGGTTCCTGGATCGACGTTGATATACGGATCCAGCTTCTGCGCTGCTACCTTAAATCCCCGTGCCTTCAAAAGACGGCCCAGAGACGCTGCTGTAATACCTTTCCCCAATCCCGATACAACACCGCCTGTCACAAAAATAAATTTTGCCATCTGCTTTTCCTCCTCTTCCTTTCTTTAAATATTAATCCACTTTTTCCGTCATATATGATTCTGTCAGATTTTGCCTTCGCAAAAGATTTCAGCCTGCACGGATTCCGCAACCCTCAAAACGCAGAATCCATGCAGACCATCGTTCTTTTTAGTCGTTTTCATGCTCCTGAAGCACATAACCCGGAATCTGGATTTCTTCCGGTTTTTCCATCTGGCTCAGCTCTTTTCTAGCCGCTGCACCATGTGCAATGTGCGCGATATCTACCAGTTCAACGTTGTCCTCGTTGTACTTGCTTTCCAGTGTCAGCGCCAGGACAGCCGCGGTATCAAGCGATGTCAGGCACGGAATACCAAGCTCGACTGCCTTTCTTCTCAGGCGGACACTGTCGCGTCCCGGCTGGCGTCCCGTCTTGGAAGTGGAAATTACGTAGCTTATCTTTCCTTCTTCCAGCAGGGAAATGGTCGTCTCCTCGCCCTCTTTGGCTTCCTTCGGCTTCTTGACTAACGTTGAAGAAATGCCGACGCTGTTTAACCGGCTTGCAGTACCGGAGGTCGCGTAGATGTGGAATCCCATCGCCACGTACTCTTTGACCAGCTCGCGCAGGTCGCTCTTGTCGGTATCGCGGACACTAATTAAGACGCCGCCCTCGCGCTTCATCGTATATCCGGCTGCTATCAGACCCTTGAACAGCGCTTCCTCCATCGTCCGGGCGATACCCAGTACCTCGCCGGTCGATTTCATTTCCGGTCCGAGCTGTGTATCTACGTTGGACAACTTCTCAAAGGAGAATACCGGAACCTTGACTGCGTAGTACGGAGAGCACGGATACAAACCTGTCTCATAGCCCATGTCAGCCAGCTTTTCGCCCATCATGATGCGGGTTGCCAGATCGACCATCGGCACTCCGGTTACCTTGCTGATGTACGGCACGGTACGGGATGAACGCGGGTTGACCTCGATGATATAGATCGTATCCTCATGCAGAACGTACTGGATGTTGATGAGTCCCTTCGTATTCATGGAAAGCGCCAGACGGATGGAATAGTCCACCAGACGGTCTTTCTGGCTCTCGGTCAGCATAAAGGCCGGATATACCGCGATGGAGTCTCCGGAATGGACACCCGCACGCTCGATGTGCTCCATGATACCCGGAATCAAAACGGTCTCGCCGTCGCAGATCGCGTCAACCTCCAGCTCGGTACCCATCAGGTATTTATCAATCAGGATCGCATTCTCAATCTTGTGTGAGAGAATAATCTTCATATACTCATGAATATCGGCGTCGTTGTACGCGATAATCATGTTTTGTCCGCCTAATACATAGCTCGGACGCATCAGAACCGGATACCCCAGATGATTTGCCGCCTGGATTGCCTCATCCTCAGTGTAAACGGTCTGACCCGCTGCCTGTTTCATATTTAATTTTTTCAGCAGGGCTGCGAAACGTCCGCGATCCTCCGCCATATCGATGCTGTCTGCCGGAGTGCCGAGAACCGGAATATTGTTCTCTACAAGGCATTTTGTCAGACGGATCGCTGTCTGTCCGCCAAAGGCCACAACTGCGCCGATCGGCTTCTCGATCCGGATAATATCCAGCACATCCTCCGGTGTCAGCGGCTCAAAATACAGACGGTCTGCTACGTTGAAGTCGGTGGAAACGGTCTCCGGGTTGTTATTTACGATGACAACCTCATAACCGGCTCTCTTTAACGACCATACGCAGTGAACAGAGGCGAAATCGAACTCGATACCCTGACCGATACGGATCGGACCGGAACCAAATACCATAACAACCGGTTTTCCGCTTGCATTCTCTTTAATAAATTCTTCTGCCTCATCTTCCTCGCCGAAGGTGCTGTAGAAGTAAGGGGTACTTGCCGTAAACTCAGCGCTGCAGGTATCAACCATGCGGTAGCATGCCGGAACATGCTTGATTTCCGAAAGCCCGGTCATCTCCTTGATGACTGCATCCGGGAATCCGTTCTGTTTGGCTTCCATATAAAGCGCATCGCTCAGAGCCTCAGACTGCATCCGGCGTTCCAGGGACAGGATATGCATCAGTTTATTTAAGAACCACTCGTCGATCTTGGTCAGCTCATGAATCTCGGCAACGGTCACGCCGCGCTTGAAGCTCTCATAGATTGCAAACAGACGCTCGTCATCCTGCGCCAGAATTTTTTCTCTCAGCTCTTCCACACTCATCGGCGCCAGTTTCTTCATGTTCAGGCTGTTCTGGGAGATCTCCGCGCCGCGGACTGCCTTCATGAGCGCCTGCTCAAAGTTGCGGCCGATCGCCATAACCTCGCCGGTTGCCTTCATCTGGGTACCCAGCTTCCGGCGTCCGTAAACGAATTTATCAAATGGCCATTTCGGGAATTTAACCGTTACATAGTCAAGGGCCGGCTCGAAGCATGCCATCGTCTCGCCGGTTACCTCGTTCGGGATCTCGTCCAGATGATAACCGATCGCAATCTTGGTTGCCACGCGGGCAATCGGATATCCGGTTGCTTTCGAAGCAAGGGCGGAAGAACGGGATACACGCGGGTTTACCTCGATAACGGCATATTCAAAGCTCTCCGGATTCAGCGCAAACTGGCAGTTGCAGCCGCCCTCGATGCCCATCGCCTGGATAATATTCAGCGCTGCGGAACGAAGCATCTGGTATTCCTTATCCGCCAGCGTCACAGCCGGTGCGATAACAATGGAGTCGCCGGTGTGGACGCCGACCGGGTCAAAGTTTTCCATCGAGCAGACCGTAATCTCGTTGCCGATGGCATCGCGCATTACCTCAAACTCGATCTCCTTCCATCCGGAAATACATTTCTCAACCAGAATCTGATTGATCGGTGACAGGCGGATACCCGCCTCCGCGATGTTGTAAAGCTCTTCTTTATTTGCCGCAATACCGCCGCCGGTACCGCCCAGGGTAAAGGCCGGACGCACGATAACCGGGTAAGAAATAACCTCGGCAAAATCAAGCGCATCCTCGATGGTTGTGACAACCTTGGACGGAATGACCGGCTCACCGATAGCTTCCATCGTGTCTTTAAAGCACTGGCGGTCCTCCGCCTTATCGATGGTCTCCGGGGACGCGCCGAGAAGCGTTACATTGTGGCTCTTTAAGAAACCTTCTTTGGCAAGCTCCATGGACAGTGTCAGTCCGGTCTGTCCGCCCAGGGTGGACAGGATGCTGTCAGGCTTCTCTTTTTCAATGATTCTCTTGACAAATTCCAGGGTCAGCGGCTCGATGTATACGTGATCCGCGATGGCGCTGTCCGTCATGATGGTTGCCGGGTTGGAGTTTACTAAAACGACCTCCAGACCTTCCTCTTTTAAAGCCCGGCACGCCTGCGTTCCTGCATAATCAAACTCTGCCGCCTGACCGATGACGATAGGACCGGAACCGATTACCATAACTTTTTTCAGGGATTTATTTAACGGCATGACGCGCCCTCCTTTTCCTTATAATCTCTCATCATCTGAATGAAACGCCCAAACAGCTCTTCCGTATCCTTCGGACCTGCACAAGCCTCTGGATGGAACTGGACGGTAAATGCCGGCATATCGTGGTAGGTGATGCCCTCGCAGGTGCCGTCGTTGACATTGATAAATGTCTCCTCCGCGCCCTCCGGCAGCGTATCGCGCAGTACCTCATAGCCGTGGTTCTGGCTGCTGATGTAGACGCGTCCGGTCGTCAGATCCTTGACCGGCTGGTTCGCACCTCTGTGACCGAATTTCATCTTTCCAGTCTTCGCGCCCTTGGCAATCGCCAGCAGCTGGTGTCCCAGGCAGATGCCGAACATCGGTTTTCCAGCCTTCGTAATCTTTCGGATCTCCTCGATGATCTCCGGGTTGTCCTCTGGGTTGCCTGGACCGTTGGAAAGCATGATTCCGTCCGGATTCATTGCCAGAATCTCCTCCGCCGTCGTACCTGCCGGAAGGTCAGCCACGCGGCATCCGCGCCTGGTCAGCTCGCGGATGATATTTTCCTTTGCGCCAAAATCCCAGAGCACAATCTGGAACTCTTCTTTCTCATCCGCCGGTTTGATCTCACATTTCTTTGGTGTAACGGTTTCAACCGCCTTTGTAATGTGGAAGTTTTTCACTTCCTCCAGCTTTTTCGCATCATACGGCGGCTTCACCTCGGTCAGCCAGCCGTTCATCGAACCGGATTCACGAATGGTTTTTGCCAGCTTTCTCGTATCGATTCCATAGACGCCCGGGATGTTTCTTTCTTTAAAAAAGGTGTCAAGATCCCCACTGCATCTGAAGTTGGAAGGTTCCTGACACCACTCTTTTACGATATAGGCTGATAAATATACCTCTTCATTCTCGAAGTCCTGCGGAATCACTCCGTAGTTTCCGATTAACGGAAATGTCTGAACGACAATCTGTCCAAAATAGCTGGGATCTGTGATCGTCTCAAGGTATCCTGTCATACCGGTTGTGAATACGACTTCTCCGGTCACTTCACGTAAAGGAGCGCCAAAGCTTTTTCCCTCAAAATAGTCGCCGTTTTCCAACAGAAGATATACCGGTTTCTCCATCTGGTCACCATTCCTTTCTCTCTCGTACCCTGCCTTCTCAAACCGCTTCGTCGCCAGACCGCTTTTTCTTGTATTTGGACGATTTACCGCTTCCGTTTACATAGGATGTATGCGGCAGCTGGCTCTTTTTACTGTCTGTTCCGGCAGTTTACTTTTTCATTCTCAATAACCTTACATTTGAGCAAATCTGTTTTCCTCAGATGCTTTTTTTACATCATTACAGACACATTTTATAAATTGTCTGATTATGCAGAAAAAGCGTCCATGAGCCTAAGCCCATGAACGCCCTTGTTCATATTCTGAAAGATTATAGCATAGTAAAGTTCTATGCGTCAAGAGATTTTTTATACATTTTTATGCTCTTTATGCGTTATTTATGTATTTTTATGCATTCCTGTGTTTCTTGCTTTAAATGTAATAGCTGGCTTCCGTATTTTTTTACTGCAAAAAATTAAAGTCTTGATGGGAGTCTTCTCGACTGAAATAAATGCTTGTTCTTATGCCTGTTTCTTTATATAATGATGTTAGGTCAAAAGGAATTTTGGCATTTTTGATTTAGGAGGTATTTTTTCATGGATAAAATCACCAGCTTTACTATCGATCATCTGAAGCTGCTTCCCGGTGTCTAT
>ERZ837910.5267-NODE-5267-length-11811-cov-7.317455_pt1 | contig 11811 bp, 9 predicted proteins | sample MGYA00519940_ERZ837910 | MGnify/ENA primary metagenome ERZ837910 (study PRJEB31850, sample SAMEA3708825) | human gut metagenome | biome: human gut; feature: human-associated habitat; material: faeces | place: China | collected 2014 ... | reverse complement strand
TATTTACAAAAATGCACAGTTCCCGATAAGCTAAGAACTGTGCATTTCTTTTTTCAATTTTACGATTTCTCAATTTTTCAAACAAGAAGTGTAAGCGCTCAACAACCACCCGCCTCGCCAACCGCTCCTAAATATGAGATAATACTCCCAAGTCTCGAATAGCTGCCCCTCAGCTGTTTGAGAAATTGGAGTAAAGTGTGATTTGAATGGGTGACGTGCTAAAAATCCGTGATGAATACCGGCAGATCCAATGGGCTGACCAACAAGGAATACTGTATCCAACACGGACTTTCCGAAAAGACCTCCTGTACCTGGGGAAGTCGCTCTCACGAAAAATTGGAAGCCTTTATGCCTTGGACACCCGACATTCAAGAGGATTGTAAGATTCCAAACTCCGATGCCTACGTAAATACATATCTTGAGTAACAGCAGGCCCTGAGTGTGGGGCCTGCTGTTTTTAGGGAGGGGAGCGGGGGATTATTGAGCGCTTACTTGATACATGGAGGAAACCGGAGGCTGGCGGGTCGCCAAATTGGCGACCCCTACTAGAGCGTACAGGCTAAAGGTTTGCACCGCTCGGCTTCCCCCGGGGGGAAGCTGGATTTTTTATCAAACGGCACTTCGGAACCGGTTGATAAAAAAGACTGATGAGGGGCGGCGAACGGTTGATCAAGAAATGCAGCTGGATGAGCGATATATGTTCCAGATTGTACCATTCAACCGAGAAATCCAAAACTTTTAGCTGTCGCTGCCCCTCATCAGTCATGGTAAATAATCGGTTCCGAAGTGCCGATTATTTGCCATGCCAGCTTTTTAATTTCGGTATGATTGCCACCGGCAATCATAATTTTGAAAGATTCGCTGCGCTCTGCAACACCCTCGGGGGAAGCCAAGAGACGCATCGCCGTTGGCTGTTCGTAAATTATTAGTCAGGACAGTCTACTACAGGGAGTGTGTACAAATCAGTTTTTGAGTGGTGACGAACCGGGGAGGTTCGGGAAACGGCGTGTTGTTACAGGGGGCTCATCGTCACTGCCCGGTGGCACTGTTGCCAAATTTTCTGTTGTTGCGGGCGGCGAAAAGTGGTATAATGAGCACAAAAGCAACATTGAAATGAGGCGGCGGCCTACAAAGACCGCGCCAGAGGAGACAAAACATGAATGGCCAAATACGCTTTGCAAAAGAAGCAGTGCGAAAGCTACGGAATGCGGCGGCGCACAATAACAGTGTGTACCTTTACGGCGCAACCGGCTATGGTAAGACCAGCATTGTTGCGTCTGTTTTTGACCCTGCCTGTGCGCTCTGGATTGACTGCGACGACGGGGCGGACAACATCTCGGAGCAGTTGCAGGGATGCTGCCCGACCCGGTATACCGTTTTTGATAACCTGCATCGGCTGGAGGATGCGGCGCTCCAAAAGAAAATCGTCCAACTGGCCGGAAAAGACGGTTGCCCCATGGTGCTGATTGGCCGGGCACCCCTGCCCGCCTGGCTTTCGGTGCTGGCGCTGCAATCAAAGCTCACCATCATCCCGGAGGATGACCTGCGGGTGACCGACGGGGAGCTGGCAGAGGTGTGCGCCTCCCTGGGGCTGCGGCTGAAGCCCCAGCGGATTCAGGAGCTTCTGGACATCAACGAGGGAAATATCATGGCGCTGGGACTCTTTCTCCGCCGGATTCAGCAGGGCGAGGCGGATGGAAAAGCCCTGGAAGAAGCCATGCGCAAGGACTTCAAGGCTTACCTGGACGAGGGAGTTGTCAGCCATTGGAGCCGGGATATTCAGGACTTCTTGATGCAGGTCTGCGTGGTGGACAGCTTCACCCTGCCCATGGCGGAATACATCACCGGGGATGACGGCTGTGCGCTGCTTCTCAGCCGGGCGAATGCAGTGGGCAACATCCTCTCCTGCTCCGGCGGCGTATGGCGAATGCGCCCGGTGCTGCTGGAAACCATGCAGGAGCGCACCATGCGTGCTTTTGGCCGCAGGGGCTATAACCGGCTGCTGTGCCGGGCGGGGGAATTTCTGGAACAAGACGGCCATATTGCGCAGGCGCTGGCCATTTACCGGCAGTGCGGACTGGAAGACCGCATCCATGCGATCCTGGTGCAGGAGGCGCAGAAGCATCCCGGCGTGGGCAACTATTGGGCACTGCGGCACTACTATCAGGCGCTTTCCGCGGCGGATATTGAAAAAGAGCCAACCCTCATGGCGGCAGAAAGTGTGCTCTATTCTGTGCTGATGAACACGGAAAAAAGCGAATACTGGTATTCCCGCCTGAAGCAATACGCCGGGGCGGCCAGGGGCACTGCCCGCAATGAGGCCGTTGGGGAGATTGCCTATCTGGATGTGGTGCTGCCCCACAGAGGAGCGGGAAACATGGTGAGCATCCTAAAATCTATTCCCGGATTGATGCACAGCAGCGGGGACGTACTCAGGCCGGTCTCCCTGACCAACAACCAGCCCAGCCTTATGAACGGCGGCAAGGATTTTTGCGAATGGAGCAAGACGGACATTTTTCTTGCAAACACGCTGGGACCCATTGCGGAAAAAATTCTGGGCAAGTCCGGTGTGGGGCTGGTGCAAACTGCCTTGGGGGAAAGCGCCTATGAAAAGGGGGAAGATCGCTTCCGGGTGCTGGCGTATCTGACCCGGGGGCTGAACCAGAGCGAAAACAACGGCATCGCGGAAATGACCTGGGTGGCCACTGCCCTCCGAAGTAAGCTTGCCCTGTGCGCCGGAGACATGGAGTATGCCCAAAGGCTGACAAGCGGAATGCTCCAAAGCCTTGACCCGGAACACCAGCCCCAACTGTATGAGGGCGTGACTGCCTTTTCCTGCTGGCTGAGCCTTTACAGCAACGAGATAGGGCGCATTCGCCGGTGGCTGGAAACGGCCCCCGATGAAACAGTGGAATTTTGCACCCTGAACCGCTATTTTTACATGGTAAAAATTTACTGCTATGCCGCCCTGGGCAAGCATACCGATGCCTTGATGCTGATTTCCCGCATGATGGTCTACGCGGACTACGCCCAACGAACATATATCCGGCTGGAATGCGGGCTGCTGAGAGCCATCGTCATGCGGCGCACGGGCAGCGACTGGAAGGAAGACTTTCTGCAAGTCCTGAGTGCCATCAGCCAGTATCGCTTTGTGCCCATCATCAGCGAGAAGGGCGCGGCGATTCTGCCCCTGCTGACGGAGGCCAAGGCTGCCTTCTGCCAGCGCTGCCCTGCTGCGGCGGACTGGTTCAACCAGGTGCTGGACAGAACCATGCACATGGCGCGGCTCTATCCCAACTACCTCAAGGGCACGGGCATTGACGTTTCCGCTTTTTCGGACACGGCACTGGAGGTTCTGCGGTTGCAGGCTGCGGGCTACACCACCCGTGAAATTGCCCAGCAGCTGCACATTACGCAGCGGACGGTGAAGTATCACGCCTCCGAAAATTATCGGAAGCTGGATGCCCGAAATCTGGTGGACGCGGTGCAGATTGCCCAAAGCCTCCACATCCTTTGATAAAACTGTACCATGGTACAGTTGCGGAACGACCTCTTTTTTGGTAAAATTAGACCGTTGTAAGGCAAGGGAGCGCAATGCAGACGCTTGCCGCAAAATAAAAAGGAGGATTTTCCCATGAAAAAAATCGTATCATTCATTCTTGCCGCTGCTATGCTGATGCTGTGCGCCGTTTCCGCTTTCGCTACGGAAATCAACTGGGACGACCTGAAAGATCAGGCAGCCGAAACCATCGCCAAAGGCGATTTCGTGGAGTTCGATGAAATTGCCATCAAGATGTGGATGCCCACTGTTCTTGCGGCGACGGAGCTGACCGATGACGACCGGGATCAGGGCTACATTGGCTATTTCATGAGCGAGGATGAGTCCAGCGCCATTTCCGTGATGTATGTGGATATGGACGGCATGGAGCTGGAGGAGTACAAGGCGCAGCTGGAAGAAGTTGGTGCCACCGATATTGAGGACGTGGTGGTCAACGGTCTGCCCGCTGTGAGCTATATGCTGAAAGAGACTGACACCGCCTGCATCTCCTTTGTCACCGAGGCCGGTTACATTCTGGAGGTTGCCGGTGCGCCCATTTCCGATGAGGGCTTCGCCGCAATCGTTACCATGGTCATGGCATCCATCCAGGAAGCATAATCATAATTCATAAAGAATACCGCCGTTCGGCTCATCCCGGACGGCGGCTTTTTCAGCGTTATGGTGGACAGAGACGGGAGTGCAGGGGTATACTTGGTTCGTGCCCGGATAAATGCACACGTCCCTGTAGGGGTCGACGAGCATGTCGACCCGTCGGCGGCATTGCCGCCGCAGTTGTAGGGGCGGCAATGCCACCCCTTCGGTTTGCCCGGTAGTAAAAAATCCCCTGCACTGGCGGCAGGAGACATTGACAAACGCCCCCAAATGGGGTATAGTATAGACACAAGGGGTGCTACCAGCAGGCGGCTCCCCCAATGTGTGAGCGAGAAGTAACCGCTGCTTTGGGGAAAGTTGGGCGGTTACTTCTCTTTATTTGTCATCTGATAAACTGCGAGAATGACAGCCAGAATGACCGTACAAAACTGAAACAAATTGTCCCATGTAACGAACATATCTGCCACCCCCTTTCCCTACGGATTGGGGGTAATAAAGAAGAAGGTTACCCCCGAAAGAAATCAAGAAGAAATCGAAGGGGGAACCGTCTACCGGGGTGCTGGTAGCACCACGAATAACGTAGCACAAAATCCGATAAATTGCAAGGAAAATATAATAAAAAAGGGGCATGTCGCGGAAAAATGCGATGTGCCCTGTTTTTATTTAGGCGTGGGAATGGATTGTAAAGGTGTGCCATTCATCCAACCGCTCTGCCCCGGAAGCGGGGCGGGTCGATTGATAGCCGCCCTACGGACGCTCAAAAATTTTTTCACATTTATCTGTCACGCCCTTCCCCCTCTTTGCGTCTTATAGGACAAAGGCCTTTTACACAGCAAGAAACGGAGGAGACACCTCATGAATGACGAGGAAATCATTGCGCTATACTTTGCCCGGGACGAGGAGGCGCTGACCCAGACGGACAAAAAATACGGAGCTTACTGCTATACATTGGCAAACCGAATTTTGAACAGTCCGCCGGATGCAGAGGAAACCGTCAGCGACACCTACTTAAAGGCCTGGGAGAATATTCCGCCCACAAAGCCGAAGGTACTGCGGCTGTTTCTGGCCAAAATCACCCGGAATCTGGCCTTTAGCCGCTGGCGCACGGAAACGGCGCAAAAGCGGGGCGGCGGCGAAATGCCCCTGGTGCTGGACGAGCTGGAGGAGTGCATCGGAACGGAGGGGGACTTGGAGGCGGAGCTGAATGTCAAGGAGCTGACCCGCATCATTGCCGCCTTTCTGGACACCCAGCCCCAGCAGGAGCAAAATGTATTCCTGCGCCGCTACTTCTTTTTGGAAGACACCCGGGAGATTGGCAGCCGCTATCAAATGAAGCCGGCGACCGTCCTGCAAAGTTTGAGCCGCACCCGGAAGAAGCTGAAAAAATATCTGATTCAGGAGGGATATACGGTATGAAGCAAGAAGATTTGTTCCGCGCCATCGGAGGGCTGGACTCTCTGCGCCTTGCAAAAACAGAGGAGGATTTACCTATGAAATCAGGCATGAAACTTACCCGCCGTCTGCTGATTGCAGCGGCTGTGACGGCGCTGCTGGCTGGCTCTGCTTACGCCACACACTATTTTCTGTTCGATTCCCCCAAAGAGATGGTCACCGGCCTGTATGGCAGCGATGCCAGCCTTGCACCCAGCGAGGCTTCCGACGAGCAAAAGCCCTGGCCCAACAGCTATGTGCTGCCGGGCTATGACAAGCGCCCGGTGGACGAAACCACCGCTCAGGCCATGGAGGGCTGGATTTCCCCGGTGGGGCAGACCCTGAAAAATGGGGGAAATCAGCTGACCGTGGATGCCTATGTATATGACAGCGCCATGAAGGCGGGCTTCGTCACCCTGGCGCTGGAGCATGATGAGCCCATTGCCGAGGCGGATTTGATGATGCAGCGCAACGGGGAAATTATCCCCGGCATGGTGGAGTTCACCCAATACGGGCGGTGCTACATCATCCCGGAAAAGACCACGCAGACCACCCTGGCCATGACCTACTATTTTAGTTCCGATGTGCGGGACTCGAATGTTTTTGCCATCACGCTGCTGGACCATGACGAGCAGAAGCGCATCCTTGCGGAGAGTGAAAACATTGCGGCGGAGCGGCAGACCTACATTGCCCAGCGCAAGGAAGCCTTGCAGGCGGAAATGACCCTGGAAGAAGCCCAGGCAAAGCTCATGGAGCAATCCGGCTTTTCCGGCGGCGATGCGCCCTATGATGCCTATTACTATCTGGCAGCCAACGAATACGACTGGAATTACGCTTCCTCCCAGCCCCAGCAAACCAGCCCGGAGGCGGCGGCAGAAGCCCGCCTGCGCCAAGAACTGACACCGGAGGAAGCGGAATCAAAGCTGCGGGAAATCTGGGGGGACGAGGCGGTGGATGCCACCTTCCAAGACCAGCCGGAGAATATCCCGGAGTTTGCCTATATGATTCTGGCGGAGGAGGAAGTGGATGCCACGCCCCAGGAAAACAAGCTGATTCTGCCCATGCCGGAGGACAGCGCCCTGCCCAACCGCTCCTTTGGCAGCGGGGATGTGCTGGTGAACAGCTTGTGCCTCCGGGTGAATGACGAAAAGTATAACCCCGGCGGCTCTACGGATGTGGCGCTTCGGATGAAGGACGGCTCCACATTTGTGGTACGCAGCGACGAGATGGACAACTGCCTGTTCCAGAAAGGGGAATGGGACGGCTTCTGCCTGTGTATGCTCAACAGCGCCATCAATATTGAGGACATTGAGACGGTTATTCTGACCGTCAAGGGACAAGAGATTGTTCTGACGGCGGATTAGCACACGCTTCTGTAGGGGCCGGCTCGTAGTCGACCCCTCGGTGGCTTTGCCGCCGTAATTGCAGGGGCGGATAGAATCCGCCCGCAGCACAAAGCGCCCCTTCGGGGTGCTTGTGTGCCGGGTCGACTGCTCGTCGCCCCTACAGAGTGCGTGTGATTAGTAGCTGCAACTTTCTGCGATTTTCAAAATATCATCCTCAGCAATCGCTGCGGTACTGGCCCATACGGCGTAGGCATCCTGCTCCACCTGCACAACATAGCACACCAGTTTGTCTTCCGAGCCATTCAGCGTGAGTTTGGCAAGCGCACCGCTGCGGAACTCCTGTGCGGCGGGTTCATACTTGCTGCCCAGATACTCCCGCCCCAGGTCTGCGAGGGTAACTTCCAGGGCTGTCAGGTCGGATCCATCGGCCACAGCCTCAACGCCGCCCACTACCTTTTCACCGGTGACACATTCCTCCGGCGTGGGAACGTTATAAAACAGCAGCCGGGTTTTGGTGGTGGGCATCCGCTGGATTCCCTTGGGCAGATCAATCCGCAGATTCAGAATGGGCACATCCTGATTGACGGGGTTTTCATCCTGGGGATTGATAATATCCGGGGAGTGGAGGGTTTTCAGAACGTGAATCATGTCCTGCCCATCCAGAACGTCATAATCCGCCCAGATGTCGTATACAACGGTTTCTCCAAAGAAGAAATAATGCACAAAGCATTGACCGTCATCCCAGAATTTTATCTGCACCTCCACATCGGACATACCGGTTGCCTTGTCTACGGAGCAATCGAAGTCCCCCTCTCGCACCAGCGCAGTTACGTTTTTAGCCAAATTTATGTAGTCATCTTCATAGGGGAGCGATTCGCGCTGTCCGGCAATATCGAGGATTTCAATGCCGCCGATTGTTTCTTCCCCCATCTTGAAAATGGCGCGGGTATTGGAAACATCTTCCCGCAGGATTCCGTTCACCAGTTCAAGGGTGACATTTTCAAGAAGATTTTTGGAAGCGGTGCTTTCCGCAGCCGAATAGGGAATCGCCAGGGTGAGCATGAGGGCGATTGCAAGAAGTACGGAAGCTAGTTTTTTCATGAGGAACACTCCTTTCAAATAGAATGCATCTCAGCGGGGGAATTGCGGGCAGGCGTTGCTTCCTGCTGAGATGCATTCATTGTGGAGTTTGTTTTATTGATTCGTATTTTTTGCGAGACTGGCAATTAAATCATTTGCAAGCGCGTCAATGTCAACATCAGTGGCCGCATAGTTGTTATTTGCATCATTCAGCTGAGAAAGAATGGCAGCTGCTTTGTTACGCACGGGGAAATAAACAATGTCAAATTGCGTTTCCATGACGGGAAAATCGGCATCATTCAGCTGCACATCTTTTAATTTGCCATCAGAAAGCTTGTCTGCAACCTTCTCCCACAGCGCTGCAACAGACCCGGTTGTCCGTACCGGCCAGCTGCTTTCTAGGGGACTTAATCTCCATTCACCGTGCAGCAAGGTTTGCTCATTATCCCCGACAGCATCCTCCATCAGAAATCTACGCAAAAACTCGTAAGCAGTTTCGGGTGCTTTACAGCTGCTGCTCACAGCACCGTAATATACCACATAGGCCACAGTGTCCCCTCTGGTGGTACGCTGCGGATATGTGAGGAGGGTCGCATCAGTCTTTTTTGATGCTGCCAGGAAATTGAGTCCATCACAGAGCAGGTCGTTATAGGCTGCCGGGAAAGGTTCGTTATGGTACAACAGGAAATCAAATCGACCGCTGCTCTCAATTTCCTCTGCGCCCCGCATCGCCCGCAGGGCTTGATAACGCTTCATATAGCTTGCAATCTGCTGGGTATCTGGAGCGGGAATGTCATCGGATGCAAACCCCGAAAAAACGGTTGGCATACTGGATACATCTGCACAGGCAGCCAGCGTTTTGTTTTTGGTATCCAGCGCTATCTGCATCATGCCATCAATGTTTCGTGTCAGCGATGCCTCGGAAATATTGGAATCTGCAAGCAGTTCCTCGAATGCAAAAATGACCTGTGCGCTGAACCGTAGAGGAAGGACATATCGTGCGCCATCCCGCGTACCGGCATTCATGATACTTTGATTCAGCGCTCCCTTATCCAATGCGGTGTCCTGGTCATAGAAACTGCTGACATCTGCGAAGGTGCCGGATTCCATTTCATGGGCCACATCAGGGAAAAGCGCTTCAATGCGGCGATAGGTAATTCCGTCAAGAGCAAGAACGGTTCGGGTGGGCAGCATAAAAATGTCAGGCCCTTCTCCGTTGCGCATTTTTTCCCGCAGGGCTTCCAGATATTCCGCTCGCTCATCCTTCTGGTTGGGGAGAATATCGATTTTGATGGAAACACCCGGATGTTCTTCCTCAAATTGTGCGGCTTCTGCGGTAATTGCGGCGTTCATCCCAGCGGATGTACTCTCTTCCGTCACCAGCCAAAGCGTACAGGGTTCCTCCTCGGCCAAAGCTGCCGGCATTGCAATGCCGGTGAGCATAAGCACAGCCAGCACCCACAAAAAAGCGCGGCGGAGAATGTCCTTTTTCATGGTATGTTCCTCCAATTCCAAGATGTTCAACAATCAGTGAGGCTTTTTCCTGCTTGCACACAGCATAGTGGTTCTCCATTGTGTAGAGATAATCCTCATCTGTTATTTTGGCTTAGGAAAAATTGCACAGTATTGCCGATACGCCAGAATGCTATTTGCGACCAGGTCTGGAAAGTTGACACTCCTCCCATGCTAAAACTCGCATAATTCCGGAATAACTACAGTTTGGACAAATATAAAAATAATCATCGTAAAATAGAAAATGCGGATGGGAGCCTTCCTCAACGTTAGAATTTGGGCAGCTTTTATTGAGACGCTGGTAGCGGTACTCATAAACGTCTGAACCATTACAGTTCATCCGGATATTGCAGGTTGAGCAAACACTGGACGAAAGAATTGGGTCTGATAGTGTACTAATATCAGATGCATACGCCTGGAAAAAGAAAGATAAAACCAACACAAGCATCGTTGCAAACGAAATAACTTTTTTCATAATAATGCTCCTTTCACATAAATCGCATATGAGTGGATGGTTGATGGGGAATTACGGGCAGGTTTTGGTTGTGCTCACTCGTGGAATGCTGCTGCCGTTTACGGTTGCATCAACGGTCAATGTGTACTGCAAACCGCTTGTGACAGCTTTGCTGGCACTGTGGGTCAGGCTGCCAACGCCGGAAGCGTACCAGGTTGCCACGCAGGTGGAACCTTGCCATAGCTGGATAGTTGCCGAGATATTGCCGTCCGAAGTACCAGAGTTTACACGGGTTGTGCAGTTGGCTGTTGTGCCGCTGAAGGATAGAGCTGGACGAGCCAAAGGAATGCGAGCAGGGCTTGCCTGCGCCGTTGTGAAGACTGTCACCAGCAGCAACAGTGCCAAGAGGATTGATGCCTTTCTCATGGGATTCACCTCCTTCCTTTGTGTGTTCACCCTTCGTAACGATGAAGCCTGTCGATTTTGGACACCTGATTGAAAAATTTTTTAATTATTTTTTTGCAACAATATTTTCAGCCATCTTAATGAGGGCATCCTCACTGACCTGAGCGGTGATGAGGAAGAACACACCCTTTTCACGGTCTTCCCAGACAATGGCAGGGGAGTCGTTGAACGGGATATACAGCGTTGCAGGTAAGCCGTTGACAGTCACTTCTTTTTGTGCACAGTCGGCGTCCAACATATAAATATCTGCGCCGCTGGAATCTGCTGAGTAAAGGAATGTTAGAGTAAAGTTGCTGTCCTCACTTGCATATGTGTACCATTTTTCGTTGGGAAGCTCAAATATGTCAATTATCGTATATCCATCTGGAATCCATCCCAGGACGTATTCTGTAGAATCCGCTTGTGCGGCATCGCCCTCGTAATAAAAATGGTAGATAGTTTCAATGCGCGTTTTCACCCACCCGGACACAAACTCCCGTGCATCGGTGCTAACCGTCAGCAAAGAGCCAAACAGGACGGTAATGGTGAGGAACAGCACCGCGGCGCTTTGCAGACCGCGTGTGAGGATGGGGTGATTCTGCCGGAACAACAGGTGCCGCATTTTCCGCCGGAAGCGGGGAGAAAATGTGTGGTTGCAGTCCTCCGGTCTTGGCAGGGCTTCGTTCAGCAGCTCTGCTGCCCGGGCTGCTGCCCGGGATAATTCTTCCTCGTCCATCACAAAATTCCCTCCTTTTCGGCAATCTGCCGCAGCTTTTCCTTGGCGCGCTGGTCCAGCTTCTGGGCGGCGGACAGGGTGATGCCCAGCATTGCCGCAATCTCTCCGCAGCTGAATCCCTGGTGGTATTTCAGCAGGATAACCTGCCGGTAGTTGGGCGGCAATTTCAGAATGCACTCCGCCAGACCCATTGGCTCCTGGGGGGTGACGGACAGCTCCTCCGTCTCCTCCAGGGGCAGGGCACCCCGGCGCTGCTTGCGCCGGTACAGGTCGATTGCTTTGTTTTCAACAATGGTAACGACGTAGCTCTGGGTTTTTGGACACACCGGGTCAGAAATTTTTTTCATATTTTCCGCAATTTTGATGAATGCGTCATGCACGGCGTCCTCGGCATCCGAGGCGTTGTTCAAAATCCGGTAGGCAACGTAGTACATAAGCCCCCGATACTGGTGATAAACCGTCTCAAATTTTGTCTTTTGCGCCGGTTCGTCAATCACCGCCAGATAAACAAGCATTTCGGATGCCACCTCTCTTTCTATTCCCACATTTTACAGATATTCCGATGAAATGTCAAACAGTCGCGCCGTCGGACGGCACACGCCAACTGTAGTAGACTGTCCTGACTAATAATTTATGAACAGCCAACGGCGATGCGTCT
>ERZ837910.5266-NODE-5266-length-11812-cov-2.789147_pt1 | contig 11812 bp, 10 predicted proteins | sample MGYA00519940_ERZ837910 | MGnify/ENA primary metagenome ERZ837910 (study PRJEB31850, sample SAMEA3708825) | human gut metagenome | biome: human gut; feature: human-associated habitat; material: faeces | place: China | collected 2014 ... | reverse complement strand
GCCTTTGCTCTGCGGCTCTCATGTCTCAAAATGCTGCATGAGAGCCGCAAAGCCTCCAGTTCAAGGGCAGAAGTAGCTGCAACCAGCGCAGGCATTATGAGGTCGGAGAATCCTCTTCCTCCTGTGCTATCAAGGCTTCCAGTTTGGTCATGCGCAAATTCATGGCGGTCAGCTGGTTGCTCACTTTCATGATGGCATCGACCACCGTTTTCAAGTTGGGTTTTTCCAGAGGGGACAAATCGACCTCGCCCACCGTGCCCGAGGTTATCTCGTCCATAGTCCCCATGAGCATCCTTGCTTCTTCGAGCAGGCTGTTGATGGTCGTATTCATTTGAAGCAGATCTTGTCTGATCCCTATCTGCTCCTCTTTTATCATAGCCCATTCCTCCAGTTGCAGTTTTTCCAAAGCTGCTACGCGGAATTGCAGTTTTTTGAAATTCTCTTCTGTCATGACGTAATACCTCATTTACGGTTTCAATGTCTTTGTTGTATGCCTTTGGACAGCCAAGAACACGGATTTGACTGGAATGCCGCCAGACCCCCTCATGCTTTTGTGGAATTTCTTGTATGCCGCGCCGCAGATATGAACGGTGATCAACGCGTTCAAGTATTCCTGCTTTTTCCAATGCGGCATTGACCATATCTGCCCATTGAGATCTTAGAATTTCAACGGGCGCGATACTCTGCTTAAGCTCACGCTGTGCGCTAATAGGGTCAAGGGCAATGGCTTTTTTACCAAAAGAGCCATCAGGCAAAACAGTGCAAGCAGTAATAGCCAGATGAAAATGTGGATTTGAAGAATGCGGTTTGTGTGAAGTGACCTGTACGGCAACTCCATAAGTATCGCTTAGCCACTGGCCATATTGCAGCATGAGTTCGTGGTTTTCATCGGCAGATAGTTCAATGGGCAGAGCCAGACTGGCTGTTCTTGCCGGTACGGAATTGCCGCGTTTGTAATGTGCCTCAAGGTTAGTCCAGAATTGTTCATGATCGGTAATGTGGGTAGTTGCAGACGTGGGAAGTAAGAGCCGTGTTTGGCCCAGCTCACTTTTCTTGTATCGATAGTTGTGCCATTCGCCTGTGCGTGGATCCCGTATGCTGCTGGCGGTCTGGTATGCAACACGCGCCACGATACTCTGTCCTTTATTTCGTTGGACAGGTTTAATGTTCAGATGGATATTACCTTGCAGCATATGGATGGCCTGTTGTATTTTTTCTTCTATCGCCATCGGCGATATGTCTTAGCCTCGCAGAGCGCACGTGCAGTCGAAGCGTAGCGAAGACTGCTCTAAGTGCGCCGTGGGGCGAAGCCCCCCACGGGATTTCTTCAACAATAATAAATTTTCTTCGGAAAAGGAGGCTTTGGGGAAGTATGAATGCCATCAAGAGTAAGCGAATGAGCCTTGAGGAAAAATTGGAACAGCTCAAGCAGCAGGAACTGGATATTGCAGCCAGAAGAGAGGCTTTGGAGAAGAAGCTTGCCGACCAGGCGCGCAAGGCGAGAACCCGTGCCTTCGTATGCATGGGAGCCATGATTGATAAACTTATGACAGCGGATGTGGATCTGAGAAAAAGGCTTCTGGCAAAATCCCTGAAGGAAAATATCAATAACAGGCGCGGCATGGGCCACTACTGGAGTGACTTCATGCCTCCTGAAGAAGAACTTGTAAAACTGAAAAGGAAGAAGAAGCAGCAGGAGCCCACAGAAGCCGGATCACAGGAATAGACTATGAGGTGAGGTAATTTCCAGTATGGTTTTTCTCATCATCAGCCGGAATGAAGTGAAATTTCCAGATAGTACCATCGGCGGGCGGGCTTTCTCCCGCCCGTATTTCATTATCACGAGCAACTTTGTAAAAGCGCAATGCAGCATCAATAAATCCATACCAGCCGCCGCGCAGTTCTACGTCGGCAAAAAAATTATAAGCTAGCTGGATCTCATCCAGATATATCCTCTGGCTGTCCATCGGAATAGTGGTATACCAAGTTGGTGCCCACAGCCATGCTATGTCTTTGAAACGTGGCCAGATGTTGTTTTGAATGTTGCTGACAGTACACATGGGACCGACTGTGCGCTCATCTTTGTCAAATATCACATCATATTTCGAAACAAAAAACTCAATGGATTCCTTGAGAGTTTTTTCTGAAAATGACTGAAGCATATAAATAAAGCCACAGATTTTACCTTGAAAAAAACGCTCTTCAAGTGAGCCTTTGCCTTTTTCAGTAAATCCCTGCCAGCGGGAATACTGCAAAAAATTTGTCCTGGAACCGTAGAAGTGACGTGGCATATCAACAAATTCAAGGGGGCTTTTTTTTTGAAACTCCACTTCCATCATTTCCATCTGTAAAATAAGGAAAGTCATTTCCTGTGCCACATAACCAGCGAAGCCCTCCCGGTCTCGGGGAAACAGCATGGCCGCAGCTGTCAGGCCAAGATATAGCTTGCAACGCAGCGGCAAAGCATTCCTGCCTTGCAGTAGGTCTTCAGGGAAGGGGATAACGCGTTTTTCAAATGCTTCAAAAACAGGCGGAAGTGACACCTTTACCTCCTTCTATGGATAGCATCCATAGTTGCGAAAACCTTCCGGTTTTTCGTCCAAACAGTATACTTGCCCTTATTGTCCACAACAAGGGCCACCATGTCAAAATTTCTTGAAGAACATCTGGGACACCGCATTCCCACAAAAGAGCTTGCCCACTGGCTTGATCTTGACGTTGATGCCGTTCGCCGCCACTATGAGGCATTCGGTGGGATACGGCCCATTCCTGGTGGCAGGATTCTGTTCTTTGAGCGCAACGTGGTGGACGCCTTGCGAGGTTCCAATCATGGCATCAAAGATTACGAAAGACGGACGTATCCGTTGGAAGGGGCGGGTTCAGAAGCTGGGCCAGATTCGGCAGAAACTTTTCGACACCAGGGCGGCAGCTCTGGAATGGGAGGCGCAGGAGCGGAAAGCAAGCTGGGAGGTCACGACAGATACGGCTTGCTCCCTGAAGCATTGGGCGGAAAGGTATCTGGACCACGCAGCCAAGTACGACAGGAAGACCTTCAACGAAAAGCGCCAGGCCCTGAGAAAGCTGTTTGCCGCCACAATCGGCAAAGGCAAGGCAGCGCAGCTGATTGTGAACCCGTTGGCTCCGGTGGCAAGTCTGACGCCGGGTAAGGTTCTTGCGGCGCTTCAGGTACAGTTTGAGACCCGCAGCGGCAATGCCGCCAACAAAGACCGCAAAAACCTTGTGGCGGCCTGGAATTGGGGCATCAAGTATTTGGGCTTGCCCACCCCCAATCCCTGTCTGGTGGACAGGTTCCCGGAAAAGCGGCATCCGCGTTATGTCCCTGCCGAGGAAGACTTCTGGAAGGTTTTTGCCCAGACGCAAGGGCAGGACAGGATCATGCTGCTCTGTTACCTCCACCTGGGAGCCAGACGCAGCGAAATCTTCCGGCTGTGTTGGGAAGATGTTGACTTCGGGAACAGTCGAATCCGGCTGTACACCAAGAAAAGGCGCGATGGTTCACTGGAGTACGACTGGCTGCCCATGACCGGAGAACTGACTGAAGCCCTGAGCTGGTGGTGGGACAAGCGTACATTCAAAGACAGCACCCATGTCTTTATCTGCGAGCAGGACGGTGGATTCTGTCGGGAGCAGTACGGCAAACCTTTCAAGGAGCGCATGCAGCTCATGAGACGGCTTTGTGAGCGGGCCAAGGTCAAACCCTTTGGCTTTCACGCCATCCGGCACCTGACGGCCTCCATCCTCTATAAGATGGGACAGCCCGTGAGTGTGATTCAGGCCATTTTGCGGCACAAAAGTCCCAATACCACGGCAATCTATTTGCGGACGCTGGGGCTTGAAGAAACACGCGGTGCTCTGGAAGGTCTTGCGGCCCGTTTTGCGGGCCACGGCCTTGAGCCTGAGCCTGCCGGAAACGGTTCTGGAAACGGTTGCGGTAAGGTGCTTTCTTTCACCGCCAAAGGCAGTACACAGGAAAAAATGCCAGCGTCTCCCGCACCGGTGGTTGTTCGCCGCAAACGGACAGCGTGAAGGGACACAAAAACTAACCCCACCTAACCCCACTTGGGGATTTGTAGCGTTCGTAAGTGCTTGCCATAGAAGGCGTTGTGGAAGGGGAAAAGGAAGAGAGTGTTTGAGGCCGGAAACGGCAGTTCAGAAACTTCAGTTTTTTCAAACCGTTTCTGTAACCGTTTCCGCATGAAAAAAGGGTTACATCTTTCGATATAACCCGTTGTTTTCATTGGCGTCCCCAAGGGGATTTGAACCCCTGTCGACGGCGTGAAAGGCCGTTGTCCTGGGCCGGCTAGACGATGGGGACACCCTATATGTGGCTGGGCTGCAAGGACTCGAACCTTGATTAGCGGAGCCAGAATCCGCCGTCCTGCCAATTGAACGACAGCCCAACGCGAGAGATAGGTGTATGTGAAAGGCGTGCCCCTGTCAATAAAAATGTCGGCATTTTTTTAAAAAATTTCATACATGGCACGAAAGTAGGGAAAGGCGGTCGCCCTCGCCGGCGGTTGTTAAACTTTGAACGAATACTTGACATTATCGAGCATAGAGGTATGTTGACGTGGAGACGTCACTGCGGTTCCCAAATGCGGGCGGCCAGTGAGTTTCAGTGGTTCTTCCGTCGTTACCGCGGCAAATCCCGTCGGCCCAGTCGTATGTATCAAACAGATACAAATCGATTGTTGCGGCCGGGAGGTGACGGCAGAATGGTGTTTTAGGTTCACTTGCATAATCTGCATGGAGGAGTTTGGGTATGGCATCAACAAAGGCAGGTTATAATGAGGATAAAGTCGCCCTGCTGATTGGCTGCTTTATCTTCGTTCTGGGCCTCGGCAAAATGGTCGGCCTGGATCCGTTGGGTTGGGTTCTCAAAATGGGCATGTGGGTTGATAACCCCGTGGACAGCTGGCGTTCGGCCACCAAGGGCATGCTGCCCGGCTGGGGTGCGCTGGTTGCCAGCTATGTGTTCATTACCGCTTTGCTCGCCATCGGCGTTAAGGCCATGAAGGGCAATGTGGGCAAGTTCATTTATGGATTTACTATCATTTTCTTCATTGGCATCGCCTGCTACACCGTGGGCGCCAACGCTTACGTGGCCGCCAACCCCACGCAGCTCAGCAAAATGGGCATCACGTGGTCCTTGGGACTGAGCACGGAAGCGGGCCTGATTGTGGCGCTGCTCATGGGCATCTTTATCGGCAACTTCGCTCCCAACTTTGCGGAATCGTTGCACGATGCCTGCCGGCCAGAGCTGTTTGTTAAAATCGCTATCGTCATTCTGGGTGCGGAATTGGGCGTGAAGGCCGCTGATGCTGCCGGTTTTGCCGGTCACATCATTTTCCGAGGCCTCTGCGCCATCGTGGAAGCGTACCTGCTCTATTGGGCCCTCGTGTACTACATTTCGCGCAAATACTTCAAGTTCAATAAAGAATGGGCCGCGCCTCTGGCTTCGGGCATTTCCATCTGCGGCGTTTCCGCGGCCATTGCCACGGGCGGCGCCATCCGCGCCCGGCCTGTGGTGCCCATCATGGTTTCCTCGCTGGTGGTTGTGTTCACCTGCATTGAAATGCTGATTCTGCCCTTTGCGGCGCAGTACTTCCTGTACAGCGAGCCCATGGTGGCCGACGGCTGGATGGGCCTTGCGGTCAAGTCCGACGGCGGCGCCATCGCCAGCGGCGCCATCACAGAATCGCTGATTCTGGCCAAAATGGCCGGTCTGGGCACCCAGTGGGAGCCCGGCTGGATCGTGATGGTGACCACGACGGTCAAAATCTTTATTGATATGTTCATCGGCGTCTGGGCTCTGGTGCTGGCATACATCTGGACCGCCAAATTTGATAAGACCCGCGGCGAGCGCACCATGACCTGGGGCGACGTGATGGACCGCTTCCCCCGCTTCGTGCTGGGGTATCTGGGCACCTTCCTGATCCTGCTGACCATCTGCCTGTCCTCGCCTGAGCTGCACAAGCTCGGTAAGGGCATGTCCGGCGCCATGAACGGCTTCCGCGTGCTCTTCTTCCTGCTGACCTTCTTCAGCATCGGTCTGGTTTCCAACTTCCACAAGCTGAAGGAAGAAGGCATCGGCCGGCTCGCCGTGGTGTACATCGTGTGCCTGTTCGGCTTCATCATCTGGATTGGTCTGTTCATTTCCTATGCCTTCTTCCACGGCATGACCCCGCCTGTGGTGGGTGCGTAGTCCAACGAAGGGAGAGTTACAGTTATGGATAACAATGAAGTGAAGCTCCATGAAGAAATCCAGAAGATGGAGTATGAACCCCTGGATCCTGTTGAACTGAAGCTCGTGCGCTGGAGCATCGGTCTGGGCATCTTTCTGCTGGTGGTGCTCTTTCTCATCAGCAAGTTCGTGATGACCACGCACTAGTCCGGGCAAAGATCAGACTTGTAACGCACCGGGAGGGGGGTTCCCCCTTCCGGTGTTCTTATAATCATAAGGATATGTTATGCCGCGCTACCATCTGCGTTATCTGAAGGGCCCCAACTATACGCTGAACCTGGGATATGAGGCGGTGGTGGAAGCCCCTTCCTTTGAGGCCGCCCTGGCCCCGCATACGGACTGGCCCATTACTGAAAGCTATGATCACGCCACGGCTACGGCCTGGAATCCCGGCACCAGCATGTATTATCAGGAATTGTGGGAAGCGGCCCTGCTGCCCGCCACTGAGGATGCCGACGCCTGAAAGTTGTGGACATCGTCGTTTTTTCCCCAGGAATTTCGTGGGACGAAAGTCGCGTGCGGCCGTGTACCGCGGCGCATTAAGGTCGTCCGGCTCCGGGGTGGCGGCCTTTGCCTGTAAGCCTTTTCAATGGTTGGAAAGACGCCCATTCCGGCGCATGCGCGTACGCTTGCCAGGCGTTGCGTTTTGCCTGGAGTGGGCGTTGCTGGCTTTGCCCCACTTTTGGGCGCTCTGGATAACGGCTTTTTACGCCGTGGACAGGGCCTAAGGACGCCACAGGACGTTTGTGCGCCGGAAAGTCTCGTTACCTTGGGCGTCGTTGGGCAAGTTCGGCAAATGATGGGGCGTCGTCAGTGGTAGGGGCGCGGCGTCTGTTTTCGGAGGCACAACCGTGAGAATCCGCTTTGTGGTCAGCGCCTGTCTGGCGGGCATCCCTTGTCGCTATGACGGCAGGGCCAACACCTGCTCCGCCGTTGTGCGTCTGGTGGCCTCAGGCTGTGCTGTGCCGGCCTGTCCGGAATGGCTGGGCGGCCTGCCTACGCCGCGCCCGCCTTGTGAACTTCACCACGAGCGCGTGTGCACATGCGACGGTGTGGATGTGACCGCAGCCTTTATGCTGGGAGCCCAAAGGGCGACCGACCTGGCCTTGCGGCAAGGCTGCACAGCCGCCATCCTCAAGAGTCGTTCGCCTTCCTGCGGTGCGGGGCAGGTTTATGACGGCTCTTTCAGCGGCGTGTTGCGGTCCGGCCAGGGACTGTGGGCGCGTTTACTGCTGGAAAAAGAATTGCGTCTTTTTTCTGAGGAGGCCTTGCCGCCGCTTGGGGTATAGGGGCTCTACCTCAAAAACGGGGACAGCGATTCGCAGAGAGAGGTGGTCCCCATATCCCCCAACGAGAAAAGGGAATTCATGTTTCCATGAATTCCCTTTAAATCTCTGGTCGGGATGAAAGGATTTGAACCTTCGACCCCTTGAACCCCATTCAAGTGCGCTCCCAGACTGCGCTACATCCCGACGCGAGAAATGTTCTTACGCGGCAACCGTCCTGCTGTCAAGAAAATTTCAGAAAAAAGAGCAGATAATGTTCAGGTCCGGTACAGGGCCAGGCCCACCAAGGGCGGCAGGTAGAGGGTGATGTCTTCCAGCCCGGTCTTGGGCGTGAAGCCGCCGGGGCGGGTAAAGTGTTCTGTGGGGCGGCTGCGCGGGTCCAGATTGCCGTGTCCGGCAAAGCGGGGTTCGTCTGAAGAAAGCAACTCTACATAGCGGCCCGGCGTTACGCCAAAAGTCACGTCGCTGTTGGGCGTTAGCTCGTGGAAGTTAAAAGCCAGCAGCAGTCTGCCCCGTTCAAAGGCCAGTAGGCGTTTGTCTTCATGGATGTACCGGAACAGCGGGGCTGTGCTAAAATTGCACAGGAAAGGCCGCACCAGCTCCAGCAGTTGTGCTTTGTCCCAGGCGGCCAGGGCGGCGTATTTGAGGTCCGACCGCTCGGCCAGCCGCCATAGCCTATGGGCGTGGGCTTCGGCGTCCAGCCATTCCGGATGGCCGAATTCATTGCCCATAAAGTTGAGGTAGCCCGCGTCCGCGGTGGCAAGGGTGATAAAGCGCATGAGCCGGTAAAAGGCCAGCCCGCGCGAGATCTTCCAGTCTTCCGCAGCCAGGCCCATGCCGGTATACATGGCCGGGCCAAGCAGCCGCCAGATCATGGCGTCTTCGCCGTTAATGCACTGGTCGTGGCACTCCACATAACTGATGGTGCGGTCATAGGGGCGGTGGTTGGTCATTTCGTGCCACAGGCTGCCCATATCGCGCGGGCTCTGCACGCATTTGGCCCAGTAGTCGGGAATGCCCATGGCAAAGCGGTAGTCAAAGCCCAGCCCTCCCGCTTCGGGCGGACAGGTCAGGCCCGGCATGCCGGAAAATTCTTCGGCTATGGTCACGGCGGCGGGGTGGATTTCGTGCGTCAGGGCGTTGGCCAGGCAGAGGTACAGTTCGCCGTCCGCGTCGGCGCGGGGCTGATTGTCCTTGCCGTAAAAGCAGCGTCCCGCATGCGAAAAATCGTCGTCCAGGCCGTGATCCAGATACAGAATGTTGCCCACGGCGTCAAAGCGGAAGCCGTCCACACGAAACTCTTCCAGCCAGTAGCGGCAGTTGGAGAGCAGAAAACGCCGCGCCGTCTCCTGGTTGAAGTCAAAAGAAGGCGTGCCCCACTGATTGTACTGGGGCTTGAAAAAATACGGACTGCCGTCATAGGCGGCCAGGCCCTGCTCGGTATTGGGGCAGGCGTGGCCGTGGGGAATGTCCAGCAGCACGGCCAGACCCAGGCCGTGGGCGGCGTCTACCAAAGCCTTGAACTGGTCCGGCGTGCCGCAGCGGGAGGTGGGCGCAAAGTAGCTGCTGACCTGATAGCCGAAGGAGCGGTAGAGCGGATGTTCCAGAATGCCCATGAGCTGCACGGCTGTGTAGCCGTCAGCCTTGATGCGGGGCAGCACCTGCCGGATAAAATCCGTATAGCTGCCTACACGTTCGCCGTGGTGGTCCGTATCGGCCTGGGCCATGCCCACATGGGCCTCGTAAATGCGCGGAAAGGGCGTGCGCGCCGGCCGACGGCGGCGAAAGCGGTAGGGCTGTTCCGGCCGCCAAATGCGGGCGCACCACTGGGTGGGCGTTAGCGCGTCCTGTTCCACCCAGACGGCAAAGGCCGGCACGCGTTTGAGGAGGCCGGCTTCTGCGGCGCTGGTGTTATTGTCCGTGTCCTGAGGCCGGGGCTGCACGCGCAGTTCCACATAGCTGCCGTGCCCCAGGGCGGCTTCGGGCAGAACCAGTTCAAAAATATCTCCGGCCAGCCGCTGAAAGCGACAACGGGCGTGGCGTTGAAACCGTCCTTTGTCCGTGACCAGCCAGACGGCTTCGGCCTGCGGCAGGTATTCCCGCCACCGCCAGACGCGACCGCCCCCCGGCCTGCGCAGCAGATGCGGCCCCAGCACCCGGTGCAGGTTGGCATAGGCCCGCAGAGAACCGTAACGGCTGCGGATGCGTTCCGCCTCGGCGGCAAAGCGTCGGCTGCGGGCCTGCAAAAATGGCCGGTAGGGCTCCAGCGCGGGGTCCTCAAAAGGATTGCGGGGGAGAGTGTCAAGAGGACGGGGGAATGGTGTTGGCATGGCGGCTGCGGGGCAGAGGTTCGCCCGGAAGAGCGGGGCGCGGAGGCGTAACTCTGACTGCCAACGGACGGCTGCGAGCCTCGGCAGCGGGGCCGAGGCCTGTGCCTGCAGCGATAACACGCGGTATGCCGGGTGGGGGTCTTACCCCCCATCCGACAAAACGGTTTTACTTGCAGCAGGGCGTCCAAGTGGCGCCGGAGATGTCGGCCAGGCCCTGGATAAGGGCCTGCGTACCCTTGCTGCCCTGACCCTTAGCCTGCATGATGCGGTAGACCTGTTCCGCTGCGGCAGTGCCGGGCAGGACGAGCTTCATGCGGCGGCATTCTTCAAGGCAGAGGCCCAAGTCTTTGATAAAGTGGTCGATAAAGAAGCCGGGGGCGAAATCGCCCTTGAGGATGCGGTCGCCCAGGTTGTTCATGGCCAGGCTGCCGCCGGAACCCGCGGCCACCAGTTCTTTCCACTGGGGCACGTCCAGCCCGGCCTGCTGCGCGAAAAGGAAGGATTCGCAGATGCTGAACATGACGCCGGCAATGGCGATCTGGTTGGCGAGCTTGGCCCGCTGGCCCATGCCGGCGGGGCCGCAGTGCAGGACTTTTTTGCCCATAGCTTCAAGGCAGGGCAGTAGACGTTGGTAGCCTTGCTTGTCGCCGCCCACAAAGATGCAGAGCGTACCTTCGCGCGCGCCCACGTCCCCGCCGGTAACTGGGGCATCCATGCTCAGGCAGCCCTTTTTCAGGGCTTCGGCGGCAATGCGTTCGGCCAGGACAGGGCTGGAAGTGCTCATATCGCAGACCACGCCGCCCTTGGCCAGGCCGGGCAGCACGCCGGTTTCGCCCAGAATGACGCTTTCCACGTCGCGGGGGTAGCTGACCATGGTAAAGACCACATCCGAGGCTTCGGCCACGGCGCGGGGGGTCTCCGCCCACCGCGCACCCTTGGCCAGCAGGGGGTCGGCCTTGGCTTTGGTGCGGTTGTATACGGTGAGGGGCAGGCCAAGAGCCTGCAGATGTCCAGCCATGCAGAGGCCCATGACTGCGGTGCCGATCCAGCCGATGCGTAATTTTTCTGCCATGTTCCAAACTCCTTTGAGCCATAGCGGCGGTCACTGCGGCAGTGGTGGGGGCGGATTGCGCCGCTTCCCTTCGCCGCGTGGATTGCGGTGTTGCAGCAAGGGGACGTCCCTGCCCCAGGCGGTCCGTCAGGGCCTTTCAGAGCGGCATTGCAACGCTCTGATGCCTCCTGGCGGTTGCGTCAGCAGTCGCCCGCCGTGGAGGCGCAAGGCTAGCATCAGCTGTTGCGACGCCGGAGCTTGACCCGTTATGGCGAAGGACGCTGCGGGCCAGGACAGCAGCGTTATGCGCTTGCGCGGGTAAGCGCCGGAACGCGCGTGCTGTAAACCTTGAGAATACATATTCTCAAAGGCAATCTGCTTTACTGAAAACGCCGTTCCAACAGTTCTTTTTGCATGGCCTCTCGCGAGAGGGGTTTGTTCCGGCGCGTCAGGTCCACATGGCGGCGGAACAGGTCCAGGTTACGGCGCATGTTCTGGTTAAAGGGGTCGTCGCCGGTAAAGTCCTTTTCCAGGGACTGGCGGGCGGCGGCGAGCGCATCCGGCGTGAGCCGGGCGGTCTCTTCCACCTTGCTGCGGTAAAAGGTCAGGGACTGGGCAAAGCTGGTATCCAGCATGGCCAGGCCTCTGTGCGCAGTATCCAATATCCCGCGCAGCTTTTCAAGTGTTGCGCCTTTGGCGGCGGCTATTTCGCGCCCCATGCTCGTGATCTGGGATTGCAGGCTGCGGCGGCGTATATCGTAATTGCGAATAGTTTCAGTCATATATACACCTGTGCGCAGCAGAGAGAGGGCCTCCAGCTGTTTCTGCCGCTCCTGCATGATGTTGTTTTCTTTGATGGTGGCGCGCAGGCGCAGCAAAT
>ERZ837910.5264-NODE-5264-length-11817-cov-4.171654_pt1 | contig 11817 bp, 4 predicted proteins | sample MGYA00519940_ERZ837910 | MGnify/ENA primary metagenome ERZ837910 (study PRJEB31850, sample SAMEA3708825) | human gut metagenome | biome: human gut; feature: human-associated habitat; material: faeces | place: China | collected 2014 ... | reverse complement strand
CCGGGCAAATGCCCGGCGGCCTGGGGTTGCGTCGTTGTGCGGAGGAGACGGGAAAGCGGATTTAGCCCTGACTGCCGGTATCGCTCTGCATAAGGTGGATGGCCGTCTGCACCTGCTCCTCCGCATCGTTGCTGACAATGGTGGAATGCTCCGCCGTCAGCGTCAAGGTGAGGTCTGCATCGGCGTTGGTAAAGGTGCCGTCGTGCCCGGCCCCTTGCGTCCACTGCTTGTCCAGGGTGATGGTCTGGTTGCCGTTGTCGTCCTGGCTCACGCTAATGCCCACCTTGGCCAGGTCGGCCATGCTGGTGAGGCTCAGGGTGGCGTCGCCTGCCTCCTTGCCCGCATCGGTAATGGCGGCCTCTACATGGCTCACCTTGCCGGCCTGAAGCAGGCTGTCCACAGTGCTGCTGTCCTTGGTCAGCAGGAAGTCCACGCCCGTGCCGCCGTCCAGCAGCTGATCGGCGGCGTCCGCGTGCAGCAGGTCGTTGCCTGCGCCGCCGTGGAGCTTGTCCGCCCCTGCGCCGCCCACGAGATTGTCGTTGCCGGCGCCGCCTTCAAGGTAGTCATTGCCGGAGTCGCCGTGGAGGTAGTCATGGCCGTCCTGGCCGTAGAGGCTGTCGTTGCCGCTGCCGCCGAAGATGAGGTCGTCGCCTGTGCCGCCGTCCAGGTAGTCGTCGCCGCCCAGACCAAACAGGGCATCTTTGCCCGTGCCGCCAAAGAGGCGGTCCTTGCCGTCGGCGGTGTTTTCAAGGTGCTGCTCGGTCCAGCCGGCCAGACTGTCCAGCCCCTGCGCGTCCAGCGTGTGCAGGGCTGCGGCAAGGTCGTCCGTGTTCGGGTCGGCCGGGTTCTGGGTGGAGACGCTTAGGTGCCCGGCCAGGCTGCTTAGCCCGTCCTGCGAACCGTCGCCCAGCAGCACGTCGTTGCCGTGCTGGCCGAAGAGCAGGTCGTTGCCGCCCTCGCCCAGGAGGGCATCGTTACCGCCCTGACCGGGCAGCGAATCCAGCGCGTCAGCCAAGGCTTGCGGGTCGGCCTGGGCGTACGCAAGGATGCCCGCCGGGGTTCCCATCTCCGTCAGCGAGGCCAGGTCGGCATGGTCGCCCAAAAGAAGGTCGTTGCCCGCGCCGCCCAGCAGCGTGTCGTGGCCGGATTCCTCAGCCGTGGCGTCGCCCTGCAGAATATCCGCCGTAGCTGCGCCCTGCAGAACGCCTGCGTTATCTGTGCCTTCCTGTGCGGCCACCACATTGTAGGTGACCGTGGCCGGTTCGGAAATATGGCCCGCGCCGTCGCGCACCGTGTAGGTGAACTGCGCCGAGGCCGCTTCCGCGTCGGACGTGGGCTGCAGGTGTATGGAAAGGCCGTCCACGTTTACCGGGCTTGCGGCATCGCCGGTGCCGGACAGTAACTCGCCGTCCGCACTGAAGGAATATTCGTCCGCCAGAGTTATGCCATTGGCCGTGATGTGGCCGACAATGTTGCCATCGGCATCCTGCAGCGTGGCCGTGAAGGCCGCAGCCGTGTCCACCGTAAGGTGCAGGGAATCCACATTAAGGTGGACGTCGTGGGTAGTTGCGTTGCCGTCGCCGTCATCGTCGTTGGTCAGCAGGTCGGCCAGGCGGACGGTGTAGGACGCGGCAGCCGCTTCGCCCGTGTCGCCGCCGCCGGTGGTTATGGAGAAGAAAACGGAATCGCCCTTGGCGGAAACGGCAAGAGCCCCCTCAACGGTCAGATTATTCCCCACTGCAACAACGCCCTGATAGTCATATGGGGAAACATTTTGACGTTGACCGTAGATGGCCACGGCACCCCCCACCACCGCACTGCCGCCGATGTAGACCAGATGGGCATTGGAGGTCAGAGACCCTGAAACATGCATATCCCCTGTTACAATCAGGTTGCAGTTGAGGGTTACGGAGCCACTACCAGTAAAGTCGCCGTCAATAATGACGGTTTTCCCGGCCACGTTATAGCCAGCCAGATCGGCGAAGGAGGCATCTCTGCCTATCTTAATGACATCATCACCGTTACCAACGGCACTTTTCAGTTGGGCAATGGAAACGGTGTTGCCCTCTGCATCTGTAAAAATGCCACCATTTACCGTGGCATAACTGCCCGCAACGGCACCATTGATTGTGGCTGTGCCACCCACCACCAGCCCGGCGCTGGCTGTGGCCGTAACGGAGAGGCTTTCCGGCCCGCCGGTCTCGCCGGGATTGTCGCCGGTCGCGGGCGCATCCGCATAGTACACATCGTCCACGGCCACGGGCGCGGAAACGTTGAGGCCCAGGCTGCTGCCCGCCACAGCGGTGGCGGCCGTATCGCCGTCGCCGTCCGTGACCACAAAGTTGAGCAGATTCTGGTCTTCGGCAAGCTGGAAAGGCTGCGTTTGGGTGACCTTCCACTGGGCTGTGCCGTCAGCAGTGTCCACATCGTTCAGGGTGGCGGTAAAATAGGTGGTGCCGTCTACTGTGCCGGTAAGGGTTTGGCCGTCATCCGTAGTGGCGAGGGTCATTGCTTTGCCGTCGGCCAGGGTGACGCTGGTAACGCTCTCGTCAAAAACGATGGAGGTTATGCCGTCCGCACTGACGCCCGTGACGTGCCCGGAAATAGCCGTAACGGTTTCCGCCGGGCTTTCCTGCTGCACGCCGCCAAAGGAAACGCTCTGGATGGTGAAGTCACTGTTGTCTTTGTCAACATAATACTCCCCATAGGTTGCGCCGTCATCAATGGCGGACACCACTACCTTGTCAAAGCCGCCGTCAACATCGGAAACTTCCACCTTAGAAATGGTGCTGTTGGCGGTTGCCGTAACTGATTTGCTGAGCACCAGCTTACCATCTTTGTAGAAGGAGAGCAGCGCCTCTTCCCCCCCATTCTCATAAGGGTTGAAGCCGCCCAGGGTAATGGAAAGCGACGTGGCGCTCTGCCCTTCCGGCAGGTCGAAGACTATAGCTTCAGAAACGCCGGTATTTTGGCCCGTTCTGGCAAAAGCAATCTCGCCCAACCGATCCGTTGTGCTGGCCCCTGCCGCGATATCAACGCCACTAGTGGCCTTGCTGCTGTTAACCCCCAGGCCATCGTAGCCGTCGCTCCAATCCTTGTTTTTAAAATACAGGTTGCCAGCCTCGGTCAGGTCGCTGACCTGAGGCGTGGCCAGATCCGTGTAGGTAACCTGGGCGGCGGTGATGGCCACTCCACTATAGTCGGCTGTGGCCGAGGGCACGTTGCCAACCGTCAGGTCTTCCGGCAGGCCGGTGGAGCTGGAGGTCAAATCGCCGTTGCTTATTGCTCCGGTTTTATTACCATATTGATCCGTTCCCATAAAATTAAGCGTAATTTCGTCCCCCGCCGTGCCGTCCCCGCTGCCGGTGGTGGTCGTGGTGGTGCTGTCCACCGTGACCGTGGCCGTGGGCGCGTCGTCCTGGATGGCGATGGTCAGGGTGTCGGAAACCGCCTGCGTGTTCGTGCCGCTGCCGCTGGCGATGCTGACGGTGATGGATTCCGTGGCGCTGTTCGCGCCTTCCACGTTGTCCACAGCCTTGTTCAACTCGTAGCTGTAGTGCACCGTGCCGCCTACAATGGACGTGACCGTCAAGGTGCCGTGCCCGGTATGAATGGCGGTACCATTCTCGCCCACCGTGGCGTTGCCGTTGGCATCCAGGGTGAAGGTCTGCCCCCCGATGGTCAGCGTGCCGCCCTCGCTGTAGGTGTTGACCGTGAACGTGCCGCTGGCAGTGGCGGAGGTTCCCTCCGTATGCTCCGTGCCGCCGGGCAGCAGGGCTTCGTCCACCGTGGGGGCGGATTCGCCCATGCTGAGGCTGGGGGCATCGTAAGCGCCCGTGATGGTGACGCCGATCATGTGGGTGCTTTGCAGGCCGGTATCGGCCTCCGTAGCCGTGGCCTGGAAGCTGAAGGAGAGCTTTTCGCCCGCGGCCAGGCTATTGACGTTGCTCGTAATGGTCTGCAGGGCGGCGCTGATGTCGGCGTCCGCGCCGTAGGCTTCATGCAGGGCCGTGGACAAGGCTTCGCTGTTTTCCGGCGTGCCCTTGGTAAAAGTATAGTGGCCGCTGGCGGTATTGAGGTCCAGCACGCCGTAGTTGGTGACCACGAGCTGGTGGCTGCCCTCGCTGCTGTCCGTATCGACAGTTGCAGTTTTAAGAATCTCGATAGATTCGGTGTGCGCAGTAGTCTGTCCGTCAACGGTCTTGCTGACAGCTACCTCCAGAGTCTTGCCGCCGTGCTCGCCCGTGTAGTCCAGCTTGCCCCGCGCCACACCCCAGGAATCCTTGCCGTCGCTGAGCCCGGCCACGCCATAGACGAGGGTATCGCCTTCGGCATCCACGGGGGAAGCTCCGGTATTCTTACCGGGGATAAAATTGGCGGCGGAGGTCGCGCCGTCCTCTTGGAGGGTGACGCTGCTCCAGCCCATGAGCGTGATGTCGTTGACGCCGTGGATGTTGACCGTCACCGGCTGTTCCACGGTGCCGCCCTGGCCGTCCGCCACACTGACGGTAAAGGTCAAGGTTTTGGTTTCCCCTTCGTCCAGGCTGTTGACGGCGGCGGAGGCATTGTCCAGATTAAAGTTATAGTTGTAGGTGACGCTGCCGTCATTGTTGGTTGTGGGCGTAAGCACCAGGTCGCCGTAAGCGGTGTGGTAGGTAGTTGCGCCGCCCGCATTCGTGCCGCCGATGACAAGGGCGGTTGCATCATCCGTGCCGTCCGTAAAGGTCAGGCCCGTCACGCTCAGGGCGTCGCCGTCCACATCGTGTACGGTAAAGCTGCCGGAATCCGTGGACGTGCCCTTGGCGTTGTCGCCGTTTCTGCCGTTGGCAAAGTCGGTGCCTATGTCGCCGCTCTTGCCCGATTCCGTCAGGTCAAGGGTGACGTCGGCCGTGGACTCCGCCACCGTGGGCGCGTCGTTGGCGCCGTTGATGGTGATGGTAGCCCGGAACTGCAACTTGCCGTCCGCAGTATTGGAATCATCCACCACAATGCCGAACTCTACCGTCCGGGTCTCGCCGTTTTTCAGCGCCTGCACCGCCTGGGCGTTATTGTCCAGCTCAAACGTGTACTCGCCGTTATCGGGGTTGAGGTAGAGCGTGCCGTATTGGGTATCTATGGCCGTCCAGCCCGCGTGCGCGCCATCTCCCGAAACTTCATAGGAAGTTTTTACCCAAGAGTCTGCGACAAGGTCATGGGCGTTGCTGATGGAGAAGGTCATGGCCTGGCCTTCGGGGTCGGCCACAGCGAATTGCCCGGAAACGGCGGTAGCGGCGCCTTCCGTGACAGCGTTCATGCTCAAGGATTTCGCGTCTAAAATGTAGGGCGCGTCGTTCACGCCATTGACGCGCACGGTGAAGCTCTGCTCCGTCACCGCACCGTTGCTGTCCTTGACCAGCAAGGTAAATGTGTCGTTACCCTGCTCTCCCTCGTTCAGTGCGTTGGCCTGGCTGTTCTTACTGTCATCCACCAGATAGCTGAGGGTGCCGTCGGCATTGAGCGTCAAGGTGCCATATGTGCCCTTGACGGAAACCGTGCCGCTGCCCGTGGCGTAAGGGTCCGCGCCCGCGCCCTGCAGCCCGAAGGTGACCGTATCGCCTTCCGCGTCCGTGGCCGAGAGCTTGGTGATCTCATGTGTAGATACGGTACTGGAAATTTTACCGGAATCGTCCACGGGCCTGCCATAGGCTTCATTATAGGCTTCCGTCACGTTGAAGCCGCCATCGGGCAGGCTGACCGTGGGCGCGTCGTTCTGGCCCTGCACGGTGATGTCGATGGGTTTGGCGGTCCAGGCGTCATATTGATCCTTGACCAGAATGGTAAAGCTGTCCACCGCGGATTTGCCCGCGCCCCAGGCATTGGTGTCGTCGTTCACCGTATAGCTGAGCGTGCCGTCTGCGGCCACCGTCAAGGTGCCGTATTTGCCTTCCAAAGATACCGCGCCCGTGTCTTCGGCAATAATTTCGCCGTAGGTGGCTTCAGGCGCGCGGGTTGCGTCGACTTCCGTATGGCCGGTGCGCAGGCCGTAATGGAGCTGCGCGCCATTGTCCACATCCGTCCCGGCCGCCTTCCCCAAGATGTAGGTGCTGCCCGCCGCGCCTTCGGATTCGCTCACCGTTACCGTAGCCGCGCCGTCATCGCTTGTGCCGAATTGGCTTTCCCCCAGCGGCGTAAGCGTCAGGATGGGGGCATCATTGGCCCCTTCAATGCACACGCCAAACTCATGCTGGTCGGTAGCGCCGGTGCTGTCTTTCACCTGGGTGGCAAATTTGAAATTGAAGCGCTCGCCCGCAGCCAGGTGATCGGCGGCCTCTTGATTCAATGTAAAGGTATAGTGCCCTGTGCTCTGATTCAGGACCAGCACGCCGTAGTTTGTGACAATAGTTTGTATGTGTTGGCCGTCAACATTTTTAGCCACGACCTCGCTGACAATGTTGACCGTTATGGCATTGCCTTCAACGTGATGGGCCTCGCTGTTGTTGAAGGTCGTGGTCGTGATGGGCGTATTCCAGTGCAGGAGATCGCTTCTTGCGCTGTTTGTAATGATGCTGAAGGTCAGGGTATCCCCACTATCGGCATCACTGGCGTTGAGGTTGCCCTCTATTGCTACGCGCTGCGCGTAAGGGGCGACATAGTCATTGGTATTGCCGTCCTCCACAGTGGAGCTGTTGCCGTAGCCCGACAACTTTCCGCCGACCCCTTGAGCCCCCACGCCGGCATCGCGCAGATGTATCTTGCTCCAGGTAATTTCCGGCGCATCGTTGGTGCCCCTGATGGTGATGGTCAGGTTGTTGGTAGCCGTGCCGCCGTGGCCGTCGCTCACCGTGTAGCTGAGGGTTTCCGTCAGGGTGTCGTTGACGCCCAGGGCCTGCACCGCAGCCAGGTCGTTGTTCAGGGAGTAGGTGTAGGAGCCGTCGTCATTGAGGGTAAAGCTGCCGTACTGACCGGCGGTTCCCGTCTGCGCCACATAGGTCGGGGTGTCCGTGCTGTCCACATCCGTGGGCGCGGGCAGCGTGCCGGTGACCTGGGTCGTGTCTTCAGCCACGCTCGCCGTGGCCGCCGCCACCGTGGGCGCGTCGTTGGCGCCCGTGATGGTGATGGTCAGCGTGCCCGCGGCCGTATCGCCGTCATTGTCTGTATAGGCATAGGTGAAAGTCTGGTCCACCGACTGCCCCGCGCCCAAGGCCGCAGCCTTGTCGCCGCTCACCATAAAGCTGTAGCTGCCGTCGGCATTGAGGCTCACCGTGCCGTAGTCCGACTGTGCTTCCGACGTCCAGGCAAAGTGCGCGCCGTCCGCGCCGGCCACGGCTCCGGTCAGCACATTACCGTCGGCCGTGGGGTCGGTCTTGTCCGTAGCTGTGTCCGCCACACGCGCCGCAATGCTGGGCGCGTCGTCGTCCACGGTAAGCTGCAGGGTGGCCTGGGCGCTGTCGCCGTCACGGTCCGTCACCGTCACGGTCACTTCGTTGGTCAGACTGTCCGCCCCTTGCGGGTGCGTAAGGGCCTCCTGCAGCGTATAGGTATAGGTCAGCTGGCCGCTGCGCGGATCAAATCCCACGGAGAGCGTGCCGCCGGGCACGTCCACAGAATCCGCCACCAGCCGCCCGCCGGTCCAGACCGTAACATTGTTGACAACAATGCGGCCCACGCCGTCGGGCGCGGCCACGCGCAGGCCGCCGACAGCGGCAGCCTCTTGCGCATTACCGCCGCTGACCAGACCGGCCTCGCGCACTTCCAGGGTCTGCACCACGGGCCCAGGGCCGCCGTGACCAGGGCCGCCGTGACCAGGACCGCCCTGCTGCTCCAGCACCTCCAGGCGCACGCCGTGGTCGGGCGGCGGAGGGGGGGGCACGGCCCCCGGCCCCCCCTTGGGCGTGGGCGAAGGCGTGCCGGGGATGGCCGAACCGCCATCGCTGAAGCCGCGCTGGCCTCCGCCAGTTTCACCAAAACGGTTACTACTGAAATTGAGGCCCCCAAGGGTTTTCAAGCCCTCCAACAGGGTGAGAGACGCGTCATTAAATTCCAGCGCATCAAGTCCGCCCGTGTGGGGGGCATTCAAAAAACCCGCCGCAGGCATAAGATCCGGATTATTAAGGGCGGCAAAAAAGGCCTCGCCGGAGATCGCCACGCCGTCCACGGCAAATTCGGGCAAATGGTCGGCAGGCAGGTCATAAAAGCCCACCAGCACCACCGTGCCCCCGTCGGGGAAGGAAAAAACAAGATCCTCCCCCTGGCGGGCAATGGTGGCGTCCTGCGGTACGAAATCCAGAGCCAGACGCCCCTCGGCCGTGGGGGTGATCTCCACACGTTGTCCAGCCTGAGGGCGAAAAATTTTTATCTCACTCATGATGGCGCCTCATAGCGATCTTGACGTTTTCTCGGTATATAGTGGGCGATGCCGCTTTTCTGACGCAAAAGAGTCCCCTGCCGCGCCGGGGCGGTACGGGACTTTTATCAATGCAAAATATGGGCCAAAGCGTTTCAGACAACAGGCAAAAGGGCACGGTGTCCTCCAAAGTCCATACAATAAGAGCAACTTATGCCAAAACGTGACATAAGCCCGCCTCTTTGTACGCACCGGCGAATCTGTGCCGTGCCCTTTCTCTCGATCATGGAAAGAAGGCTACAAAGTAAGTTTGTTTCCTGACAAGTATTATTCTATAGTCAGAAAGTCAAGGGCTGCGGGGCATTTTTTTCCGCAAAAGGGCGCAGGCTTTGACGGGCGCGCCAAGCGTGGCTATAGTACATAAAAGGAGGTTCCTCATGAGCACATGGAAAAACGACCCCGCCCATTCCCGGCTCGGCTTTGTGGCTCCTCGCCATCACCGACATTTACGGCCGCTTTGCCGACGCGAGCCTGACGGTGGAAACAACCAAACCGGACCTGACGGACGCCGTGTTTACCCTCACGGCGCAGACTGCCGATATTGATACCCGCGTCCCCCCCAGGGACAACCACCTGCGCAGCGCGGATTTCTTTGGCGTGGCGCAGTTTCCCGAACTGCGCTTCACCAGCTCCGTGGTGCATCTGGGGCCCGACCGCACAGGCACGCTCACGGGCACCTTGAGCCTGCACGGCGTATCCAAAGAAGTAACCTTCAACCTCTGCGTAAGCGAGCAGGTAACCAACCCCATGAACCAAAAGCCCACCCTCTCCTTTCAGGTCAGCGGCGCCGTCAAACGCAGCGACTTCGGCGTGGGGCCGGGCATCCCCGTGTCCATTGTGGGCGACGTAATCCGCGTGGTGGCGGATATGGAGTGCGCCCCGGCTTAAAGCCCTTACCCCTTTAAACACGCATACGCGGACGCCCACCGCAAAAACGCAGGCAAGCGTTGTGCGGAGCAAGGCCGGGGTGGGCGTCCTGCTTTTGCGTCTGTGCGCCCGCAAGGGCAGCCCGCCAAAGACGCCAGAGCCCGCTGGCGGAAAGCGCCAAGACGGCCCGACGCCCCTTGCGCAAAGCGACGCGAAGGGGTACAGGCCACCCATAATCCTTACGGATGGAGCGGAATGCGTATCCTCCACAAGCAGCAGCACTTGTCCCCTCTGGAAGGCCCGCGCCTGGAGCCGCACCCCTTTCACGCCGCCGGCGCGCCGCCGGACGAGCGCGACGGCGCACCCCTGGTGCCCGTAGGCCGACCCGAGCGCGGCGACCGCCCGGTTGCCGCGCCGCACCCTTCCGTACCCCACGGCGAGGCCTTTGAATTTCGCCAGCTGGGCGAAGAAGACTTTGAAGAGTTTGAAGCCCTGCTGCGCTACGCCTTTCAGGTCAGCACATCCGAAATGGCCCGCATCGGCTGGTCAGACAAGGAGATGAAGCAGTCCAAACTGCCCATTTTCGAGGCCTCGCACGTCATGGGCTGGTTTTACAAAGGGCACCTCGCTTCCCAGATCGTCATCTACCCCATGGAAGTGAACATCCACGGCGCCATCTGCAAAATGGGCGGCATTACGGGCGTGGCCACCTACCCGGAATACACGCGCCGGGGGCTCATCCGCACACTCATCACCAAAAGCCTGGAGTATATGCGCGACCAGCAGCAGAGCATTTCCTACCTCTGCCCCTACTCCATCCCCCTCTACCGCAAGCACGGCTGGGAAATCATCTCGGACAAGATGACCTTTTCCATCAAAGATACCCAGCTGCCCCACCGCCACCCCGTGGACGGACAGATAGAGCGCGTGGATATTGAAAGCGCGTCTACCGCTACTTTGCCCGACAGGAGCACGGCGCGCTCATCCGTGGCGCGCTGGAATGGGAAGAATACTGGCGCTGGGATTCGGACGACGTCATGGCCGCCGTATACTACAGCGCGGACGCCAAGCCTCTGGGCTACGTCATCTACTACATTGAAAACGAAATTTTCAGCATCAAGGAAATGGTCTACCTGAACCAGGAAGCCAAATACGGCATCTGGAACTACATCAGCGCGCATTTTTCCATGATCACAAAGGTAGAAGGCTGCAACTACAGCGGCGAATCCCTGGCTTTTCAGTTTGAAGACAGCGAAATCGACGAAACCATCCAGCCCTACGCCATGGCCCGCATTGTGGACGTGCAGAAATTTGTGGAAGCCTACGCCTTCCAGTTCACGGACCCGCGCCTGGTGCTGGAACTCAACGTGAGCGACCCCATGGCCCCCTGGAACAACGGCATCTTCCGCGTGGCCTGGAACGAAGGCCGCACCCAGTGCGAAAAGGTGGCCGCCTGGAGCACCGGGCACCGCATCTCGCTGGATATCCAGACCCTCACCACCATGCTCATGGGCTACAAGCGCCCCACCTACCTCTACAACAACGACCGCATCGACATGGACTACCATCTGCTCAGAAAGCTGGAGGGACTGATCCCTTCGGACAAGCCCTACTTTTCCGACTACTTTTAGAGCAGTTAGCGAATGAAATGAGCTAACTGCTCTGCAAGGATTTTCTTGAAAATCCTTGCCACGAAATGCGAGAAGGCAGGCTTTTGCCTGCCGTAAGCGAGCATTTCAAGTGTTAAATGCTCTAGAGCGCCGTGGTACGATAACGTCACCCGGCGTGGAGGGAAAGCTCCGGCGCGAGGCTGAAAATTTGCGTCTTTTGCCATAACCTGCTACGAAAAAGTGTCGTTTCAGGGGTGGAACATGTTTTTTACCCCATTCCGGCGCGCCGCCGGAGTCATACTCTATTGAGGTTGCGCATGGCTGCCCAAAATTCCACTGCAAATACTGAAGAAATCATCGACCTCACCGAGCTGATCGAAAGAGGCAGCGTGCCGGAAGACGGCCAGGAGGCCACGGCAGCCCCCGCGCCCCACGACAGGGCGGAAGACGATCTGCAGGCCCATATGCGCGGCCTCAACGACGCGTCTCTGCCCGCCGAGGCGGCCATCGACGACCTGCTGGCTCAGATGGAAACGCACGAAAGCGCCATCCCTTCAGTGGCCGCAGGCGGACCAGAGCCGGATCATCCGGTGGATCCCAACGAAAAGTTGGACATGCCCGGTCTGGGCGATGTGGACCATTTGCTGCAGTCGCTGGATTTGCCGCCGCAGCCGCGCGAAGAAACGGATGGGGACAGTGCGTCCGCCTCCGGGGCGGACGCGGGCAGTCAGGATCTGGACAGCCTTCTGGCCGTGGACGCCATGCTGGATTCTCTGCACGCCGCCGGGGCGGATGCGGCCCCACAAGGGGCGGCCCAAGCCGCTCCGGAACCGCCGGTCGGCGCAGGACAGCCTCCGGCGGCAAAGCCTGAGGCAGCTCCGCTGTCCGATATGCCCGATCTGGACGACCTGCTGGCCGCAGGCGCCAAGGAGGAAGCTCCCCTTGATCCCGGCGATT
>ERZ837910.5259-NODE-5259-length-11825-cov-2.880884_pt1 | contig 11825 bp, 16 predicted proteins | sample MGYA00519940_ERZ837910 | MGnify/ENA primary metagenome ERZ837910 (study PRJEB31850, sample SAMEA3708825) | human gut metagenome | biome: human gut; feature: human-associated habitat; material: faeces | place: China | collected 2014 ... | reverse complement strand
CGCTTGGTTTTCAAAAGAAATCAGGCGGCTATTTCTATTTTGAAGGAGGTGTTCGTTATGAACGAAACAGATTACAACGCTCGACTTTACGAGAAAATGAAAGCCGAGCAGGACAAATACCGGGACTGGCTACTGCATCAGGAGCCGTCCGAAATCCTCAATCATACCTACGAATACACGATGCGGGAGGACATCGTAATGTGTATGGAGGAGCTGGAGCTTGAGCCGGAAAAGGCAAGGGCTTTGCTTCGTTCCCCTTGTCCTCTGAGTGATGTGTATAAGGAGTTCCGGGACAGAGAAACCGAGCATATGGATACCATCCGGGACTCCATCGAAACGGAAGCGGATAAGAGCCTGCAACGGCAGGAGAAGAAACAGCACCGGGAAAGCAGGTGATTTTATGCCGTATATCCCCCCGGAGGTGGTGGAACAGGCACGGCAAATCGACCTGCTGACCTATCTGCAAAGCTGTGAGCCGCAGGAGCTTGTCCGCATTTCCGGCAACAATTATACCACCCGCACTCACGACAGCCTGAAGATTTCTAACGGCAAGTGGATGTGGTGGTCACAGCGCATCGGCGGCTACAATGCCCTTGACTATCTTGTGAAAGTCAAGGGCTGTTCTTTTATAGAGGCAGTTGAAACACTGATGGGAAAGGCGGCGGTGATGCCGACGGTGACGGTCAAGCCCAAGCAGAAAACGGAGCCGAAGATTTTGCTTCTGCCGGATAAAAGTGCTTCCACAGAAAAAATTACAGAGTATCTTTTCAGTAGGGGCATCGACTATTCCATCATCCAATACTGCATTGACAAGGGGCTGATTTTCGAGAGCTTGCCGTATCACAACCTTGTGTGCGTGGGCTTTGATGATAAAAATACCCCTCGTTATGCGTCCTTCCGAGCAACCAATGACCGCCGTGTTTTGGGTGACTGCTCCGGCAGCGATAAGCACTATTCTTTTCGGGTCGCAGACAGCGACAGCAGCACGGTGCATCTTTTTGAGTGTGCCATTGACCTGCTTTCCTATGCAACTTTGATGAAGCTGGAGGGCAAAGACTGGCGACAGTTTAACCTTGTTTCTCTTGCGGGAGTGTATTCCCCAAAGCAGAAAATCGAGGACTCGAAAGTGCCTGTTACACTCGGCAGGCTGCTTGAAAAGGACAAAACAATCAGGCGAATTGTTCTTCATTTGGACAATGATATTGCCGGAAGAAAAGCGACCAAAGCGTTGCAGACGATTCTTTCAGATAAGTATGAAGTCGTTGACGACCCTCCCCAATATGGGAAAGATGTCAACGACTTTCTTTGTAAACGCTTGGGAATAAAAGATAAAACCGAAAGGAGTTTTGCACGATGAAACTAAAAGAAATCAGAGAAATGTACCCGGAGGGAACGCAGATTGTACTCACTGAAATGGCTGGCGAAAGTCAAATGCCCTACGGTCTGAAAGGAACGGTTAAATTCGTTGACGACGCCGGACAGATTCATATGAGTTGGGAAAACGGAAGCTCCCTCGCCTTGAATATTAACGAGGATACCTTTGAAAAGGTAGAAGCACCTGAGAAGATTTCCGTCATTCTTGTTGAGCCGGGCAGGTATCCGAAGCTCATTGAAATCGAGGATACGCTTGAAGCAATGCAGTCTCTTGTGGAGGGAGATATTGAAGAATATATGCCCTTTGAGGACGAAGTTGCCATCATCTGCAACGATGAAGGAAAGATGAACGGCTTGCCGTTGAACAGGGCAGTTTATTCCGAGCCTGAGAATGTTGAGATGAGTTATCCGCAGTTGAAAGCTCATTTCCGGCAGGCAGAAAAAGAAAGAAACCACACGACCGGATATATTGTTTTTACGGATGACAGCTTTGACAAGCCTTACACAGAGGAACAAAGAACCTATGTTGTCAGCAGTAACAATAAGGCTTTCATTGAGGGTATGGGAGGATATTCTATCTATGCTTCTTCCCTTGACGGCTCGGATAAATGTGTGCGACTGGAAGCGTATATGGCTGATGAACACGGCGGCAAGGATGGTTGGAAGATTGAAAAATGTTATGTGAAAGACGACAGCAACCGTGAAATGCTCGACATTATTGCCGGCAAGTTCTTCATTGCATACGCACCGATTGAGTCGGAAAAGTTCCTCAGTATGCCGAAAGAACTGGCTCGTAAGTACGAGGAAAAGTTCAAATACCCAGAGAGATTTTATAAGTCCTTGGACGGTATTGAAGCAAAGCCGTATAAGCCTGTCTCAAAGGATATGGAGAGATAAGAGTCAATCTATGGGGCAACCCTGAGTGTCTGCATAATCTTAGCGAGCAGACCATTTATGGACAGGAATGTCCAAAACGGTACACTCGTTAGGGGTTGCCCCTAATACCCCAAGCAAGAAAGGAGCATAAGCTTTGCGGGAGATAGTATTGGTCGCCGCCGGGTTACTCATCGGCGGCTTTTTCGGAGTAACAACAATGTGCCTGTTTCAGATAAACCGGGACAGACACTATATTTACAGAAAGGACAGCGATAAAAATGAGCAAGAGAAACATTGAAAAGCACATTCTGATGAACAAGGCAGAAGCTCAGGATTTGCAGAAAAAAGCAAAGCGGGCGTGTCTTTCCGAAGGCGGACTTATCCGTTTGCTTCTCAGAGGATACGAGCCGAGAGAAAAGCCCGATGAAAGATTTTACGATGTTATGCGTGAGCTTTCCGCTATCGGCAACAACATCAATCAGCTTGCGGCGAAAGCAAACACCCTCGGATTTGTGGACGCACCGCAGCTCAAAAAGGAAGCCGAGCGTTGGCACAAGTTTCAGGCTGATGTGGAGCGTACTTTTTTAAGACCCGATAAGAGCGATATGAAATGGCAGTAAGTAAATTGTGGTCGGTCACATCAAGGCTCGGTCAGGTAATCGACTATGCCGCCAATCCCGAAAAGACGGCGGCAGACATTTACACCGAGGAACAGTATCAGGCTCTCCGTGATGTTCTCAGCTATGCAAAGGACGAAGAAAAAACCGAGCGTGAGTTTTTCGTAGAGGGTATCAACTGCAACCCTGCGACCGCAAGAGACCAGTTTATATCTGTAAAAAAAGCATACGGCAAAGACGACGGCATTCAAGCCTATCACGGATACCTGAGCTTTAAGGAACAGGACATATCCCCGGAGCTTGCACAGAAAATCGGAATGGAATTTGCAAACGAAGTGTGGGGCAAAAGATTTCAGGTGGTGGTTACTACTCATCTGAACACGAAACACCTGCACTGTCATTATGTAATAAACTCCGTTTCCTTTGTGGACGGCAAGCGGTTATGGGGCGATGAAAAAGCGTGGTTCAAGTTCCGCTTGGTTGCCGACCGACTGTGCGAGAAGTACGGACTGTATTACAATCCGAACCCAAACCGCAGTAAGCAATCCTCTTATTACTACAAGCAGGAACAAGCCGGTATGCCGAGCCGATATTCAATGACCCGTGACGCCATTGATGAAGCGATTGCACACAGCACCAACTTAAAGACCTTTGATTATATCCTGACGCAGATGGGCTATGAGCATTGTCTCAGCGACAGTCGAAAGTATTGGACGATTGTTCCGAAAGGATACAAGAAGCCGATACGACTTAAATCACTCGGAGAGAATTATACCGAGGACGCAATCAAGCGTAGGCTGACGGAAAATCAAAAGGTTCTTATCGTTCCTTTTGCAAAGGAAACGGTAAGAGTCAGGCAGTACCGAATGCCCACAAGAGAACACAAAGTCAAAAAGGTCGGCGGACTGTATGGGCTGTATCTGCATTACTGCTATAAGCTGGGTTATCTGCCGAAGTACAAAAAACAGAATACCGCAAGGCTTCACTATCTTTTGAAAGAAGATTTGCTGAAGCTCGACAAAATCACTCAGGAGACAAGGCTGCTTGGACGGGAGAACATTTCTACCGACGAGCAGCTTTTCTCATATAAAGAGTCCGTGTTGTCGCAAATCAAATCCTTGACTGACGATAGAACGCACCTGCGAAAACAGTTAAGAAGAAATTTGAGTGACGATGAGCTATCAAATGTCAAAGAGCAGATTACGGCAATCACGAGCAAGCTGTGGACTCTCCGCAAAGAGGTCGGTCTTTGTGATGACATAGCCGAAAGGTCAAAGGTTATTGAAGCCAACCTTGAAACGGTAAGAGTTTACGAAGAAAAACAAGAACGAAAGGAGCAGAACCGTAATGACAAACGGAGGTGATGCGGCAGAACAGGTCGTCAGGCTATCGCTTGAAGGCTTTGAAGTAGCCGCAAAATTAAGCGGAGCGGCAGCAAAGAATATTGCCGTTCTTTTAGTCTCTGTTCTCAAACAGGAACAGAAAACAAAAGGCAAGGCTCGACTTACTAATATGATTAAGTCGGGCAAGGAGCTGAAGGTGTTTTCTATCCCCAACAAGGACTTGAAGAAGTTTACCGAGCAGGCAAAACGCTACGGCGTTCTCTACTGCGTACTCAGGGATAAAAACACAAAGGGCGATAATGTCCCGATTGATATTATTGCCCGTGCAGAGGACGCTTCCAAAATTCAGAGAATCGTTGAGAGATTTGAACTCGGTAAAGTTGATAAGGCTGCGATTGTCACCGAGTCTCAGAAGGCTGTCGAAAAGCGTGAAGCTTTGGAGAAAGACAAGCCGACGAAAACCAAAAACGAAATCATCACTGAGGAAGCCGTCAGAAAACCTATTCAGAAAGAGGGGTATTCCCAGTCAAACCCCACAGTCGCCAAAACGGACAAAAACCCTCCGTCAAGGCACGACTCCGAGCCGGTAGATATGCAAACTGATAAGGGTACTGTAAGCGACAGACAGAGAAAGCCGTCGGTAAAAGCAAAGCTTGACCGATATAAGGCACAGTCCAAGCAGCAGAAAGAAGCAGAACGCAAAGAGCCGGAGGTATCAAAGCCGGAAGTCAAGAACGCCCCGGCACAGACCGTACACCAGCAGCCGAAACCTAAAAGCAAAAATGTGAAAGAGAGGTAATCACAATGACAAACAATTTTACCCCTGCTAAGGCAGGACAGCAGAGCAAACGACTTTCCAAAGAGGAATATGCCGAGAAGATGAAGGCTGAAAAAGAAGCCGTATATCAGATGGCGGACGACACCGCAAAGGCGATTGTTTCCGACCCGGAAAAGTTCAAAGCCTTCCTTGATACGCAGAGCCGTCTTGACAGATACTCTGCGGTCAACGCACTTCTGATTTTCAAGCAGCTTCCCGAAGCAAGCCAGCTTAAAAACTTTGATGACTGGAGCAAAGATAATGTGAAAATTCAGAAAGGTGCGAAAAGCATTTCCATTCTTGAACCTGTCGAGTATGCAAAGAAAGACGGTACGACCGGCATTTCCTACAATGTGAAAAAGGTCTTTGATGTTTCGCAGACCAACGGCAAAAGACCGCCTGCACCGACTGTCAACCGTGACCCGAAAGCACTCATTACCGTTATGCTGGATTCTTCCCCGGTTGAAGTGGAAGCAACAAATGAGCTTCCGTATCCCAATATGGCGGCGTTTTATAACAACGAGGAACAGACCTTGTATGTAAAGCGTGATGTGGGAGACAGCGTAGCGGTCGCTCAGTGCGTAGCACAGGAGCTTGGCCACGCACAGCTCTCTATCAACAGCGACAGTTACAGCAGAGCGGATATGGGCTTTCAGGCAGTATGTATCGGCTATATGCTTTGCAAAAAGTACGGCGTCGATACACAGAATTTTGCTATCAACCGTATCCCTGAAAAGCTCGCCGGCAAAGAGCCGAAGGACATTCGCTATGAGCTTTCCAAAACGAGAAACGCAATGGCGGATATTCACTCCCGTGTTTCCGATGAGCTTTACAAGAAAAAGCAGGAACGAAGCAAAGACTACGAAAGATAAGGTGAGACTATGGCGAAGGAAGAAATGTATCATATCGCATTGGACGATTATGAACACGGCATTATTATCCGTTCTCTCAACGACGAGAAAACAGATTTGATGAACGAGGGCAAATCTACCGATGCGGTGGACGACCTTATCATCAAGGTCGGAACTGCCCCAAAGAAAAAGTTCAAAGTTATCGAAAAGGAACGCTCCTGTGAATCGAGATAACGAGAGGCAGTCTGCTATTATTCTTTCCGTCATCGGTATTATCCCGGTCGTATGGCTGGCACTTCTGATTGCACCCTCTGTAAAAGGAGGATTGCCGGAAATACTGCCGAGCCTATTAACAGCGTTCAACGAACCATTTCATATTGAGCTATGCGAGGACAGCCTAAAAACTGTCCTCGTTTTGCTTCTCTGCTATGCAATGGGTATTGGGATTTACTTCTCAACACAGAAGAATTACCGAAGGCGTGAAGAACACGGTTCTGCAAAATGGGGCAATGCAAAAGAATTAAATAAAAAATATAAGCAACCTAACAATTATAATAAGATACTAACTAAAAATGTTTCTGTAGGATTAAATGGAAAAAAACACAGAAGAAATGTTAATGTATTAGTCATAGGTGGCAGCGGGGCAGGAAAAACTTTTAGCTATTGCAAACCTAACGTGATGCAATGTACTAGTTCTTACGTAATACTAGACCCAAAGGGCGAAATTGTTAGAGATACAGGCTATTTGCTAGAAAATAGCGGTTATGAAGTTAGAGTATTGGACTTAATAAATATGGAAAAATCACATTGTTACAATCCGTTTGTTTATATAAAAACTGATAATGATGTTCAAAAATTAGTAACAAATCTTTTTAAATCAACAACACCAAAGGGAAGCAGTACAAATGATCCGTTTTGGGATACTGCTGCAAGTATGTTGCTTTTAGCTTTGATATTTTATTTGAAATATGAAGCACCTGAAGAAGAACAAAATTTTGTAATGGTAATGGAATTATTAAGAGCTGGAGATGTAAAAGAAGATGATGACGATTATGTCAGTCCACTTGATATGCTATTTAATAGATTAGAAACGAGAAATCAAGAACATATAGCCTTAAAATATTATAGAGCATACCATTCTGGTTCTGCTAAAACATTAAAGTCTATACAAGTAACCCTTGCTGCAAGACTAGAAAAGTTTAATTTGGAGAGTATGGCACAATTAACTCAAACAGATGAGCTAGATTTACCAAGTTTAGGAGAAAAGAAAGTTGCATTATTTGCGATTATTCCAGACAATGATACATCATTTAATTTCCTAGTTAGTGTATTATATACACAACTATTTCAACAATTATTTTATTTAGCAGATTACAAATATGGTGGTAGCTTACCAGTTCATGTTCATTTTGTAATGGACGAATTTGCAAATGTAAGTTTACCAGATGATTTTGATAAAATATTATCAGTAATGAGATCAAGAGAGGTATCTGTTTCTATAATATTGCAAAATTTAGCACAGTTGAAAGCCTTGTTTGAAAAACAATGGGAAAGTATAGTCGGAAATTGTGATGAGTTTTTATATTTAGGTGGAAATGAGCAAAGCACTCATAAGTATGTTAGTGAATTATTGGGAAAAGAAACAATAGATACTAATACTTATGGTAGAAGCTATGGTTCTCATGGCAGTTACTCTACAAATGACCAAATTGCAGGTAGAGAACTATTAACACCAGATGAGGTAAGAATGCTAGATAATAATTATGCTTTGCTATTTATTAGAGGCGAAAGACCTGTAAAAGACTTAAAGTTTAATTTAAAAGAACATTTTAATAGTATGAATACACCTATTGGAAATAGTAAAATAAAACCGTATATACATGGAGGAACAGAAAATTCAGTAGGAACAATATCATTTAATTTAGACAATGTAAAAATTGATACAAATGAAATTATAGATTTAGAAACAAAAGATTTTGACATTGAACTATTGTCAAGTGAAGAAATAGAAAATATGTACAAAGAAGATAGTAAAATTGCTAATACTATCTAAAAGACCAAAGTTATTTTTAAAACAATATACTTTGGTCTTTTTTTGTACCAAAAATAAAAATTTAAGGAGGAATTTTGATATGGAAAATAAAAGAAAAAGAACTTTAAAGGTATTTTTAAAGAAAACATTAAAAAGAGGAGCAATAATTATAGGTTATGTTATAGCACTAAATGTGGCACAGCAAGTTCAAGCATTTGCAGCAGATGACCCAATATCTATTGTTAATAATTTATCTAATTTTATATTCGGATTAATAAAAGCAGTTGGAATGATTATATTAGGTTTTGGAATAGTACAGGTAGGAATGAGTTTAAAATCACATGATCCAACACAAAGAGCTAATGGAATAATGACTTTAGCAGGTGGAGTAGTAATTACATTTGCAAAAGAAATATTAAATATTATTACAGGAGGGTAGATAAAGGGACGAGAAAAGTCCCTTTAATTGATATGATAGAAAAAAATAAAATATATAATGAAGATTGTTTAATTGGAATGAAAAAAATTGAAGATAAAACTATTGATTTAATTTTAACAGATTTACCATATGGAATTACGAAAAATTCAAAGGACAAAAAAATACCAACAGAATGCTTGTGGAAAGAGTATAAAAGAATAATTAAAGATAATGGAGCAATATGTCTATTTGCACAAGGAAAATTTTATATTGAATTAGTAGCAAAAAATTTAGAAATGTTTAGATATGATTTAGTGTGGAATAAAGGATTAACAAGTGGATTCTTAAATGCAAATAGACAGCCTCTTCGTAAGCATGAACAAATAGCCGTATTTTACAAAAAAAGTCCTACATATAATCCGCAATTTAGCATTGGCGAACCTTTACATGGAAAAGGGGTAATGTATAAGAACAAGCAAATCGTAAACAACAATTACGGAAGTTTTAGACAGATAGAAGATAAAAGGAAAGGATGTAGACAAAAATATCCTACAAGTATATTGGAATTTAAAAAAAGTCATCCGTCTATTGCTACACATCCGACTGAAAAGCCAATATCATTGTTAGAATATCTTATTAAAACTTATACTAACATAGGAGATTTGGTTTTAGATAGTTGTATTGGAAGTGGAAATACAATTATTGCTTGTAAAAATACTTATAGAAATTATATAGGGTTTGAAATAGATAAAGAATACTATGATATTGCTACTAACAGGATTGGAAGATAAGTGAAGAAATATCAAATAGAAAATTATAAAAAGGGAGGCGATTAAATTGAACTGGATAGTTGGAAATTTACAAAATGCATTAGATACATGGAATGGTAAATTATCAGAGATTTATATGTTAGTTACACAAAGTCCAGCAGATTTTAAAGGTGGAACAATATGGAATATTATTTTAAATATTAATGGTGCATTACAAGCAATAGGTTTAGCATTACTTGTTTTGTTTTTTGTTGTTGGAGTAGCAAGAACTTGTACTAATTTTTCAGAATTAAAAAGACCAGAACAAGCAGTAAAACTATTTTTAAGATTTGCAATAGCAAAAGGAATTGTTACTTATGGATTAGAATTAATGTTAGCAGTTTTTAGAATAATACAAGGAATAGCGACAACAATTATGGCGAAAAGTTCATTTCAAGCAAGTTCTATGACTTTACCTCAATCAATTGTAGATGCAGTTAATAATTGTGGATTTTTTGAAAGTATACCTTTATGGGCAGTTACTTTGTTAGGAGGACTTTTTGTAACTGTATTATCATTTATTTTAATTTTAACAGTATACGGAAGATTTTTTAAACTATATATGTATACAGCAATAGCTCCAATACCACTATCATCTTTTGCAGGAGAAAGTACACAAAATATAGGAAAAAGCTTTTTAAAAAGTTATATAGCAGTTTGTTTAGAAGGTGCAATTATTGTATTGGCTTGTGTGATCTTTTCAGCATTTGTAACAACTGCACCAAATGTAGACACTGGTGCTGCCACAGTTACAATGGTATGGAAGTATGTTGGAGAACTGATATTTAATATGCTAGTTCTAGTTGGAACTATTAGAATGTCAGACAGAATTGTTAGAGAAATGATGGGATTATAAATGGAAAGGAGTGTTTGATTTGGAACCCAATTTTAAATTTTATGAAATAGATGAAATAATAAAACTTTTACAAAGTAAAGAAAGATTAGTATATGTTGATGATGGTATCGAGGAGGCAGTTATTAGATATAAAGACTTACCAGATTTTATTGTAGATTACAATGAAAAATGTGGCTTAAAAGATATTAAAGTATATGATTACGAAAATCCCAATATGGATAAGCCTTTGTTAGATACATTTGGTGTTTTTTTGAATAAATGTGAGCCAAAAGTAAGAGAAGATATAATCTATAGATTAGTTATGCTACAAAGGGGAGAAATAGAAGTAAAAGATTATAAGATAATTGATGAAGATACTTTAGATGTTGCAAATGAAAAGATAGAGCAAGAAAAAATGAAGAAAAAACATAAAGAAAGAGGTGCAAGATAATATGAGTTTAGATTTTATACATATAGAAGAAAAAGGAATTAAATATTTAGTACACCCAGCTGGGAGTATATTTGAGGGAATAAAAATAAGAGAAAATCCAAACGATGCATTTGAGAATGCAATAAAAAGAGGAATGAAAAATCCTGATGACTGGATGTATATGTATTCGGAGAACAATAAAGACTTTTTCAAGAACTATTATTCAAGAACATATAAATCATTTCCTCAATTTGGTTTAAAAGAAAAAATAAAAAATAAATTACTGGAAAGGTAGGAAAATATTATGAATTTAATAAATGAAGAGGAATTAAAAATCATTGAAGACAGTTATGATTATACAAAATTTAAAGACAAAACAGCATTGTTTGAAACAAAAATTGCAAGTGATATGAGGCATAACGGAGAAGTGATAGAAGTTTTAGGTGTAATAAAAGGTAGAAATCCAGAACATGATTCATATATAGTTCGTTTTAATGATGGAACTATAGAAGAAAATGTTATGAATTGTGAATTAACATTTGATTATCATAGAGATAAAGCTAGTATAGAAACAAGAAAAGAATTAAGTCGAATAATGAAATTATATGAACTGAGTGATAAGGAGGCTGAAGAACTTTTAACAGCATCATATAATTATGATTATGAAATGAATGAGGGAGTTGTTCTTACAAATCTTGAATCAATACTGATAATATCTGCACTGAAAACGCCGTCATCCTCTTTAAATTCAAAGGATGTACGTTTGATTGGATTAGTAAAAATACCGCAGGAATGATGTTTCCACTGACGGCTGCTGTTATCCAGGATCATGATCGGTTTCTCAGGGGAAGTCTCCTTTTCATTGGACTGGAACGTAGTGTAGGTACATTCAGACTGTACACCTGGTTTCTTGTCTGAAGCACCGCTGAAATCAAATACTGGCATGGTGTGTTTACTCCTTTTATCTTATCCTTATTCAGTGTAAAATTTTGTATAATTCCTTATTATTTTAGCAGAATCTTTTCTTTTAATCAATTCTGTAAATGTATTTATTGCATAAATATTCAATAAATTATATCCTGATTTATTCCCCCAAAATCATTGACGGTAACATTCGCAGGCTTTATAATAGGGATAACTGAGAATTTCCAGAAACTCTCTGGAAAATCGAAATTTACTTTTAGGAGAGCAAAATGAGCAAAATTATTTTAACCGGTGACCGCCCAACCGGCCGCCTTCATGTTGGACATTATGTTGGTTCATTATCCGAGCGTGTTCGTTTACAGAACTCCGGCTTATATGATGAAATTTATATTATGATTGCAGATGCACAGGCATTAACAGATAATGCTGAACACCCTGAAAAAGTTCGCCAGAACATCCTTCAGGTTGCCCTGGATTATCTTGCATGCGGCATTGATCC
>ERZ837910.5257-NODE-5257-length-11828-cov-2.649792_pt1 | contig 11828 bp, 10 predicted proteins | sample MGYA00519940_ERZ837910 | MGnify/ENA primary metagenome ERZ837910 (study PRJEB31850, sample SAMEA3708825) | human gut metagenome | biome: human gut; feature: human-associated habitat; material: faeces | place: China | collected 2014 ... | reverse complement strand
TAAGAAGATTGGCGGCCGTGTCGTGCATGATGATGCGGCCGTTTTCCATGACATAGCCGCGGGTGGCGATGCGCAGGGCCTGGTTGGCGTTTTGTTCCACCAGAAAAACAGTGGTGCCGTCGGCATTGACCTTGCGGATGATGTCAAAGATCTGCTGGATGATGATGGGGGCGAGGCCCAGCGAAGGTTCGTCCAGCAAGAGCAGTTTGGGACGGGCCATGAGGGCGCGGCTGATGGCGAGCATCTGCTGTTCCCCGCCGGAAAGCGTGCCGCCCAGCTGGCGGCGGCGTTCGGCCAGGATGGGGAAGAGGCTGAAGACGTAGTCCTGGTCCTGCTTTATAGCGGCGGCGTCTTTGCGCAGGAAAGCGCCCAGGTCCAGATTTTCGCTCACGCTCAGGTCGGGAAAGATCAGGCGGCCTTCGGGCACCTGCGAGATGCCCAAAGCCACTATTTCGTGCGGCGGCAGGGTGTGGATGGGCTTGCCGTACCAGAGTATTTCGCCCTGGCGGGCCCGGTTGATGCCGCAAATGGTCATAAGCGTGGTGGATTTGCCGGCGCCGTTGGCCCCGATGAGCGTGGCGATGTCGCCTTCCTCTACGGTGAGAGAAATATCGCGCAGGGCCTGGATATTGCCGTAGTAGGTATCCACATGGCTGAGCTCAAGCATCGCTTTCTCCCAGGTAAGCCTTGATGACGCGGGGGTTGGCGCGGATTTCCGCCGGGGTGCCCGTGGCGATGCAGGAACCGTATTCCATGACATAGATGCGGTCGGAAAGAGACATGACCATGCTCATATCGTGCTCAATGAGCAAAATGGAGATTTTTTTGGCGTCACGGATGGAGAGGACCAGGTCTTTGAGTTCGTTGGTTTCCTGAGGGTTCATACCGGCGGCGGGTTCGTCCAGCAAGAGCATGCGGGGTTCCGTGGCCAGAGCGCGGGCGATTTCCAGGCGGCGTTGTGCGCCGTAGGGCAGGTTGTGGGCGGCTTCGTTCCAGAATTCTTCCAGTTGTACCAGTTGGAGCAGGGCATAGCTCTGGTCAATGCTCGCTTGCTCTTCCCTGCGGGAGCGGCTGTCGCGGACCAGCGCGCCCCAAACGCCCGTGCTGGTGCGGCAGTGGCGGCCAATCATAACATTTTCCAGCACGGTCATTTCGCCGAACAGGCGGATATTCTGAAACGTGCGGGCCATGCCCATCATCGTGATTTTGTGCGGCTTTACGCCGTTGAGCAAATGCTGTTGCCCTTGCGCGTCATAGAGGTGCACCTTGCCCTCGGTGGGGGTGTAGATGCCCGTGACGCAGTTGAAAAATGTGGTCTTGCCCGCACCGTTGGGGCCGATCAGGGCCACAATTTCCCCTTCCTCGACCGTCAGGGAAACTTCGTTGAGGGCGCGCAGGCCGCCGAAATCCTGGGTCAGATCCTGTACTTCCAGCACGGGGGTCACGAGCGTTCTCCTTTGCCTTCGCCGTGCGGGGCGCTGATGTGGTATCGCCGCCGTTCGCCGCTGATGAGCCCCTGCGGACGGAAGAGCATCATGATCACCATGGTCAGGCCGAAGAGCAACATGCGGTATTCGGAAAAGGCCCGCAGGTATTCCGGCACCAGAATGAGGATGAGGGCCGCGATGACCACGCCGGTAATGGAGCCCATGCCGCCCAGCACTACCATGGAAAGGATCATGGCCGATTCCATGAAGGTAAAGCTGGAGGGATTGATGTAGGTGGTTTTGGCCGCGAAGATGACCCCTGCAAAGCCCGCCCAGCAGGAGCCCAGGGCAAAGGCCGAGAGCTTAACGCGGGTGATGTCTATGCCCATGGCCTCGCAGGCAATTTCATCCTCGCGCAGGGCCTGCAGGGCCAGCCCCACGCGGGAGTTCTTCAGCCGGCTGATGACCACGATGGTTACGATGACGGCGGCCAGCACCAGATAGTACACATAGGTAGTGCTGGCGCTGATGTCCATCGCTATGCCGAACAGGCCGGGCCGGGGGATGTCGCCGATGCCGCGCGGCCCGCCGGTGACGGAGGTCCAGTTCTGCAGGGTCAGGCGCACGATTTCGCCAAAGCCCAGGGTTACGATGGCCAGATAGTCGCCGCGCAAGCGCAGTACGGGAAAGCCCAGCGCCAAGCCGAACAGGACGGCCATGACCCCGCCCACGGGCAGGCAGGTCCAGAAACCCAGGCCGAAAAACTGGTTAAGCAGGCCGTAGGTGTAAGCCCCCACGGCGTAAAAAGCCACATAGCCCAGCACCAGCTGGCCGGCCAAGCCTACCACGATGTTCAGGCCCAGGGCCAGCATCACGTAGAGCAGAGCCGAGATCATGATGTTGGTCTGGTAGAAGGAGCTGATCCAGGGCATGATGACCATGACGCCCAAAAGCGCACCCAGCGCCGCCGCCAGCACGCGGGGCCGCTCACGCAGCAGGGCCAGACGGGCAGGAAGGCCGCCCGTGTGCGGCAGGGAGAGCAGGGGCAGTCCGCGGGCCTTGCGGGTGAAACACCAGTCCCAGATCAGGGCCAGGCCGAAGATGGCCACGCCCAGAATAAGGATGCGGTCGAAACGCCAGCTGACGGTGCGGTCCACGGTGTTGAGCTTGATGCCCAGCACCGGCAGGGTCAACAGCATAAACCAGACTGCGGCAATGGCGGCTTTACGGATGCGATGCATGGCTAGACCTTCTGCACGGTGGCTTTGCCCAGAATGCCCTCGGGCCGGAAAATGAGGATGAGGATCAGGATGCCGAAGGCCAGGATGTCCTCATAGTTGCCCGAAAAGTATCCGGTAGTGAAGCTCTCGGCCAGGCCCAGCACCAGGCCCCCCAGCATGGCGCCGGGAATGGAGCCGATGCCCCCCAGCACGGCCGCGGTAAAGGCCTTGAGCCCGGCCAGAAAACCGATGCCGAAGTTGACCTGCCCCATGTGTGAGGCGATGAGTACGCCGCCCAGGGCTGCCAAAGACGAGCCCACAATAAAGGTAAGCGAAATAATGCGGTCGGCGTTAATGCCCAGCAGCAGAGCCATTTTACGGTTCTGCGAGGTGGCGCGCATGGCCTTGCCCATGCGGGTGTAGCGGATGAACAGCGAAAGGCTGACCATGGCGATGGTGCTGACCAGCAGAATCAGAAAGTCGCTGGGGCCCATGACGTAGCCGATGTGTTCCAGAAAATCCATTTCGGGCAGAAGGTTGGGAAAAGGCACGAAATCCGAGGTCTGGGCCAGCAGCACATAGTTCTGCAAAAAGATGGACATGCCGATGGCCGAGATAAGCGGCGAAAGGCGTGGCGCGGTGCGCAGGGGCTTGTAAGCCACCTTTTCCAGTGTGTAGCCATAGGCCGCACACCAGACCATGGCCGCCAGGGCCGCCACCACCAGAATGCCGGCCGCGGGAAAGCCGTAGACCCCCAGTACCCCGGCTACCAGCAGGGCCGTGAAGGCCCCCAGCATGTAAATCTCGCCGTGGGCAAAGTTGATGAGCCCGATGATGCCGTAGACCAGAGTATAGCCCAGAGCGATAAGGGCATAGATGCTGCCCCGGGTGAGGCCGCCGAAAAAAAGCTCTATGAAAAATTGGATGTCCATGCCGTCCTGCGCGCGTTGCGGACCGGCCCGCCGGGCCGCACGCCGGTTCTTGTGCCCATGACGGGCGTCTGCTGACCCCTTGCCCACCAAACCGCGACAGCCTGATCGCGGGGGAGGCAGGGGGCGGATATGCGGGAGGGCGCGCAGCAGCCCCTCGCCCTCCCGCAAGGCGGCCGCAGGTTAGTTCAGCGTAATGCTGTGGTCGAGTTCCACAAACTTGCCGCCCTGCACCTGGTAGATGGAAAGGCCCATGCCGGCGGCGTCGCCCTGGGTGTTAAAGTTGATCTTGCCCAGAGGCGTGTCCACGAGGTTGTTGCGCAGCACTTCCTTGAGCTTGGCCGTATCCGTGCTGCCGGCCTTTTCAATGGCGGCCAGCAGGCACTGGGTGGCGGCGTAGGCATTGTAGTAGCCGAAACCGGGCTCGCTGCCGAAGGCCTTGATGTGGGCCTCGCGGGCTTCCTTGTACTGGGGCAGGGCGCTGGTGTCCTTGGGGTAGGAGGCGTAGGTGCCTTCGCTGTCCTTGCCGGTCATTTTGAGGAAGGTTTCGTCCTTTACGCCGTCGGGGCCGATAAGCGGCACCTTGAGGTGGTCGCGGCGCATCTGCTGGATGAGCTTGGAGGCCACGGGCTGGTAGCCGCCGAAGACCAGGATGTCGGGCTTGGCGCGGCGCAGTTTGCGCACCACGGCCGAAAAGTCCACGGCGTCGGGGGTCACGGCTTCAAACAGCACGGTCTTCACGCCGGCTTTTTCCAGAATGGCGCGGTTGTTGTCGGCAAAGCCCTTGCCGTAATCGCCGTTGTCGTGCAGATAGGCCACGGATTTGGCCTTGAGCTTGTTGAGGACAAAGTCGCTGGTGAGCTTGGCCTGGGCGTTGTCGTTGGCCACGGTGCGGAAAAAGAGCGGGTTCTTGCCGTCCTCGGTCAGGCCTGGCGTGGTGGCTGTGGGGGAAATAGCAATAATTCCGGCCTGCTGGAACAAGGGCAAAGAGGCTTTGGTGGGGCCGGAGCAGATGGGCCCGACCACGGCTACGGCCTTGTCGGAAATCAGTTTGGTGGCCGCGTTGGTGGCCATTTCGGGCTTGCACTGGTCGTCCTGAGAGATGACCTCAATTTTGCGCCCAAGTACGCCGCCCTTGGCGTTGGCCTTGTCAACCACGATTTTCACCGCGTTGAGGCTGGGCACGCCGTAGGAGGCCAGGTCGCCGGAATGAGCGCCCTGCACGCCGATTTTGATAGAGTCCTCCGCCGCCAGGGCGGGCGCGGCGGTTGCCACGCAAAAGGCCATTGTCGCAAGCCAGGTCACAGCTTTGTTCATTATGCCCCTCCCACGGGAAATAGAGGTGTGCGCACGCGCGCAACGGGATGAAGGCTTTTCTATTGCCCCATTGCTGGCGTGCTGTCAATGCGGCTCATGCTTTGGCTGCGCCGCGCTGGCCTTTATCGCCGCCTTTTTTGTGGCTGGAGCGCAGGTGCAGACGCATGGGCGCGTGGGTGATGCCGAACATCTGCCGCAGGCTGCGTTCCAGGTAGCGCACGTAACTTTCGGGCACGCGTTCGGCGTCGCTGACAAAAAAGACAAAGGTGGGCGGCTCTGTTTCCGCCTGGGTGAGGTAGAAGAACTTGGCCCGCACGCGTTTGACCACCGGGGGCTGGTGGCGGGTGAGCACGGCTTCCATGGCCCGGTTGATCTGGCCGGTGGGGATGCGCACGGAGCATTCTTCATGGATTTTGCGGGCCAGGGGCAGGATTTTGCCCAGGCCCAGGCCCTTAAGGGCGGAAACCGTGAGCAGGGGCACATGCGGGCAGAAGGAAAGAGCCTGACCCACATTTTTTTTGAGCTGTTCCAGCGAGGCGCGCGGCACCAGATCGCACTTGTTGATGACCACCATGAAGGGAATTTTGCGGGTATTGAGCATGTCCATGAGCCGCTTGTCCTGCTGGCTGACGCCCTCGGTGGCGTCCAGGGTGAGCAGGGTCACATGGGCCTTGCTGCCGGACTTGATGGCGGCGTTGACGGAGTAGCGTTCCACACTGTCGGTGATCTTGGTGCGGCGGCGCACGCCGGCTGTATCCACAAAGACGTAGTCCAGGCCGTCGCGGGTCAGGCGCACATCCACGCTGTCCCTGGTGGTGCCCGCCACATCGGAAACGATCATGCGTTCCGTCCCGGCCAGGGCATTAACCAGAGAGGATTTGCCCGCATTGGGGCGGCCCAGCAGGGCCAGCCGCAGGGTCGGGGGCTCCGGCGGCGCGGCGTTTTGCGCGGCTTCTTCGGGCAGCAGGCCGGCCAGGGCCGCCGCCAGAGCGTTAATATTGTGCCCGTGCTCAGCAGAAACGGAAAGCAGCGGAAAACCCAGTACATGAAATTCGGCCAGGTACTCGTCCTCGCGTTCCGCGCCGTCCACTTTGTTGACCACGCACAATGTAGGCAGCCCCTTGCGCCGCACATGCGCGGCCAGGTGTTCGTCCAGGGGCAGCAGTCCGTCCCGGCCGTCCACCACAAAGGCCACGGCCGCCGCCGTGGTCAGGGCTTCCTCCGTCTGGGCCAGAATGTGGCGCTCAAAACCGCGAATGCCTTCGGGGCCCTCCACCACGGCGGCGTGGGCGTCCAGGGTGATGCCGCCCGTGTCCACAATACCAAAGGCGGGCAGGCCATTGCGGCGCACCAGGCCTTCCATGCGGTCGCGGGTGATGCCCGGCCGGTCGTGGGTAATGGCGCGGTTGCTGCGGATGAGACGGTTGAAGAGGGTGGATTTGCCCACGTTGGGGCGGCCCACCAGAACGATGCGGGGCAGGGTGTCGGCCATGATGTATCCTTGGAACCGCGTGATCGGGACGGGGCGTCCCACGCGCGGCAGCCGCGGGCGGGGCCGCCGCCCGGAGCGGGACCGGGTAGGGGGCGTTACTGCAAGGGCGGATTTATAGCACGATTTTTGTCCGGAGGAAAGGGCCCTTCGGAGGCCCCCGCCGGGCCGTACGGCAAGGGATCGGGCATCTGGGTCAGAGCGTGCGGCCCTGTCCAGGGGGGCAGGCAGGCAAAGGCGCGGCCGTCGGGCAGGACCAGCCGCAAGGCGTGCAGCAAGAGCGGGCGGCTGCGTTCCGCTGCCGGACCGTATTTGCCGTCGCCCAGCACGGGGTGATCCAGTGCGGCCAGTTGCGCCCGGATCTGATGGGTGCGGCCCGTAAGCAGGCGTACCTGCACCAGGCTTTCTTCCTGCCCGATGCGCAGGGGCCGGGCCAGGCAGAGGGCTTCGCGCGCGCCGTGCGCGTCGGGGGCCGCCGTGTGCATCTTTTCCTGCCCCAGCCGACCTTCCTTGCGCAGATAATGACGCAGCAGGCGGGTTTCCGCATGGGGCCAATGCCCTTGCACCCAGGCCACATATTCCTTGACCAGCCCGCCACTGCGCAGGGCTTCCTGGGCTTCAACCAGGGCTTCGTAGGAGGCCGCCACCAGCAGCGCGCCGGAGGTGTCTTTGTCCAGCCGATGCGCAGGTGTGGGGCGGAAGGGGGCGGCGGCAAAATGTCTGGCCAGGCGCGTGGCCAGGCTGTCTTCATGGCCGCTGCCGGGGTGGGTGGGGAGCCCTGCGGGCTTGTTGAAGACCCACCAGTAGCCCGATGTGCCCAACAGAGGGGGCAGGTTGCCTTCCGGAGCGCAGTCGGGGGCATCGGGCGCGGCTTCGGCCGCGGCCATTTTCAGGGCAAACGGCGGCAGGCGTACACTGTCGCCCGTGTTGACGCGGGGAAAAGGGTTGCAGCGGGCGCCATTGACGCGCACTTGTCCTGTGCGCACCCAGCGGTGCAGCATGGACTGGGGCAGTCCCAGGCGGCGCTGCAGAAACTGGAGCAGCTTCTGACCGCTTTCGGGCTCGCTGACGGGGGGAAATGCGTCGTCCGCCACAGGCATGGATGCCGCCGCCGCAAGGGGGGGGAGCCGGGCGTTGCCCTGGGGGGCCGCAAAGGGTTCCCGCTCGGAGGCCGGGGCGTCCCCTGGGTGGGGGCGGGCCGCTGCCGGAAAGCGGGACAAGGGTGTAGGCGGAGGATTGTCTTCCGATTGCATGGCTGCAGTCTGGCCCAAAGAACAGGCCACGTCAAGGGCCGACGGCCACAATCCGCCCCAGGCTGTTCCGGACCGGAGTCGGGAGAAGGGTTTGGCGTCGGATCAGTTATAACGACTGTCGTCCAGACTGACCGTCACGTCCTGATGGTTTTCGATCCATTTTTTGATCCGCAGGTGCATCTCCGAGCGGGTGGCGAACTTGTGCCGCAACATGGCGCGGTCGGCGTTGGCCAGAGTCTGATGGATGTTCACGTCCTGGCTGTCCGTGCCGGCACAGCCGATGGACAACAGGGTGGGCACCTCGTCGGGGGTGGCGGCGTTGAAGGCTTCCTGCCGTTTGCGCAGATCGTGCACGATGCTTTCGGCTTCTTTCGGCGAGCAGTGGGGCATGAGGACCGCGAACTCGTCTCCGCTCATGCGGGCCACGCAGTAGGAGGGGGAGAGGTTCGTGCGCAAAAAAAAGGGCCGCACGGCAGAGCAGGGCGTTGCCCTGGGGGTGGCCCAGATAGTCGTTGACTATCTTAAGGCCGTTGACGTCGGTGACGATGATGCTCACGGGCCGGAGGCCCTGCTGCTCCAGCCTGTCCGCCTCCATGCCGTAAAAGGTGCGGCTGCGCAGGCCGGTGAGGGCGTCGTTGCGGACCATATCCTCCAGTTTGGCTCTGTCGCCCTGCGCGGCGCTGATGTCTGTATGCAGGCCGATGATGCGGGTGGCCCGGCCAAAGGCGTCGCGGTGGGTCACGTACCCGCGTGAGAGTATCCAGGCCCAGCGGCCATCCCTGCGCCGCATGCGGTAGGTGTAGGTAAAGGTGTCGCCTGCGTCGGGCGAAGTCACCATGCGCAACTGCGGCAACATCACGTCGTCGTGGTCGTCGGGGTGGATTCTTTCGCTCCAGGAGTCCAGCGTAGGGGCGAATTCACCGGGGCTGTAGCCCAGCATATTCAGATAGGCGGGGCTGTAGTAAACCTCGTTGGTGAGCGTGTCCCAGTCCCAAAGGCCGTCGCCGGTGGCGTTGAGGGCCATGAGCAGACGCCCGGAGTCGTGCGGGGGGTTGGATTCCAGCACCTCCTTGGGGTGCGGCGCGGCCATGATCTGCTGGCGCTGGCAATCCACCTGCGTGCCCGCCATGATGCAGGTGCTGCCCACCACGCGGGTGGCGCGGCCGGCGCTGTCGCGGGCCACGACCAGCAACTGACCGCGCACCAGTTTGTCATGCATGGGAAAGATGCACTCCATGTGCGGGCCGCTGAGGCCGCAGAGCACGTTTTCCAGCACCTGCAACACGCGCACCAGGCGTTCCAGGGGGCAGTGGGTCAGAAATTCCTGCATGCTGCGGGGAGGATCGCCTTCCAGTTGCAGTTTGCACAGGGCGCCGGCGCTGAGAAACAAGCTGTCGGAAGGGACATGCCATTCCCAGATGGGGTCTGGAGAATCCATCTGGATAAGGCATTGCGTCGGGCAAGACTGGTCTGGCATGCGTTGGCCTCCAGCCGCATAACGCCGGCCCGGGCCCCTGTGCCGGCCGATGTGCGCGGGCGGGAGCCGTGGGCTGACGGTCTGAAAATTGGGCGAATACAAGAGCTGCGGTTGACAATAAACCGCCTTGGGGGAAAATGCTAGCCGTGATCGTGGGGCCGGTTGCCCAGAGGGTGGGCGTGCAGATGGGCGTGGGCCAGGGAGGGGGCGCAGGTGTCCAGGCGGCCGTTATCAATGGTAAGGTATTGGGAAGAGGTGCGCTCCAGAAAGTCCCAGTCGTGCGAAATGGTGATCCGCGCCGTGTCCAGTGTTTGTAGGATTTGAATGATGCGTTCGCGGGCTGCATTGTCCAGCCCGTTGGTGGGTTCGTCCAGAAGCAGGGCTTCGGGCTTCATGGCCAGCACTGTAGCCAGGGAAACCAGTTTTTTTTCGCCGCCTGAAAGGCGGTGGGTCAGGCGTTGTTCAAAGCCCGCGAGCCCCAGGCGTTCCAGCGTTTCCAGAGCCCTGGCGCGGGCGGCTTCGGGCGTAAGCCCCAGGTTCAGCGGGCCAAAGGCCACGTCTTCCAACACGGTGGGGAAAAAAAGCTGATCCTCGGCGTGCTGCAGGACAAAACCCACGGCGCAGCGCAGGACGTAAAAATCTTTTTCGTTGTGTAGCGCGCGTCCGTGAAAACGCACTTCGCCCCGTTGCGGCCGGGCCAGACCGGTGATGCAGCGAAAGAACGTCGTCTTGCCGCTGCCATTGGGGCCGTACAGCCCCACATGCTGCCCCGGCCGAAGGGCAAAGTCCACCCCGCACAGCACGCGCCGCGCTTCTTCTCCCTGCCCGTAGGCGTAATGTACGCCCTCCAGGCAGAAGATAGCCTGCGTCGTTTCCTGCGTTTCAGGCATGCGTCCTCCCCAGATGTTCCATATACAAAATGGCCGTCAGGGCGGCCAGAACCCCCAGGGCAAAAAGCGCGTCCACAGGGCGGGCCCGGAATGCCGCAATCGAGCGAAAATGCCCGGTAAAGCCCCGCAGCACCATGGCCTCCCGTACCCGCAGGGCGCGATCGTAGCTGCGTACCAGCAAAAGTCCCAGCAGGGAAGCCAGCGTGCGGTAAGTGCGCAGGTCGCTGCGGGGGCGAAAACCGCGCAGCCGCGCCGCCACCAGCAGCGTGTGCCACTCCTGCGCCAGCACATGAATATAGCGGGCCGTGAACAGGAACAGAAAGACCAGCTTGGGCGGACAGCCCAGACGTTCCAGGGCGTGCCCGGCCGTGGGCGCGTCCATGCTGGCTGCCAGCGCCAGAAAGGCGCAGACAATGGCGTTGGATTTGACCGTCACCAACAGGGCCAGACGCACGCCCGGAGCCGTAACGCTGAAAAAACCCCACTGCGCCAGAACCGGGCCGGGCATGGTCAGGGGCGTTACACACCATAAAAACAGGATGAAGATGTTGACCGCGCCCAGACGATGCGCCAGGGGCAGGAGCGGCGGCCGGGCAGCCGCCAGAAGAACGCAGCCCAGGGCCAGGCCCAGAGCGCAGGCCGTGAGGGTCTGCAGCGGCGCAAGACACACGGCAAACAGTCCGGCGCAGGCCAGACGCACCCGTGGGTCTACGCCCTGCAGGAGCGAGGGGCGGACAAAGGGCTGGTCAAACACCTTCCCGCCATTACCCCCGGCGGCCTTTGAAGTAAAGCCCCAGACCGGCCAGGCCCACCAGCCAGCCTATGCCCCCCACTATTTCCGTAAGCCGGGGGCCCTGGGCCCGCAGCTGGGCCAGGTCCCGGCGCAGGGGGGCCAGCTTTTGCTCCAGGGCCGTGTCCACGATCTGCCGGACAGTCTCGGGCGAAAGGGGAGCGGAAGCGCCGTCGGCCACGGGCGCGGGGGAAGCGGAATCGGCAGCCGACGGCGCAGAGGGGGCTTGGGTTGCGGCAGTTACGGCGGAGGCGGGGCTTGGGGCAGAAGCCGCCGCCTCCGATGCCGTGGGTTGCGCTGTGGCGGCCAGTTCGGCGGCGTCCAGAACCCACTCGTTCTGGTGCCCCTCCCCGGCGTTGACGCGGATGCGCAGGCCGTGTTGCCGACCTTGCGGCGGCGCGTCAAAACGGAAATTTCCCTGCTCGTCGGTGCGGCCTTCCAGCAGTTTTGCGCCGGTGGCGGCGTCAAAAACGGTGATCAGCCCGTGGCGCACGTTGCTGCCGCCGCTGAAACCGCATTCTACAGCCACCTGCCCGCCTTCCGTCCAGGCAAAGACATTGACCCTGTGGGCCATACCGGGGGTCGGAAACAGCAGCAACAGGCACAGCGCGCCAGACAGCACGGCGGCGGAAAAAACGGCAGGAAGAAAAGAAAAAATCGGCGCACGGAACAGGGACATGGTGCATTCTCCAGACGTATGCAGACCCTCAGACAGCCAGACGCAGTAGCTCTGGCCGGACTTTGGCGATAAAATCCACGGTGAACATGGTGATCAGCCCCTCTACCAGCATGATGGGCAGGTGAGCCAGAAAAAGCAGCCTGGCGGCGGCGGCAAAGCCTTCGTCGCTGGCGCTCAGGGCCAGGGCTGTGAACAGGGCCGCCGCCAGCACGCCCAGCGCGCCACAGCAGAAGGCCGCTGCGCGGCGGCCTCCGGCCGAGGGCATGATCCGGCACAGACCGCGAAACATGTACCAAGAAAGCACGGCGGCAAAGCCCATGGTGGCGGTGTTTACGCCCAGCACGGTGAAGCCGCCGA
>ERZ837910.5256-NODE-5256-length-11828-cov-3.114839_pt1 | contig 11828 bp, 8 predicted proteins | sample MGYA00519940_ERZ837910 | MGnify/ENA primary metagenome ERZ837910 (study PRJEB31850, sample SAMEA3708825) | human gut metagenome | biome: human gut; feature: human-associated habitat; material: faeces | place: China | collected 2014 ... | reverse complement strand
GTGGCACAGACGGTAATCCCACAGCTTACCACTCTGTTCTCATAATTCATGGGCGGGATCATTGATAAGATTACTGAATTCATAAAGGAACTGTTGCAGGGGTGGGTTCTGACCAACTTTGAAACCATGTTTACCGATGTCAATGACAAGGTAGGCACGATTGCAGGGGAGGTCAGCAAAACTCCCAGCACTTGGAACTCCGGTATTTTTGATATGATAAAAACCTTGTCCGATAACGTGATGATTCCCATAGCGGGAATGATCATCAGTTTTGTACTCGTCTATGAGCTTATTTCCATGGTCATTGACAAAAATAACCTGCATGACTTCAATACAGCCATTTTTATCCGCTTTTTTATGAAAGCGTGTATTGCAGTCATGCTTCTTAGCAAGACTTTTGACATTGTAATGGCAGTATTTGATGTGGGAAGCCATATCGTAAATTCTGCCGCATCAGCGATTACCGGAAGCACCAGTATTGATGTGGCAAGTACGCTGCAGACGATGTTCAATGAGCAGTTTTCGGAAATGAGCATAGGAGAGCTGTTGGGACTGGGAATGGAGACCATGATCGTCAGTTTATGTATGAAAATCATGTCAGTCCTTATCACCGTCATTCTTTATGGGCGAATGATTGAAATATATCTTTATGTATCAGTAGCACCAGTTCCCTGTGCAACCGTAACCAACCGGGAATGGGGAACGATAGGAACGAATTATTTTAAGGGGCTTTGTGCTCTAGCATTTCAGGGATTTTTTATGATGGTATGCGTTGCAATCTATGCAGTGCTTGTGGCTGGTGTGGCAGTATCCGACAACCTGCATACGGCACTCTGGTCGGTGGCAGCATATACCGTTATTTTATGCTTTTCACTCTTTAAGACTGGTTCATTATCGAAATCTATCTGGAATGCGCACTAAGGGAGGAACGATATGGCAATATCCGTGCAGGTGCCAAAGGATTTGTCCGGTATCAAGACAAAAGTGGCACTGAACTTGACAAAGAGACAGATCATCTGTTTCAGCGGTGCGGCAGTAGCCGGGATACCCTTGTATTTTTTAACCAAGGGACTGATCGGAACATCAGCCGCATCACTTCTTATGATGGGAGCAATGCTTCCATTTTTCTTTTTTGCAATGTATGAGAAAAACGGGTTTCCGGCGGAGAAGATTTTGTATTTTATGCTCCGGCAGAAGATACTCACACCAGGCATAAGACCATACCGGTCAGAGAACTTATACAAGCAGTTGGAAGAAAAAGAAAAATTACGAAGGGAGGTTCGTTATCTTGAAGAAAAAGCAAAAGGCAGAACCGGAAAGCCGCAGAAAAAGCAGTTATAAGGGCAATAGCAGGAATAACAGCAAAAGCGGTGGACTTACCTTTTCAGAGAAGAAGCGTCTTATACAGTTGAAACATATTTTATCGGGAAAGAGCAATGAGAAAGAAAAGCCGACTACCGCACAAAAGACGATTACTTTTGAAAAGATGTTCCGTGACGGTATCTGTCAGGTCAGCCACCGTTATTATACAAAGATGGTGGAATTTTTTGATATAAACTATTCGCTTCTGGAAGTGGACGAGCAGGCGGACATACTGGCACAGTACAGCAAGCTCATCAATTATTTTGATCCGTCTGTGAGGTTTGAACTGGTGCTTTTCAACAGGCAGGTCAACGAGCAGATGCTTACGGAACAGTTTGACATTCCGTGGCAGGAGGATGATTTTAACGACATTCGTGAAGAATATACGGAGATGTTAAAGAAGCAGGCGGCAAAGGGAAACAATGGCATCATCAAATCAAAATATCTGATTTTTGGTGTAGAAAGCAACGGCTACAAGGAAGCCAAGAGCCGCCTTAACAACATTGAAAAAGATGTCATACGGAACTTAAACAACATAGGAACCCTTGCGAGGGGACTGGACGGAAAGGAAAGACTGCGCATCCTGCATGAATATTTTAATCAGGATACCATGGAGCCTTTCCGCTTTTCGTTTAAGGATCTGGCAGAATCCGGTAAGTCGGTCAAGGACTATATTGCACCGCCGGGGTTTGATTTCCGCTATCCGAACCGCTTCAAGTCGGGAAATATGTATGGCTGTGTGTCCTATCTGGATATTATCGCACCGAAGTTTACGGACGAGCTGATCAAGCAGCTTCTTGACATTGATGCAAACCTTACTATCTCCATGCACATGCAGACGGAAGATCCGGTAAAGGCAATCAAGAAGTTAAAAGCGGTCATTTCCAATATCCAGAAGATGAAGATTGAGGAGCAGAAAAAGGCAGTCCGGAGCGGCTACGATATGGATATTCTTCCAACGGATATTGTGACCTATGAAAAGGATACGCTGGAATTTCTGGATGATTTGAATACGAGCAATCAGAAGATGATCAACATGACATTCCTTATTACCTGTTATGGCAGAACCAAGCGGGAACTGGAGAGCTTAATGCAGAGAGTGTCTGGTATCATTCAGCAGGCAAACTGTGACCTTAGATGTTTACAGTATTTACAGGAGCAGGGCCTTATGGCATCTGCACCGATTGGGTGCAATGAAACCGGAATTGAGCGTACCCTTTCCACAAAGAGTACCGCAATCTTAGTACCATTCTGCACACAGGAATTGTTTATGCCTGCACCGGCAATCTATTACGGATTAAATGCACTCAGCAACAACATGATCATGGCAGACCGCAAAAGGCTCCGTACACCAAACGGGGTTATCTTAGGTACTCCCGGAAGTGGTAAGAGTTTTAGTGCAAAGCGTGAGATTTTAAGCTGTTTTCTTATCACAAAGGACGATATTATCATCTGCGATCCGGAGGGAGAGTATTTTGCTCTTGTGGCAGCACTACATGGACAGGTGGTAAAACTTGCCACCAATTCCAAAGACTATCTGAACCCTATGGATATACAGTTATCCCATAAGGGGGATAAGGAAGCGTTAAAGCTGAAATCCGATTTTATTATTACTCTGTGTGACCTGATTGCAGGCGGCAAGGATGGATTGCAGAACGATGAAAAAGGTATCATCGACGAGTGTATCCGTCATATTTATGATAAGTATTTTGAAAATCCGGTGCCGGAAAATATGCCGCTGCTGGAAGATTTATATGATGCCCTGTTAGCACACAAAAATCCAAAGGCGGAGCGTATCGCAAACAGCCTTGTGCTGTATGTGCATGGTTCCCAGAATTACTTCAACCACCATACCAACGTAGACAGCGGCAATCGTATCATGTGCTTTGACATCAGAGACTTGGGAAATCAGTTGAAAGAGCTTGGAATGTTAATCGTGCAGGATGCGGTTTGGAACAGGGTATCGCAGAACAGGGAGCGAAAGATTGCTACCCGTTATTACTGTGATGAGTTCCACCTTCTTCTGAAGGAGAAGCAGACAGCTATTTATTCCGTGGAAATCTGGAAGCGTTTCAGAAAATGGGGCGGTATTCCGACAGGTTTGACGCAGAACGTGGGCGATTTTCTTCGTTCTGAGGAGATTGAAGGTATTTTGGGTAACAGCGATTTTGTGTATCTGTTAAATCAGAATGCCAAAGATCAGGCAATTCTCGCTGATAAACTGGGACTTTCTGATAAGCAGCTTTCCTATGTCACCAACTCCGAGCCGGGAAGTGGTCTTATCTTGTTTGACAATGTGGTAATTCCATTTGTAGACAAATATCCGACAGACACCAAGACTTACAGAATTATGAATACCAAGCCGGAGGAATCGGTGCAGAAGGAGGACGCAGTATAAATGGCGGAAAAGAGACAGAAGAAGCAGGCGGCAAAGGCATTTGAAAAAGACACATTTTCCAAAGATAAGGAAGTGACTGGAGCAAAACATACAGAACACAGGCAGGATAACACCTTTTCAGCGGAAAATCAGTATAGTGCCAATGAGAAGCCTGTGAGCAATCTGCCACGGGATGCGAACCATGGCAGTGATACAAAAAATGTAACTTCTGGTCACAATGTCCAAAAGTCGGAAACTGGAGCAGAGAGAAAAACGGGCAATAAAAAGAAATATTACCGTCAGTTGCAACAGCAACAGAACACTTCTGGTCACAATGTCCAGAAGTCAGAAGCCGATGCGGAAAAGGCATTCTTAAAGGAAAACAGTTTCATGCAGGAGGAACAGCCGGGGGATTCTGACAGCACGATGGAAAATGAGGTTCATGTCAGGGACACCTACCAACGGTCTGAGGAAAAAGGAAAATATCACAAAGGGCGTGTGCAGAGAGAACACGCACACAGAGAGCGTGCAAAGTCAGAAAATACAAAGCAGTCCGATTATGGAGATTTCCAGACAAAGGATGCCACATTTTCGCAGGGGCAGGCGGAAGAATTCACCGACAAAAAAGTACAGAAGGCTTTTGATAAGTCGGAAAAGAGTCGTCAGAAGTTGCAGAAAGCAAAGGACAAGATGCCGAAAAAGCGGCAGTATGAGATGAAACGTGTCTTTGATGAACAGAACGGAAAAGCAAAATATATCGTAGTTCCGGTGGATGTGGAGAAGCCATTTAAGCAGGATGGTCTGGGAAAGACTGCGGTTCATAAGCTGCAAACGGAAAATATGTATTTTGTGCATCGTAAGATTGCAGAGACAGAAAAGGACAATTCTGCGGTTGAGGGTGCACACAAGACGGAACAGCGTGCCGAGGACATTTATCACTATATGAAGTATCACCGCAAGAGCAAGGCACAGAGAAAGCGTGACCGCCTAGAGCGATTGCAGAAAAAGCAGGTCACAGCAGATATGAAGCTGGAGTATGAGAAATTCATCAGTGAAAATCCACATCTAAAGGGCAACAGTCCAAAGAAGCAGTTGCAAAGGCAGCTACAGAAACAGCGCATCAAGCGTGAGTATGCCAAGGCAAGGCGGGTAGGAGCAGAAGCCAAGACTGCAAAGGAAACATTTACAAAGACAGCCAATGCTGCAACCGGGATTGCAAAGAAGTTACAGGAAATTGCCACGAAAAATAAAACACTGATTATCACAGTGGGTATTTTTGCACTTCTGCTCATTATGATCATGTTGGCACTATCAAGCTGCGGTTCCATGTTTACCGGAACTGTGACAACAACGATGGCAAGCACATATCTTAGCCTTCCGGCAGAGATTGATGCAGCAGATTTATCTTTTACAGAAAAGGAAATGGAGCTGCAAAACAAGATTGACCGGATTGAAAGTGATTATCCGGGATACGATGAATACGATTATAACCTTGGTGCAATCGGGCATGATCCGTACACACTGATCAGTTATCTTTCCGCAGTCCATACGGAATTTACTGCCGAGGGGATGGAGAGTGAGATTCAGGAATTATTTGATGCCATGTATTCACTCACTACCGAGGAAGTAGAGGAAACACGGACAAGGACAGTCACAAAGACCGGAACCAGAATAGTAACAAATCCGGACGGGACTACCCGTACCGAGGAATACGAGTATGAGGAGGAAGAAGAATATACCGTAACAATTCTTCGTGTCACACTTACGGTCACACCGCTTGAGAGCATTGTAGCCGGACGCATGGACAGTGAGCAGACGGAAATTTTTGGAGCCTATACGGAGACAAAAGGCGGCTTACAGGTCTTTGCTTCTCCGGTTGATTATTACTGGTATTACTATATCAGCAGTTATTATGGCTACCGGAAAAATCCAAACACCGGAGCTGAGGAGCTTCACAGGGGTGTGGACATAGCAGTACCGACAGGAACGCTCGTGTATGCAGCCCATGACGGAACGGTTACGGAAGCGGCTTACGATTCCTATTATGGGAATTATGTGGTGATTACGGACAGTAAGGGATATACCACAAAATATGCCCACATGGACAGCTTAAATGTATCCGCAGGGCAGAGTATAAAAAAGGGTGACAATATAGGCAAAAGCGGAAATACAGGAAGCAGTACCGGAATCCACCTTCATATCGAATGTCTGTATAACGGGGAATATTATAACTCGTTATTTTATTTTGAAGCAGGAGAACAGACCATTTATGGGGAAACAACGGGCGGCACCGGAGGAGGAACCGGCAATGTGATACCACCGGAGTCCTATGACGATGCAACGGTGCAGACGCTTATGCGGGAAGCAAACAGATATCTGGGAATGCCATACACCTTTGGAGGAACAGCTCCGGCAAGTTTTGATTGTTCAGGCTTTGTATGTTGGGTATTTACAAACAGCGGTGTACATAACCTGCCAAGAACCACAGCACAGGGCATTTATGACCAATGTACTCCGGTATCAGCGGCAGACGCAAAGGCAGGAGACATTATCTTTTTTACCGGAACCTATAATGCAGGACGTCCGGTTACGCATGTCGGTATCTACTGTGGTAATGGTACGATGGTGCATTGCGGCGATCCAATTCAGTACGCCTCAATCAATACTTCTTACTGGCAGAGCCATTTCTATGGTTTTGGAAGATTGAATTAGCGAAGGGAGGAATTATTTTTGTCAGTAGAGAGAATCAATTCACAGCTTAAAAAGGTCAGAGAACAGATAGCACAGCTACAGGCAAAGGAAAAAGACCTTGCAGAGCAGAAACAGATGGCGGAGGATGCCGAAGCCATGAAGATCATACGAAAATATAAAATCTCATCCGAGCGATTGCAGATGCTTAATAAGCTCAGTGAGGATGAAGTCAGAAATTTATTACAGAAACGGGAACAGGAAAAGGAGGATTCGACCAATGAAAATGAAGAAGTTATCCGTTAAGGCACTAATGTCCCTTATGCTGTCGGCAATACTTTTTTGTATGCCGATTGGGGCATTTTTTGCCAACAGGACAAATACGATAGAGGTTCATGCGGAGGATACTGCCGAGCAGAAAACGGAAAGTGCAAGTGACGCAGAAAATACAGTTACACCCGGCAATGGCAGGGAAGAAAATTCAGGAACAGATACCGGAGAGGGAAAGACGGAAAATTCCACAGAAGGCACAACAGAAGATTCGTCTGAAGAAACACAGCCTGCCGCAAAATGCACCTGCAAAGAAAAGTGCAGCCAGTATGCGGTGGATGAAGATTGTGAGGTGTGTGCAAAGAACTATAAGGAATGTACCTATATCAATCCGAGCGTAAAAATCACAATCAATACACCTTCTGGGTGGCATAACGATACCACTAAGGTGATAGTCAAAGTAGAAGATACGATAGTTTCCGGTAATTTTACCGTTCAGACAGTAAAGGCGAAAGTCGGGCAGAATGGAAGCTGGACAGATATTACCGAGGATATGTACATAGAGATTTCCGAAAACAGCACTATTTATGTGCAGGTCACAGACCAGAAGGGCAAGACCTATGAGAAAAACCGCTATATCAAGTGCTTTGATTTTACGAAGCCTACCTTAAATGCGGCAGTCAGCGATGGTCTATTGAGTATTCAGGCACATGATACGGATTCCGGTATCAAGGCAATCTATGTCAATGGCTATGAGTTTACCGACCATACGAATGGTGCTTTGAATATCCGTCTGCAACAGTTTGATGCAGGATATCAGTATTTCACGATTTCAGCCATGGATAATGCAGGAAATACCTCAGAAATCTATAAAACAGCCAATCCGTATTACACCGATCCGGAAAACAAGGACAGCAATGAAAAAGATCCGGCACAGCAGCTCCCGGTGGATGCGTCAGCAACCAAGCCTAGCTCTGCAACCGCACAGGTTACAGACCATACCAAGACAGACAGCAATGGAAATACTGTTTCCCAAACAGGCAGTGGAACAACTTCAAGCAGTACAGGAACATCAGCCAAGCAGTCCCCGAGTACGGGAGATACTTCTAAGGATACCGACCAGAGCAGTGACAGCCAGACTTCTGAAAAAGGCAAGGAATTTTATACAATCCAGACTGCATCAGAAAAGGTATTTTATCTGGTGATTGATCGTGACGGGGAAGATGAAAAGGTATATTTCCTTACCGAAGTCAGTGAAAATGACCTGTTAAATACCACAACGGATAACAGCGAGACACTTCCGAAAAATTCAGCGGCATTGGAATCTGCAATCCCTACCAAAGACAGCGCATTATCAAACAATAATGCTGATACCACAGGAGATAAAACACAGGGAGCAGAAAGTGTTGAGGACAGCACCGAAGATAGCACGGAAGATACAAGTGAGCCGAAAGAGGATACCGCAAAAGCAGATGGTTCCGGCTTTACATATATTTTAATAGGCATTGCTGCGATAGCTGTGATCGGAGTGGTATATGTTGTGAAGTCTAAGAAGAAAAAGGAAAACTTCATTGATGAGGATGAAGATGAGGACGAGCTTGACGAGGACTACGATTATGATGACGAGGAAGAAACCGAGCAGGATTCCGACGAAGCATTCATAAATGGTGGTGATGATACAGAATCAGTAGACACAGACGAGAATGACAATGAAGATAACAACAATGAGAATGATGAAGAAAATGGGGAGGAATAGAGATGGAGCTTGTAATTGCAGAGAAGCCGAGTGTGGCACAGAGCATTGCGGCAGTTCTTGGTGCCACACAGCGTAAGGACGGATATTTGGAAGGCAATGAGTATCTGGTATCATGGTGTGTGGGACATCTGGTAGAACTGGTACAGCCGGAAAGCTATGAGGAAGCATGGAAGAAATGGAGTTATGACAATCTTCCGATCATCCCACAGGAATGGCAGCATGAAGTGAAAAGTGATACGAAAGCACAGTATCAGATTTTGAAAAAACTTATGCATGATGACAGGGTGGATGCAGTCGTGTGTGCTACCGATGCCGGAAGGGAGGGAGAGTTGATCTTCCGCCTGACCTACAACATGGCAGGGTGCAGAAAACCGATGAAGCGGTTATGGATTTCTTCCATGGAGGAGAGTGCTATCCGTGACGGCTTCCATAATCTTCGTCCAGGCAGTGATTATGACAATCTGTACAAGTCAGCACTATGCAGGCAGGAAGCAGACTGGCTTGTGGGTATCAATGGCACTAGGCTTTTTACGGTATTGTATGGTGGCAAGGCATTAAAGGTCGGCAGAGTGCAGACACCGACACTTGCCATGCTGGTAGACCGTGAAAGTAAAATCATGAATTTCAAGAAAGAAGCCTATTATATGGCTCATATCATGGAAAATGGTCTGGATGCTGTATCGGAGCATATCAGTGATAAAACGGAAGCAGAGAGGATTGCAGGAGCCTGTGAAAACGGACAGGCTCTTGTCACTTCCGTGGTAAAGGAAGAAAAGTGGGTAGCACCGCCGAAGCTCTATGACCTTACCACACTCCAGAGGGATGCAAACCGTCTGTTTGGCTTTACTGCCAAGCAGACATTGGAATATACGCAGAGCCTTTATGAGAAAAAGTTAGTAACATATCCGAGAACAGACAGCCAGTACCTTTCCGATGACATGGAGGGAACAGCGAAAAATGTGATTGAAGCAATTTTCAATTCGCTGTTATTTGAGCAGAATATCATGTTCAATCCAGATATTAAAAGAATTTTGAATAGCAAGAAAGTGACAGACCACCATGCAATCATTCCGACCATGGAGATCATCAAACAGGACTTAAAGGTGATTCCTGAGAGTGAAATGAAGATCCTTTCATTATGTGCGAACCGTCTGCTGTGTGCAACCGGGGAGAAGCACATTTATAATTCCACAAAGGCAGAGCTTACCTGCAACGAGATTGTGTTTAAGGTATCCGGTAAGGAAGTATGGAAAAATGGATGGAAGGAATTTGATGATTTCTTCAAAAATTCCTATAAAACCGCAGAGGATAAATCGGATGCAGAGGAAGAAAAGAAGCTGCCGGAGCTTCGTGAGGGCATGATGATTGCAGTGGAGCAGACAAAGGTTTCCGAGCATTTCACACAGCCGCCAAAACATTACACTGAGGACAGCCTGCTGTCCGCCATGGAGAGAGCCGGAGCAGAGGATATGGGCGATGAAGTGGAGAGAAAAGGACTTGGCACACCTGCCACCAGAGCGGATATAATAGAAAAACTGGTAAAAGACGGATTCGTAAAACGTGAGAAAAAGCAGATGATTCCGACAGAGGACGGAATGAAGCTGATCACGATACTTCCGGATGTAGTAAAATCTCCGAAACTGACTGCTGACTGGGAAAATGAGCTTACACTTGTATCCAAAGGAGAAGTTGCTGCAGAGCAGTTTATGTCTGGTATTGAAGCAATGGTAACTGATCTTGTAAAGACCTATCACAGCGTTAGCGATGAGCAGAAAGCCATGTTTGGGGCAGGAAAGAGTGGGCAGGAAGTGCTTGGAAAATGCCCAAAATGTGGTTCTGATGTAGTCAAGGGAAAATTCGGAGCGTACTGTACCGGGAAGTGCGGTATGAATGTCGGCAAGGCACTTGGGGTAACACTTTCCGATACACAGGTCAAGAGCCTGCTTCAAGGGAAAAAGATACTTGTAAAAGGATTAAAAGGCAAGAAAGGCAGCTATGATGCGTACCTGATTCCAGAGAGTGTACAGGAATTTTCCTATACGAAAGATGGTAAAGAAATCAAGGGATTCCAGTATAAGTTTAAGATGGAATTTCCACAGAAGAAGGATAAGTAGAAAAAACTTGAAAAACTTTGAAAAACATTTTTTATAATAATTTGTAAGATTTTGTCGAAAACTGTCATGTATATAGTGAAGGGAGGACTTTGGCATGAATAAGGAAAAAGAAATAGATATGCTGAAAGAAAAACTTGACTATTATACGTTGGTAGCAACCGATGAGGAATTTGATGCCGAAGAAGTTATAAAAATTGTAAAAAGGCTGGAAGAACTTGAGCCGACAGAAGCACCGGAAAAATCTGTCGATGAATTTTTGGACGATTTCTGGAAATATTGCGAGGAACGAGAAAGGGAGGAAAAAATACTAGAAGAATTTCGGAAGCAGAAATAGCTGTATCTATGATGAAAAAAGTGTGGTATTATGAGAGAAAGAAATTTACAAATCGTTGTTTGGCGATTTGGTAAATCCCAATAAATTAATTTTATAGGGAACAGAAAATTTGAATTTTACGTATAGAAAAAATAAGTGTTGACTCTCTCGTTACGTGACCCTTTAGAATAAAATTCGAAGGAGGCGTATGTCATGAAAACAGTAAAAGAAATATCAGAATTAACAGGTATTAGTATCCGAGCATTGAGATATTATGATGAAATAGGTTTGCTTGTTCCAACAGATAGAACAGATGCAGGATATAGGCTTTATGATGATGAGGCTTTAGAGAAACTAAGGGCAATATTGTTCCTGAAGGAATTGGATATACCACTTGATACTATTAAAGAGATGGTAAATGCTAAAAATTGTGATTATGGTGCGGTATTAAAAAACTACCGAAAAAACATTGTACAGAAAATTAACAGACTGCAAGGTTTACTTGGAGTTGTGGACGGTATGGAATTAGAGGGTGCTCCTATTAGTTTTAAGGCATTTAAGGTGGAGGATGCAGAGAAAGTAACAGAGACGATAGTAAGAAGTCAGGATATGGACGATTCTGTAATTTCCGAAATAAGTGAGCTGGTAAAAGCCAATATGGTTGATGGAAAAGTCGGTATTGAGTTGTTACAAATATATGGCAGTAGAGAAAAATATTTATGTGCCGTAGATGAAAGCCAACAGCATCCGGAAGTTACTGAAAAACTACAAGAGGAATTAAAGAATATCTATTTTTCGTTCAGGGATTCTACTGGAGAAAATAGTGAAATGTTGGAACTTGTAAAGCAATTGGAGAATAATACAAAGAAGATGTTCCGAACTGCAAATGCAAGGTATATTTTATTAAAAATAGCAGAGGGATATTTGGCAAATGATAAAACAGCACAA
>ERZ837910.5254-NODE-5254-length-11837-cov-5.966135_pt1 | contig 11837 bp, 13 predicted proteins | sample MGYA00519940_ERZ837910 | MGnify/ENA primary metagenome ERZ837910 (study PRJEB31850, sample SAMEA3708825) | human gut metagenome | biome: human gut; feature: human-associated habitat; material: faeces | place: China | collected 2014 ... | reverse complement strand
TCACATCTTCCGTCCTGCAGATAGTTCATGAGCGTTTCCTTATGATTGAAAGCATCACTTAAACCTGATGTGTTAAAAAGAAGCCCGCTAGCATACCATGTAGGATTTACACAGATAATTCATTTTTTAATTTCAAAATATCTTTTCTGATTTTTTCAATGACTACTTTAAATTCATCATCGCTTTTTCCTGTTGGATCTTCAAGCCCCCAATTATAATCAAACGGTCTTCCTATAAATGGACATCCCACATTACACCCCATTGATATTGCAATATCTGGATTTGGAATATCACGAACTAGTTTGCTGTGCTGTCCCTCTGCTTCCATATCTATTCCATACAACATCTTCATGAGACGGACAGCATCTTGGTTAATCTGTGGTTTTGTTTCTGTACCCGCCGAATAACTTTGAAACACATCTGATGCCATATGTCTTCCAAAAGCCTCAGCAATCTGACTTCTACATGAATTGTGAACACAAATAAAAGCTACTTTTACATTACTCATAAAATGGACACCTCTCCTTTATACATTGCTCATTAAAATCTGTGAATCCGCATTGCATTTGTTCGTATTGCAATGTTACTCCATAATGAGCATTCACATAATCAATACCATTCTTAAATGCTATCATTGCATCTCTCTTGCAGCATCTGGGTCCGTTTATGGTTCCTAATTCTTCAATTGCTTTCGAGGTAAACTGCATATGATTTCCCCATGTTCCATCCGTTGAAAGCGGACCTGTTCCGTCGATGATTGCAAGTGCAGCGCCTATAGATGTGATTGCTCCGCATATTCCCCATAAACCGCACATTGCCCCAGGCATCCGAAGTCCCTCTGACGTCAGCCTGTCCAATGCCTGTTCTAAGTCTATCTCTCCACCTGCGTTTTTGTAGGCTACAAGCAAACTTGCACCATCTAATATATGGTGTTCCGGTCCATGAATACTAACATATTCCTTCTCTGCAATCTGCTTAAAAATGACAACCGGATTTGTTCCCTGTTCTTTCTTTATATCTTTTACAATCAGTTCTGCTTTTTCTCTTACTGTCATAGAAATCTTCCTTTCATCTTATTTACAATTCTTACAAGCATAAGCATTACCGGAACTTCTGTTAAGATACCTACTATAGTAGCAAGTACAGCCGCACTTGTTGTTCCAAACAATGCAATTGCCACTGCCATCGCAAGTTCAATTTTTGTCTGGGACAGGCACAATGTACTGCACGTTAACGATGCCTGATACGCTCATCTTCATTGTTAATATTCTTCATAATCATCTGGATCTAATCCCACTTCTTCAAGTGCCTCGCGTCGCTCATCTTCATCCATCATATCAAGTTCATCCCGATCTAACCCATATAATTCAAGAATATCCTCATCATCTTCATCCTCCAAATCATCACTTGCCAAATAAAAAGCATCATCTTCTGTTGACTCTATTTCCTCCTGACTACTACTTGCTATCATCTGCATCCCAATTGACCACTCCATACAATCAGTCTTACCATCTTCATTAAAATCAAATAAAGGTTTTTCAAAAAATCCCATCTTTTTCCTCACTTTCTTTTGACATCCACACTTGGTCATAAATTTCATTAACGGTACCAGGCACTTAGATCTTTAGGTACCCAGGAAATCTTCTATTCGACAGCATTCAGCATTATTCAATCCCTGCAACAGAAGATTATGGTATACTCTCCCATTATATCACCTCAAATAGGAAGTTATAAACATCTTTGCAAATATACCATATCTATTAACTGTACACCACACTCATAAATTGGGTGGTCATAATTGTCCGTAAAGAAATTCGGAATATTGTGCGAACGGACAAATCCGCATTTTTCATAAAACGGTACGGTCAACGGGCTGTCACCTGTTCCAACCTGCAAAATAGAATATTCATCTGCATATTTACTTGCAAGGAAGTCAATCAATGCTTTCCCATAGCCCTTTCCCTGATTTTCCGGATCGACTGCGATATTCTTGATTTCAAGTATTCCGTTACCTTCATCGGTGACAACACATTCAGCCTTTACATTACCATCTTCAAGTACATACATAGTACCTTTTTCAAGATAACGGTCAATCATATTCTCTTGTTCATCAGCTAATAACAATAATGATATAAATTGCTTTTTATTTTCGTTCACTTCTCGGATTTTCATATCCATTACTCCGTCAAATTGGAAGTTGTTAATTACAGTCTCAGAACAGCGATCAGTTCTTCGCCGTCCATTTCACCGGTTTCTTCGAAACCGAAAGAGCGATACATCTGACGGGCAACTGCATTATCGGGTTCATATGATAGCCAACAGTATTCCGCTTCTCCACAAGGCATAGATTTTATGAACTCTAATGCAAGGCTGACCGCTTCTTTTCCGTACCCTCTGTTTTGATATGCCTTATCGATCATAAGACGCCACAGATTATAGTTTCCCTTTGCAATTTCAGGTGCATCCGTCCAATAATCATCAACATCAAAACCAATCATCAGGAAGCCTACAGGCTTATCCTCATCATATATACCAAACGGGAATGCATGACCGTTTCCCGTAATTGCAGTATACGCTTCAATGATGCTGATCTCATTGGTGGCAACGAAGTTCTTCTGCGATTCCGATACCGTCAGTTTCAGGATATCCCAGACATTATTACCATTTACTTTTTCTAAATGAAGCATATATCTTTACCTCGCTAAATCCCGATTTATTGAACTGCTACTCAGTATAGCATACATAAAATTTTGTGGCAAGAATGATTTGACATTCTATCTGCCTGCCCCCTGACCGGAGCAGAAGACCGGCTGCATCCCGCTATAAAAAATTCGCCGCTTGGCTTCCGCATCCGGTGCGTCCGGTGTCTGGGTGGAAAACAGCCCATACAGGCTGCCCAGCCGCAGCTCCTCCGGGCTGACCGCCTCGCCGGCGTTGCGGAATTCCGGGTGTGCCCGCAGGATGAGCCGCCCCTGGGCGGAAAAGCCCAGCACCCGAACGGTGGGGGGAACCACGCCCATCTGCGCCTGGGTCAGCCCCAGAAAGGCGCACAGAATCATCCGGTCAATCCGGGTGCGGGTATAGCGCTTGGACTTGACCGCTTCTGCCACATCGGACAATGTGGCGCAGCGCCCGGCTGCCTTCATCAGCTTCCGCCACAGCCCTTCGGAGCCATAGGGCAGCGCCGCAAATTCCTCCTCCGTCATGGTACGCAGCCGAGCGAGAATGGCTCTTTCTCCGGCTTCCAGGGTGTGCGGCGTGGCATTTTGAAACAGCGCTGCCGCTTGCGGGGGAACTGCCGCTTCCCAGCTGCCGCCGGAAACCATCTGCTGCCGCACGGCGGTGGCGGAGGGGGCATCGGGGTGCAGGGCGGTGTCGTGATAGCTGCCCGCCCGAAAAATGGGCATGGGTTCCATGGCGCTGCCCTGCTGCAAGATGGCCTTTGTATACTCTACGCCAAGAAGGTCGTTGGGGGTGGACAGCGTCCAGGGGATGCCCATTTGCGCTAGAGCTTGGCTGCGGGCAACCGGGAAGGAGCAGCCGGAGGTAAGCACCTGGCGCAGCAGCGGGGGGAATTCCGGGGCGCAGAGCGCCTGAGCGGTTTGCAGCAGCGCTTCTCTGTCCATGGATTCCGTGCCGAAACAGAGCCGGTCGCAGCAGCGGGAGGCAATGGCAACACCTCCGGCGGCAAACCCCTCGGCGGAAGACAGGGAAATTTCGGGGGGAAGCTCCAGCACCAGGTCAGCGCCGCAGAGCAGGGCGGCCTGGGCACGGATGGATTTATCCATGATGGCAGGAGCGCCCCGCTGGACGTAATTGCCGCTCATCAGGCACACAATGGCGGCATCCTTTCCGCAGCACGCCCGGATGCGCCGGAACTGGCTCAGGTGTCCGTTGTGAAAGGGGTTATATTCGCAGATGATGCCGACCGTTTTCATGGCATACGCTCCTTTTGCAAAAAAATTCGCTTTTAGGGGTTGAGAAAAAAAGAAATATGGACTATAATGAATCAAGCAATGGAAATTATATCATATTTTCCGTGATTATGTAACACAAAATTATCTAGGAGGTAATTCCAATGAACGTTTTGATTATCAACGCCGGCAGTTCCTCTCTGAAGTATCAGCTGATGAACCCAGAAACCGGCGATGTCTCCGCCAAGGGTCTGTGCGAGCGCATCTATATTGATGGCCGCCTGACCCACAAGGTAGGCGACAAGAAGGTGGTCAAGGACATTCCCATGCCCACCCATTCCGAGGCCATTGCCGCTGTCCTGGAGATTCTGGTTGACCCCGTTGACGGTGTCATCAAGTCCGTGGACGAAATCGACGCTGTGGGTCACCGTGTGCTGCACGGCGGCATGGAGTTCTCCGATTCCTGCATCATCAACGATGATGTCATCAAGGCCATCGAAAAGTGCATTCCCCTTGGCCCTCTGCATAACCCCGCAAACCTGATGGGCATTCGTGCCTGCCAGGCTGTTATGCCCAACACCCCCCAGGTTGCTGTGTTCGATACCGCTTTCCATATGACCATGCCCCCCAAGGCTTACCGCTACGCCATTCCCACCGAGTACTTCAAGAATGACGACATCCGCCGCTACGGCTTCCACGGCACTTCCCACAAGTATGTTGCCCGCCGTACCGCCGAGCTGGTTGGCAAGAAGGAATTCAAGATGGTCAACTGCCACCTGGGCAACGGTTCCTCCCTGTCCGCCATCAAGGACGGCAAGTGCATGGATACTTCTATGGGCCTCAGCCCTCTTGCCGGTGTCCCCATGGGTACCCGCTCCGGCGACATCGATGCCTGCGTGGTGCAGTTCATCTGCAACAAGTATGGCATGAGCGTGGATGACTGCCTGACGATGCTCAACAAGAAGTCCGGTATGCTGGCACTGTCCGGTGTGTCCTCCGACTTCCGTGACCTGAACGACGGCGCCGAGGCCGGCAACGAGGATTGCCAGCTGGCTCTGGACAAGTTTGCATACGAGGTTGCCAAGTATGTGGGCGCTTACGCTGCTGCCCTCAATGGCATCGACGTGCTGACCTTCACTGCCGGCGTGGGCGAGAATGACAGCGTCGTTCGCCGGATGGTCTGCGACTACCTGGGCTTCCTGGGCGTGGAGCTGGATCCCGAGCTGAACAAGACCCGCGGCAAGGAAATGGTGATTTCCACTCCCAACTCCAAGATTCAGGTTTGGGTTGTGCCCACCAATGAGGAACTGATGATTGCTCAGGATACCGCTGAGCTGGTCAACGCTGCCAAGCAGTAAGGAATATTCTGAGCCGCCGCATTTTTGCGGCGGCTCAATTTATAAACAGGGAGAATTGACAATGGAAACTGTAGCACAGCGCTTCTTGCGATATGTCGCTTTTGATACCCAGTCCGATGAACTGTCGGAAACCTGCCCCTCCACCGAAAAGCAGAAAGCATTGGGGCAGCAGCTGGTGGAGGATATGAAAGCCATGGGCATTGCGGATGCCCGCATGGATGAAAACGGTTATGTCTATGGCACGGTCCCCGGCGACCCCAGCCTTCCCACCATTGGCCTGATTGCCCATATGGATACTGCCCCGGATGCCCCCGGCGCAAACATCCGGGCGAAGATTGTTCCCTACGACGGGGAGGATGTGCTTCTGAATGATGAAAAGCAGATTTATCTCCGGGAAGATGACTATCCCATCTTGAAAAACAGCCGGGGCAAGCATCTGATTGTCACCGACGGCACCACCCTGCTGGGGGCGGACGACAAGGCGGGCGTGGCAGAAATCCTGACCGCAGCCCAGAATCTGATTGCCCAGGGAGGCCGCCATGCCACCTTGAAAATTGGCTTTACCCCGGATGAGGAGATTGGCAGAGGCGCCGACCGGTTTGATGTCAAGGGCTTTGGTGCTGACTATGCCTATACGGCGGACGGCGGCACGGTGGGGGAGATTGAATATGAGAACTTCAATGCCGCCGGTGCCAAGGTGGTGTTCCATGGGCTGAACATCCATCCCGGCTCTGCCAAGGATAAAATGGTCAACTCCATGTGCATTGCCATGGAATTTCAGTCCATGCTGCCCCAGGCGCAGAAGCCGGAGCACACCCAGGGCTACGAGGGCTTCATTCACCTGACCCACATGGAGGGTGAGGTGGAGGAAAGCTGCCTGGAATACATTTTGCGAGAGCATGACCTGGAAAAGCTGAACCGCCAGAAAAAGGTGATGGAGGCGGCTGCTGCATTCCTCAATGCAAAATATGGCATGGGAACGGTGGAGCTGACCATCAAGGATAGCTACTATAATATGAAACAGTGCATCCTGCCCCACATGGAAATTGTGGAGCGGGCCAAGGCTGCCATGGAAAAGGCGGGGATGCAGCCCAGAGAGGTGCCCATTCGGGGCGGTACGGACGGCGCAAGACTGTCCTATGAGGGATTGCTGTGCCCCAACCTGTGTACCGGCGGCGAAAACTTCCATGGCAGATTTGAGTTCATTCCCGTGGAAGACATGGAGCAGTGCGTTCAGATGCTGGAGCATCTTCTGAGAGATTTCTAAGGGAAAGCGGCGCAGGGGTCGCCTGCTAGGCGACCCCTTGTACAGACGTGTGAAAAAAGGAGGCTGTCCATCTGGACAGCCTCCAAATTTTGGCGCTTAGCCTTCAAAATCTTCCTCGTCAGCCACGGGAGTGCCTTCTTCCACCACAGGGGCTTCGGGGGCGGCAGCTTCCTCGGTCTCCGCGGCGGCGGGAGCCTCGGCGGTCTCCTCGGTCACGGGAGCGGCTTCCTCGGCCTTTTCCTCAGCGGCGGGAGCCTCGGCAGCGGGCTGATTTTCCTGCTTCACTTCGTCAGTGGTGTAGTGGAAGGTTGCGATGGGGGTGCTGTCGCAGCCCAGCAGACGCTTGGCCCAGGCAACAATCTTGTCGCCATAGGTGGCAACGATGTAAACGGCACCAACCACAGCAGCCAGCGCAGAAATGACCTTTAGAAAGGTATTGAATTTGTTCATCATGCGAACCTCCTGATTTCTTTTGAGTGTATCCCTAGTATACCCAACAAATGGGAAAAATGCAATATATAAAATGTGAATAAACGAATTTTTTAGGAACTCAGACGTAGCCGTACAGCCCCCGGACGCTGACTTCACCGGAATTGACGTGCTCCACCGTGCCGTCAGTGTATTGCACCACCAGTGCGCCCTCCGGGTCTATATCCAGTGCCAGCCCATGGCGGACACTGTCATTGCGGACAACACTGACGGTCTGCCCGATGGTGATGCAGTCCTTCCGGTAACCGGCAAGAAGCGCTTCCTTCTGAGTCAGCAGCCGGGTGTTCATTTCGTAAAAAGCGTCGGTCATCCTGGCGGCAACCAGCGCCCGGTCAACCGGCTTTCCACAGGCCATTTTCAGGGAGCCCGCAACCTCCCGGATTTCCGGCGGGAAGTCCGTGGGAGACTGGTTGCAGTTGATGCCGATGCCGATGATGGCATAGGAAATGTTTCCGTCCTTTCCAAGCCCCATTTCCGTCAGAATCCCCGCCAGCTTCCGTTTTTCATACACAATGTCGTTGGTCCATTTCACCCCAGGGCGGATTCCGGCGGCGGCCTGGATGGCATCGCAGGCGGCGCTTCCGGCGGCGCAGGTCAGGTGCATCAGTTCCAGGGGAGAGCAGTTGGGGCGCAGCAGCACGCTCATGTAAATCCCGGTTTCCGGGGGAGAGAGAAAGGTTCTGCCCAGCCGCCCCCGCCCACCGGTCTGGCATCCGGCAACCAGCGTGGTGCCCTCCGGGGCACCCTGGGCAGCCAGCTCCTTGAGCACATCGTTGGTGGAAGTGATGGTGTCAAAATATTGAATGGTGTCCCGCCAGGGGGCGGCGGTCAAATGGGAAAGAATGGAATCCAGCATATTGTCTCCTCAGTCGATGTCCTTTTGAACTTCCTCGGGGGGCGTGTCCAGCAGCTCCGGGTGCATCACCAGGCGGCGGAAATGCTTAAAGAAGGTGGCATAGTAGAAGCCGTCCACAATGCGCTCATCCAGGGTGAAGCGGAAGTCCACATATTTTTTCTGCACCAGTGTGCCGTCCTCCTGCACCTCAATGGCTCTGCGCTTGCAGCCAAAGGCACCGAACACCGGCAGATTGCCGAAATCATAGAGGTGATGGTAAATGGGGGGAATGCCCAGACTGCCCATGGAGGTAAAGAAGATGCTGCCGTGGAAGGGGCTTACTTCCAGCAGAAATTTGGGAAGCAGACCAAAGTAGTCCAGGGATTTGAGCAGCCACACCAAAAATTTCAGGAACACGCCGGGAACCATCATCAGGGCGCGGGCAGTGTTGTCAAAGCTGGAATCCAGGGGCGCTTCCTTCGCTTCGGTCAGCGCTGCGTTGACCTTGCGATAGACATCGGCAGCGGTGTCCCGGGGATTCAGGTGCACTTTAATGATGGTCTCCGGGGCGGTGGTGCTCATTTCTTTTTTGATGGTCAGGCAGAACTGAATGTCGTCACCTCTGGAATAGACCTTCTGACCGGCGATAAACCGATTGAGGCCGGGGTATTTGGCAAGGGTGCGGCAGTAGCACGCCAGAAATACGTGCATGATGCTGAAACCAACCAGACCCTCCCGGCGCTTCTGCCGGATGTAACGGTCGGCATTGGTGATTTCAAAGGATTCCTCAAAGGAGTTGGTGGAGCCGTTTCGGTTCACCATGATGTAAGGGGACACCTGATCCATAGGGGCAAGGGAGCGCAGCCGCCGCCCGTCGCTGCGATCGCCCCACCGGCGGTGATACTGCCCCACCGGATGACTGCGGATGGCAAAGGACAGAAGAAAGCAAGCAATGATGCAAATAAGGTCGGCATGGATGCGCACCAGACCGTCCCAATTTTTTCCCAGCACCACAGGCCGGTTATTATACAGCACGATGACCAGGGTGTTCAGCAGGATGAAGGGCAGACACCACACCATCTGCTTGCGGACACCGGAGGTGATTTCGCCATAAACCAGGGTCAGAAACATCAGGGCGATGAAAAAGAGGCTGATATAAAGTCTGCTTTGAATGACGTGCAGGATGCAGATGCCGCCGTATAGCGCCATCATCCCAACGGGAATGGTGGTTTTATAAAAGCACTCCTCGCCGTCGGCCAGGATAATGAAAAGATACAGCAGGGTGGCTGCCATGGGCAGCACAATCTGCCCCCAGAAGCCAACTGTCCCGGCGTGTTTGGTGAATCCGAAGACCACCACCCGGGCAACCAGGGAATACATCAGCAAAACGGATGCCAGCCGGGTGAAGAAGTTCTTTCTCGTCACATATAGGTGAACTCTGTTTTCCATCTTTCTTCTTCCTTTCTCATGGTTGCAGCAGCTGCTTCATGGCGGCGATAAACTCCGGGTTTGTACCGCAGCAGCCGCCCAGAAGAAGCGCGCCGTTTTGGGCGCACTGCTTCATGATGTTCGCAAAGCCCTCCTTGGACAAATCATAGTGCGCCACGCCGTCGCTGCCAATCACCGGGTTGCCGGCATTGGGCTTGCAGATTAGGGGCAGGGAGGTGTAGCGGCGCAGCTTGCCGACCAGGTGAGGGGTCATCATGTCCGCCACCACGCAGTTAAAGCCCACAGCATCCACCCCGGCACCCTCCAATTCCTTCAGCACCTTTCCGGCATCTGCCCCGGAGAACAGCGCCCCATCGGACTGCATGGTAAAGCTAATCATCACTGCGCCGGCACCTTCCAGCTCGGCAGCAGTGACGATTGCCTCGGCCTCCTGGGGATACAGCAATGTCTCGCCCACCAATAAATCTGCGCCGCCGTCAATCAGGCCGCGTATCTGCCGCTGATAGGCGGCAACCAGATGCTCAAAATTATCCGGGTTCCAGCTGTCGCAGTGGCTGGCAAGCGTGGCCAGGTCACCGGCAATCAGGCAGTCCGGCGCGGCCTGACGGGACAGAGCGACGAGCCGGGCATTGATTTCCTCGGTTTTGTCTGCCAGCCCCTCTTTTTCCAGGGCAATGGGATTTGCCTGGAAGGTGGGGGCATAGATGATGTCGGAGCCTGCCTGGGCATAGCCCTGCTGCAAGGCAAGGAGGGGCTGGGGATGCTCCAGAATCCATTTTTCTGCGCAGCAGCCCTTGGGCATTCCCGACAGCATCAGGTTGGAACCGGTAGCACCGTCCAGAAAATGGATGCCGCCGGAAAGATAGTTGCGGAATTCCTGCTTTGTCATCATATGCGTTTCCTCATTCCGGGTAGAATATAACAGGGGTCATTATAGCTTATTTTTGACAGAAAAGCAATATTGATTGACCTTTTGGGTAAAATCTGATAAAATGTACCAAAATCTATATCAAAGGAGCGCGAGAAAATGAAAAAAACGATTCTCCGAAAATATGCAAACCTGATTGTGCGCTGCGGCGCCAATGTGCAGAAGGGTCAGACTGTTCTGGTGTTTGCCGACCTGGATCAGCCGGAATTTGTGCAGATGGTGGTGGATGAAGCCTATAAGGCCGGTGCGGCAGAGGTGACGGTTCAGTGGAACTATCAGCCACTGAGCAAGATTCACTATCGCTATCGCACCGTCAAGAGCCTGGGCACGGTGAAGGAATGGGAAAAGGCACGGCAGGAATACTACTGCGACGTGATTCCCGCCCGCATCATTCTGGTATCTGAAGATCCCGATGGCATGAAGGGCATCAATATGGAGAAGCTTTCCAAGGCCAGAAGAATGTCCTATCCCGTTCTCAAGCCCTATATTGACCGGCGGGAGAACAAGGAGCAGTGGTGCATTGCCGCCGTGCCCGGTGCAGCCTGGGCGAAAAAGGTGTTCCCCGGAGAGCGCACCAGTACTGCCATTGAAAAGCTGTGGGAGAACATTCTCTATACCTCCCGGGTCACGGACGACCCCATTGCCGCCTGGGAGCAGCACAACAAGGATTTGGCAGACCGCTGCCGCTACCTCAACGACCTGCACATCAAGAGCCTGCACTACACCGCTGACAACGGCACGGATTTCACCGTGGGCATGATTGACCAGGCGCAGTTCTGCGGCGGCGGAGAAACGAGTCTGCAAAACATCTTCTTTAACCCCAACATTCCCACGGAGGAATGCTTCATCTCTCCCAAGCGGGGCGAGGCTGAGGGCATTGTGTATGCCACCAAGCCCCTGTCCTACCAGGGTCAGCTGATTGAGAATTTCTCCATCCGCTTCCACGAGGGCAAGGCAGTGGAGGTTCACGCAGAAAAGGGCGAGGAGCTGTTGAAAACCATGATTTCCATGGATGAAGGCGCAGCCTACCTGGGCGAGTGTGCCCTGGTGCCCCAGGCCAGCCCCATTGCCCAGAGCGGCATCCTGTTCTATAACACCCTGTTCGATGAAAATGCCGCCTGCCATCTGGCACTGGGCATGGGCTTTGCCGATACCATCCGGGATTTCCACAATAAGACCCTGGACGAGTGCCGCGCATTGGGTGTCAACGACTCTATGATTCATGAGGACTTTATGATTGGCTGCGACAGCATGAACATCGATGCCGTGTGCGCCGATGGTCGTGTTGTGCCCATCTTCCGGGGCGGAAACTGGGCATTCTGAAAAAAGATTGATTTTTCTGAAAAAAACACTTGCATTCTGCCGCTGGATGTGATACTATAACCCAGCGATTAAAGATTGCTGGGGCTTATATGCCCTTTACATGATAAGAAAGAGGTGAACGAAATGAAGGAAGGTATCCACCCCAAATACGAACAGACCACGATTCGCTGTGCTTGTGGCAACGTCTTTACGACCGGCTCCACTAAGAAGGACATTCGTGTTGAAATCTGCTCCAAGTGCCACCCTTTCTATACCGGCAAGCAGAAGCTGGTTG
>ERZ837910.5249-NODE-5249-length-11845-cov-2.679389_pt1 | contig 11845 bp, 8 predicted proteins | sample MGYA00519940_ERZ837910 | MGnify/ENA primary metagenome ERZ837910 (study PRJEB31850, sample SAMEA3708825) | human gut metagenome | biome: human gut; feature: human-associated habitat; material: faeces | place: China | collected 2014 ... | reverse complement strand
CTGTGGTCGTGGGCGACGGCAGCGAGGTTTATAAGTGTTGCCGAGAGCTCGACTGTCCGCCATTCGCCCTCGTCACCATTGGCGGGCTCGATTGGAATCGCGAGCTGAGCCCCTGGGCATGCGACGGAACCGTGCGCGATGCCGAGCCTTTCGGCGGCCAAGCTGCCGGTTTTCTTGATGAGCTGCTGAATCAGATAATCCCCCAGGTCGAGTCGTCGCTTCCTCAGCCGCCCACCTGGCACGGCGTTGCTGGCTACTCGCTGGCAGGCCTCTTTTCGCTTTGGGCTCTCTGGCAAACCGACGCCTTTGACCGCGCCGCGAGCGCATCGGGGTCGCTATGGTTTCCCGACTTTGTCGATCGCGCCAGCACGGCGCCATTTGCCGGCAGCCCGCAAGCCGTCTATCTGTCACTCGGCAAAAAGGAAACCAAGACGCCCAACCGCATGATGCGGCACGTACTCGACGACACACGCGCGATGGAAGCGTTGCTCGTCGAGCGCGACATTCCAACAACGCTGGAGCTCAACCCCGGCAATCACTTTACCCAAACTGACCTGCGCATGGCACGCGGCATCCACTGGATACTGACGCATTAAAAATGGCATCCACGCGTACATACGCATGGACGCCATTTTTAATTTGGCTGAACGCAGCTGCTATTCAGCAGTCTCCTCAAGCTCGGAAGTATCGAACTCAAAGTCGTTACCGGGCAGGATGGCATTGAGCACAATGCCCACCAGCGAACCCACGGCAAGGCCCGAGAGCGAAATGGTCACGCCGCCCAGCTCCAGCACGATGGCACCGGCGGTACTGTAGGCAATGCCGAGCGAAAGCACGAGCACCAGAGCCGCCACCAGCACGTTGCGGTTGTTCTGGAAATCAACCTGGTTCTCGATGAGGTTACGTACACCAACGGCGCTGATCATGCCGTAGAGCACGAGCGACACACCGCCGATAACGCATGCCGGCATGGCGGCAATCACCGCAGCAAACTTGGGGCAGAACGAAAGCACGATGGCGCAGCAGGCGGCAATGCGAATCACACGCGGGTCGAACACACGCGTCAAGGCAAGCACGCCGGTGTTCTCGCCATAGGTGGTGTTAGCCGGAGCGCCAAAGAGCGATGCGAGAATGGTCGCCAGGCCGTCGCCAAGCAGCGTGCGATGCAGGCCAGGATCGGCGATGTAGTTACGCTCGCAGGTGGAGCCGATAGCCGAGATATCACCGATATGCTCGATCATGGTCGCAAAGGCCAGTGGCATGATGGTGATAATGGCCGTCGTGGCAAGACTGCTATCGAACTGCGGTCCAAAGAGCGCAAACACGGTGTTGTCCCACACGACGGGCAAGCCAACCCAGGGGGCGGCTGCGACGCCAGAGAAGTCGACCTCGCCCAGCGCGGCCGCAACGGCATAGCTCACCACAACGCCCAGCAGAATCGGCACGATCTTGACCATGCCGCGGCCCCAAATGTTGCAGATGATGATCACGGCAACGGCAATAGCAGCAACAAACCAGCTGGTCTGGCAGTTAGCAATGGCAGAGCTTGCCAGGATCAAGCCGATGGAAATGACGATGGGGCCAGTCACCACCGGCGGGAAGAAACGCATGACACGCTTGGCGCCAAAGGCGCGGAACAGGGCCGCAAGCACCGGATAGAGCAATCCGGCACAAGCTACGCCCAGGCAAGCGTAGGGCAAAAGCTCAGCCTCGCCGTTGGGCGCAATGGCGGCATAACCCGCGATAAAGGCAAACGAGGAGCCCAGGAACGCGGGCACCTTACCGCGCGATAGAAAATGAAACAGCAGCGTGCCGATGCCGGCGAACAGAAGCGTCGCCGAAACGGAAAGGCCGGTGAGCACGGGCACGAGCACCGTGGCTCCGAACATCGCAAACATGTGTTGCAAACCCAACACAAACATGCGCGGGCGGCCGAGCGACGATGCATCGTAGATGGCATCGGTGACGGCGGGCGTCGAAGACTGGGACATGGAAGTCCTTTCGAATGGAAGGGCGATCAGGCATATCGGATAACCTGCCCGAACGATACGATCCGAACCATTGTACGCGATATGCAGTACCTCGCACGCGCCGCCACCTGCAAACGCTAGCGCTATTTCCAAACGCGCTCGGCAATACGCCTGACCAGCGCAATCTTTGCCCACTGCTCGTCCTCGGTCAGCTTATTGCCAATCTCGCAGCTGGCAAAGCCACACTGCGGAGACAGATACAGGTTCTCGAGCGGCACGTACTTTGCCGCCTCGCGGATGCGCTCGACGATAGCATCCTCGTTCTCGAGCTCTGCCGCCTTGGTGGTCACCAAGCCCAGCACGACCTTCTTGCCGGGAGCAACGTACTTGAGCGGCTCAAAACCACCGGCGCGGGGCGTGTCGAACTCCAGATAGAACGCGTCAACGTCCTCATGCGCAAACAGGTACGGCGCGATGGGGTCGTAGCCGCCCTCAAAAGCGTAGGTGGAGTGGTAGTTGCCGCGGCATACATGCGTGTTGATAACCAGATCGTCGGGCTTGCCCTCGATGGCGGCGTTGTTGAGCGCCACGCCCAGCTCGCTTACCTTTTGCAGGTCGACCGGGCTCATGCCGGTTTTGGCAACAAAATCGGTATCGCAGTAGATGCCCCAGGTGCAGTCATCAAACTGGATGTTGCGGCAGCCCGCGGCATACAGGTCAGCAATCACGGTGCGGTATGCTGCGGCAATGGCATCGACGAGTTCTTCGTCGGTCTTGTAGACGGCGTGCAGACTCTCCTGCTGGCCATCGCAGCGGTCGAGCGTAACCTCCGAGAACGTCTGGATCGGCGCCGGAATGGTCTGACGCGCGACCTGGCCCTCCCCCTCAAGCGCCTTGACGAACTTAAAATGCTCGACGAACGGATGATTCTTGCCGCCAATGGGGCCGGTCACCACGGCGGTGTCAGCCGTGGTCTCCTCGTCGCGGAACATATAGCCCGTACGCGAGGTGCGGCGTTCAATGCCGTTGAGCCCCCACATAAAGTCGAGGTGCCAGTAACTGCGACGAAACTCGCCATCGGTAATCACCTGCAGGCCAGCGGCCTTTTGCTTGTCCACCAGGTCGCGAATAGCCTCATCCTCGACGGCCTTAAGCCCCTCGGCATCAAGCGTGCCTGCCGCATAGGCAGCGCGGGCATCCTTTACGGCCTGCGGACGAAGAAAGCTGCCGACGATATCAGCGCGAAACGGCGCGTTCGGTTGAATCGAAGTGCTCATAGATATCTCCCTTTGCATTGGTTGCTTTACTGGGACAGAGTATGAGCGCTCATATAGCCATCGTAAAATATACGTTTATAACAGTTTGATATAGATGCTTCCTATATCAGTTGGGACTGCCATGAAGAGATTTGACCTGTACAGGACGCAGCAGTCTAGATATGCTGACGGATCGCGTCGATATAGGCTTGACCGTAGCGCGTAAGCGTCGTGTTCTTGCGCGTGATGATGCCGATCTCCATGTACTCATCCACATCGAGCGGAATCGAGATAATGCCGGGGCCGTTGAGTTCGTGGCTAATCACGCCCGAGCACACCGTGTAGCCGTTGAGGCCCATGGCCAAATTGAACAACGTCGCACGGTCGCGCACGCGGATATTCTTGCGACGCTCAAACGTCGAGGTCAGCTCCTCGGAATAGTAAAACGAGTTGTAGCTGCCCTGCTCGTAGGACAGGAACGGGTAGTCTTCCAGATCCTCGAGCGTCACGCTGGAGCGGTCCGCCAACGGATGGTCGGCGCAGACGAAGACATGCGGCGTGGCGCAGAAGAGCCCTTCGAACACGAGCTCGTTGGCCACCAGCATGCGCTCGCCAAAGAGCTGGGTGAGCACCTTGACGTAGGGGGTTTCGCCGCAGCCGGCGCAGGCGCCGGAGAATTCGTGCAAGGGCTGCTGCAGCTGCGAACCCTTCACGCTGTCGCGAGACATGAGGCCGTCCTTGAGGGCCACGTGGCCTTCGGCGAAGGCCAGGTTGGCCTTCTGGACGTCCATCTGGGTTTCCAGGGGCTTCATGACCAGGGCCTTAACCTTGGCGGGGCAGACTTCGGCGCAGGAACCGCAGCCCAGGCAGTCTTCGGGGTAGACCTGAATGCGGAAGTGCATGCCCTTGAGTTCTTTGCCCATGGCGGGCTTGGTGGTGAAGCCTGCGGGCGCGCCTTCAAGCTCTTCGTCCGTGGCGACCACGGGCCGGATGGCGGCGTGGGGGCACACAAAGGAGCACTGGCAGCACTGGATGCAGTTTTCCACCTGCCATTCGGGAATGTTGATGGCCACGCCGCGCTTTTCGCAGGCGGCGGTGCCCAGGGGCATGAAGCCGGCGGGGTCCATGGCCGAAACGGGCAGTTTGTCGCCCTGCTGGGCCAGAATGGGACGCACCACGGCGCGGATGTATTCCTCATCGCCGCAGTGACAGACTTCAGCGCCTTCGGTGGTGTCGGCCCAGGAGGCGGGGTATTTGATCTCTTCCAGGGCGTCCGAGCCCTTGTCCACGGCGGCGATGTTCATGTTGACGATCTTGTCGCCCTTGCTGCCGTAGGTTTTTTTGATGGATTCCTTGAGCAGGGCCACGGCCTTGTCAAAGTCCAGCACCTTGGCGAGCTTGAAGAAGGCCGTCTGCATGATCATATTGATGCGTCCGCCGAGGCCCACTTCCTGGGCCACCTTTACGGCGTCCACATTGTAGAACTTGAGCTTTTTGCGGGCGATGACGCGCTTCATGGAGGCGGGCAGGTGCTGTTCCATGTCAGCCAGGGACCAGCCGGAGTTGAGCACAAAGGTGCCGCCTTCCTTGATGCCTTCAAGAATGTCGTACTGGGTCACATAGGCGGACTTGTGGCAGGCGATGTAGTCGGCCTTGGTAATAAGGTAGGAGGACTTGATGGGCTCTTTGCCGAAGCGCAGATGCGAAACGGTGAAGCCGCCGGACTTTTTGGAGTCGTAGGCAAAGTAGGCCTGGGCGTAGAGGTCGGTGTTGTCGCCGATGATCTTCACAGCCTGCTTGTTGGCGCCCACGGTGCCGTCCGCGCCGAGGCCGAAGAACTTGCACTGCACGGTGCCGGAGGGCACGGTGTCGATTTCTTCTTCCACATCCAGGGAGGTATTGGTCACATCGTCGTTGATGCCCACGGTAAAGTGGTTTTTGGGCTGCAGGCCCAGCATGTTGTCAAACACAGCCTTGGCCATGCCGGGGGTGAAGTCCTTGGAGCCCAGACCGTAGCGGCCGCCCACGATGGTAGGCGCTTCGCCCTTTTCCATAAATGCGGTGCAGACGTCCTGGTACAGGGGGTCGCCCAGCGCGCCGCTTTCCTTGGTGCGGTCCAGCACGGTGACGGCCGAAACCGTGGCCGGCAGGGCGCGCAGCAGATATTCGGGGGCAAAGGGGCGGTACAGGCGCACTTTGACAAGGCCCACGCGCTGGCCCAGATTGTTGAGGTACTGCACCGTTTCTTCGATGACCTCACAGGAGGAGCCCATGGCGATGATGACGCGGTCGGCTTCGGGGTGGCCCACATAGTCGAAGAGGTGGTACTTGCGCCCGGTGATGGATTCCACCTTCTTCATGTTCTCAATGACAATGGAGGGCACGGCTTCGTAGAAGAGGTTGGCGGCCTCGCGGTTCTGGAAGTAGATGTCCGGGTTCTGGGCGGTGCCGCGTACATGGGGGTGTTCGGGGTTCATGGCGGTGGCGCGGAATTCCTCCACCTTATCCCAGTTCACCAGGGGACGGATGTCTTCGTAGTCGATGACGCTGATTTTCTGCACTTCGTGCGAGGTGCGGAAGCCGTCGAAGAAATGGCAGAAGGGCAGGCTGGAGTCAATGGCCGAAAGGTGGGCCACCAGGGCGAGGTCCATGGCTTCCTGCACCGAAGCGGAGCACAAAAAGCAGAAGCCCGTCTGCCGGGCGGCCATGACGTCCTGGTGGTCGCCAAAGATGGACAGGGCGTGCGAGGCCAGGGCGCGCGCCGCCACATGGAAGACGCCGGGCAAAAGCTCGCCCGCAATTTTGTACATGTTGGGTATCATCAGCAGCAGGCCCTGAGAGGCCGTATAGGTGGACGTGAGCGCGCCACCCGAAAGCATGCCGTGCACCACGCCGGCCGCGCCGGCCTCGGACTGCATTTCGCGTACGATGACCGTCTGTCCCAGCAGGTTTTTCTGTCCCTTGGCGGCCATTTCGTCCATGACCTCGCCCATGACGGACGAGGGGGTGATGGGATAAATGGCTGCCGTTTCCGACAGGGCGTAGGCAATGTGCGCGGTGGCGTTATTGCCGTCCATGGTTTTCATGTGAGCCATCTGTTCCTCCTTGGCGCCCCGGCAGGGCGCGTGTTGTTTCCAGTTGGGCGCGGGAGCCGGCAGGCTCCTCAGAGTGCCCCGCGCGGGCGGGGGTGAACAGCGGCAGGGCTGCCGCCCGGTGCGGATGTGAAATTTGTGTTTGTGCTGCGTGTGGCTTTCGCTACTATATACAATCTGCCCTCGCACGTCCAGAAAGGCCTTGCCCCGTAAGGCCGTCGCGGGCTGCCCGGCGGTTTTGCCGTCAGGGCTCGCCTCTGGTCATGCCTGCCCTTAACCCTTTTTCTGCTTAGCATGAAATTGATTGTTTGAACAGTTAAAACAGCCCCTGTGGAAAAAAATTTTTCTCAATAAAAATATCTCTTCAAGAGCCAATTTCGTAAGAACAAACGTACTATACCCATTGGGTAAAAATTGGGTAAAATCTTCTCCAAAAACACCCTGAAAATGCACAAATGTTCTATAAACTAAAACTCTTGTAAATACTGAAATACCAACAAAAACTCTAATTTTCACAAAACCACAAAAACCAGTCAAACCTCGCTCATAACCCGAAGATATCACAAAACGCAAAAAACTAACAAAAACAAAACAACAAAAAACAAACAAAACCACAACCAATACAACAAAAAGCAAAACAAAACAAACACCAGAAAAAACAAAAAGAAAAAAAGAAAAAAACACATATTATGATATAATAAAGGAAAACTAAAATAAAAACACAACAAAACAAAAAAGGAGGAAAAACAATGTGCACAGCAGCAACATACAAAACAAAAGACTTCTATATAGGAAGAACACTAGACTATGAAATCTCATACGGAGACGAAATAACAATAACACCAAGAAACTACGAATTCAAATTCAAAGAAAAAGAACCAATAAAAACCCACAACGCAATAATAGGAATGGCATATGTAGTAGAAAACTACCCACTATATTATGACGCAATAAACGAAAAAGGACTAGGAATAGCAGGACTAAACTTTGTAGGAAACACACACTACAACGAAAAACAAGAAGGAAAAGACAACATAACACAATACGAATTCATACCATGGATACTAAGTCAATGTTCAACAGTAAAAGAAGCAAAAAAACTAATAGAAAAAATAAACTTTTTAAACAAACCATTTAATGACCAATTACCACTAGCACAGCTACACTGGATAATCGCAGACAGTACAGAAGCAATAACCGTAGAAGCAGTAAAAGAAGGAATAAAGATATATCAAAACTCAGTAGGAATATTAACAAACAACCCACCATTTGATAAGCAAATGTTTGCACTAAATAATTATATGAATTTATCAGCAAAATCGCCAGAAAACAAATTTGCAAAAAATTTGAATTTAGAAAGATATAGTAGAGGAATGGGAGCAATAGGACTTCCAGGAGACTTATCATCACAATCAAGATTTGTAAGAGCAAGCTTTGTTAAAATGAACTCAATTTCAAAAGATACTGAAAAAGAAAGTGTCAGTCAATTTTTTCATATACTCAACTCTGTTGACCAGCAAAGAGGATGCTGTGAATTAGAAGACGGAAAATATGAAATAACAATTTACACATCTTGCTGTAATGCAAGCAAAGGAATCTATTACTATACAACATACGATAATCATCAGATTACAGCAGTAGATATGCATAAAGAAAACTTAGATAATAAAGAACTTATCAGATATCCATTAATAAAAGAAGAACAAATAAAAATGCAAAATTAAATTTTAATATAGATGAGAAAAAATAAGTTATCTAAACTAAATTGCCAAATTGTAACAAGACATAAAATTGTATAACAATATAAAAAGAAAAAGAGCCGTCACACAAGACGGCTCCTTTAAAAGCGCAAAATTAAACAGATGACAATAACACTAATGCTCCAAAACAATCCAATTCTTGTAAAGTAGAATTTCCAATAGAAAACAAAATGCTAATATTACGCAAATTGGAAGAAAAATCAGAAATATCTACTGCGAAATCAGCACGATTAACCATAATCAGCAAACTTTTATCATCAAAATCACGAGTAAATATACACAACTCATTGTTGATTTTGACAATATTAAAATTTGCGATAGAAAGAAAATCTGCAAAGGAGTTTCTTAATTTCCCCAAATTCTTGAAAAAATGAAGAAACTTTTTATCAATCCGGTTCCAAGGAAAACACTTTCTACAAAATGGATCCTTTTGACCAAAAAGACCAATTTCATCCCCGTAAAATATAGAAGGAATACCAGGTAAAAAATATAAAATTAGATAACTAATCATAGCCCGAGCTCTTCCTAATCTATATTCCTGAGGAGACAATGTATCATTTTCAAATTGCCAGTTTTTATCATGGTCATCAACCTCTTTGCCTGCAAGCTTTGTAATCATACGAACAGAATCATGAGTCGATAATAGATTCATAAGACTATATGCAATTTCATGAGGATAATCCTCAATGTACACAGAGATTAAAGTTCTCCATAAATTGCTAGACCAAAGATCACCATATCTGACATAAGCTAATATAGCATCTTTTACAGGATAATTCATAACAGATGTTAATTCATTTCCTAAAAAATATTCCATTCTATGACCGTAATTACATTTGTTACTGGCATTATCCCATACTTCTCCAATAATAATGATCTTATCACAAAATCTTTTTGATGATTCACAAATCCTATTTAACGTAGAATTATCTAGCTCATCGGCAACATCAAGTCGTAAACCGTCAAAACCTAACCGAAACCAAATGTCAAGAACACCACCACTGTTAAAAAAGTAATTAATATAACCTTCACTTTGTTGGTTTAACTTTGGCAAAGTTTCAAATCCCCACCAAGATTCATAATGAATGCCATCTGGCCAGAAATAGTACCAGTTCCTATAAGGACTATCTGTACTATTGAAAGCACCATTCACAGGATAGCGATTATTTTTATTAAAATAAATGCTATCAGAACCTGTATGATTCAAAACCGTGTCTAAAATTACTATCATGCCCAAGGAATGAGCCTTAGACAGCAGTTCTTTTACATCATCAAGATTCCCAAGAACAGGGTCTACCTTTGTATAATCAGAGGTGTCATAACGATGATTACTCTGAGATTCCCATATAGGATTTAAATAAATAACTGAAACACTTAGACTCTTTAAATAATCTAATTTTTCAGTAATTCCACGTAAATCTCCGCCAAAGAAATCAGAACAGATTTTGTCATCTGTGTAAAAAGGCAATTCACCCCATTTTCGATAAGTCCTATCATTAGGTAAATTTGTTGTTTTACCACTTCTGTAAAATCTATCAGGAAAAATTTGATACATTATACCTTTGTTCATATTTGGATGTGTTTTGACTGGTGTATAAACGGTAAGTTGCCAGTTACAACCTGAATTATCAGTGCTTATAAAAGCTTCCCATGAATCATAACATTTTTTCAGATATTTCCGAGAACCATATGATTCAAATACGAAATAATACTCGTAGATATTTATTTCCAAATTTGAAATATCCACTTTAAAATAATCGTAGTTTTCATCGGAATATTCAAAATTCAGGCCAAACTCTAGTGAATTGTAAGCCTGTTGAAAGCCAAAGAAAACAAGTTTAACATTGTACGGCTGAATATCTTTCCGCAATTTTACCCGAAAAGTAAGTCCTTCTCCTTCCTTGATTGGTCCAGAGCGGGACTTAAAATAAGTGTCCAAACTGTTAAAAATTGTACTCATAATAATCAACTCCTTAATAAATAATATAGTTGTTAATAGTTCTAATGACTATAAAATAACATTTTTGTATAGACATGTCAATTAAAAAAATAAAATAATTAACATTTTAATAAAAGAATGATATAATATAACTTAGGAGGATGAAAATGAAAGTTTTAGTAATATCAGATATCCACGGCTCAGGATATTATGCCGAAAAAATAAAAGAAATAAATGAAAAAGAAAAACCAGAAAAAATAATATTGTTAGGAGATTTATATTATCATGGACCAAGAAATAATTTAAGTCAAGAATATAATCCAATGAAAGTAGCAGAAATATTAAACTCCTTAAAAGACAAATTATTGGTAGTAAAGGGAAATTGTGATGCAGAAGTTGATGAAATGATATCAGAGTTTGAATTTAAAGATCATATATTGATGGAAATAAACGGAAAAAAATTCTATTTTACACATGGACATAAATACAATATAGAACAAATTCCATATGAAGACTTTGAAATAATGATATATGGACACATTCACCAAGGATTTATTCAACAAAAAGAAGGATATATTTTTGCAAATCCAGGTTCAATATCACTTCCAAAATGCAATACAGAACATAGTTATATAATATTAGAAGATAATAAAATAATTTTAAAAAATGTAGACGGAAAAGTTATACAAGAATACGAATATTAATTTTTACCAATTTAAGAACGTACACATAGTTAACTTGATTTTCAACAAATTTAACAATATCCAAAATGGTTTAAGAGTTCATGGCAAGGAAACTAAAAATATTTTCCTTGCCACAAATCTTGTTCTTTCAAAATTTTTTCAAAACCATTTAAAACCCATTTTTTATGTAAGTTCCATTCAGGAGCAACAAGTAAATTTTTCGGAGAATCACCTGAAATTCTATGAATAATAACATTAGGAGAAATATGTGTAATAACATATGTAAGAGCATCTAAATAATAATCCAAAGAAATAGGCTCATAATCACCAGAAAAATACATATTAGCAAGAACCGTATTTTGTACAATATAAGTTGAGTGTATTTTCAAACCTTGTATATTATGCTGGTTAATAAATTTGACAGTGTTTTTTAAGTCTTCAAAATTTTCACCAGGTAAGCCAATCATAATATGAACTACAATATCAATTCCAGCTTCATTTAATAATTTAACAGCTTCTGTGAATTGAACACTTGAATAGCCACGATTTATCAAACTACCAGTAACATCATTAGCGGTTTGCAAACCGAGTTCAACGCATACATAATATTTATCTTTATATGATTTTAATAAATTTATAACATCATTATTTATACAATCAGGTCTTGTTGCGATTTCTAAGCCAACAATTCTGTCATCGATTAATGCAGCGTCATATTTAGCTTTCAGCATATCCAAAGTGTCATATGTGTTAGTGAAATTTTGGAAATATGCAATAAATTTATTGGCACGTTCACTTCTATAACTGTTAAAATAATTTTTTATTTGATTACTTATTTTTTCAGTTATAGTGTGACCAGATCCACATCTAATTAATTCACCAGAGCCTTTTTCACTACAAAATATGCAACCTTTTGTTGATATCTTTCCATCTCTATTAGGACAAGTGAATCCTCCATCTATACATATTTTAAGAGTTCTTTCACCAAATTTTTCTTTTAAATATTTGTTTAAGTGTTTATATCTTTCTTTTTCTTCCATAATGTAAATAGTATAGCAAAAAAGTATAATAAAGGCAATATTATTAAATGAAAAACAAATTATAATAAAAAACTTTCAAAATTTCAAAAAAGTGGTATAATACAA
>ERZ837910.5247-NODE-5247-length-11845-cov-9.216624_pt1 | contig 11845 bp, 10 predicted proteins | sample MGYA00519940_ERZ837910 | MGnify/ENA primary metagenome ERZ837910 (study PRJEB31850, sample SAMEA3708825) | human gut metagenome | biome: human gut; feature: human-associated habitat; material: faeces | place: China | collected 2014 ... | reverse complement strand
CACCGCTTAGTGCTCTACACACTTGAAGCTGGGGATTGCTTATTCTGCGTTCAAATATCTGCATGTAAATATAATTAGTATCAGCTTTATTAATACGGCGCCTTGTATTAACTTAGGTACAATATAGCAAGCGTGTTTTTTTCTTTCAACAAATGTGATGTATATATTTATTTTTCCCCAATATGTGCAAAAAAATGTAGTAATTTCGATGAAATCACTACATTTTTTATGCATATTTACCATATTAAATTATAAAACATCCACGATAAACATTATACGTCCGATGTATTTTTCTTAATTTTATTCTTGCTTTTCTGCTCTGTTATAAGCTCCATTATAGCCTGTCTGTTGTAGGTAAGGTGCATGTTCATCGCACATTTAGCACCTACCGCATCACGCTTTTCTATACAGCTCACAATAGCCCTGTGGGTCTCTATTGTCTCGTTCATCAGCCGTCTGTAGGTTATATTTGCAAAAACGACAACAGATGTATTAATCACAGGGATAAGTCTCTCAACAACCATATTTCCGCTTATCTTGGCAATATAGCTGTGAAATTCCACATCCTTCTGAATATGGTCATGTCCTTGTGTATACAGCATTTCAACCTCATCACACAACACCTTAAGCTGTGCAAGCTGTCCTGCTGTTGCATTCGCACACGCAAGCGCAGCAATATCCGGCTCAATCATCAGACGGACTTCAAAAAGGTCAAGCGCAAGCCTGTATCTGTCCTTGACATAAAAAGACTGCCGACATCAGCGATAAACCTTTTTAAGATTTAACCGCTGATGCGACAGTCTGTTTAATACTTATTCTTCTTTTTTTAACAGTGGAATTGTCCATGTCAAGGAAATTCCCCCTGATTATTCAGGCTTACGCCACAGGCTTCTCTGTTCTCGCAACAAGTCCCTCCGTCCGGTCGACATCAATCACTATCTCATCTCCGGCATCCACATTACCCGAGAGGATAAGCTTTGCCGAAAGTGTCTCGACCGTCTTCTGAAGGTATCTTCTGAGAGGTCTTGCGCCGTACATAGGGTCATAGCCGTTCTCTACAATGTAGTCCTTGGCGGCCGATGTAAGCTTAATCGTAACCTCCCTGTCAGCAAGTCGCTTGTTGAGGTCAGCAACCATGAGATCGATGATGCCTGTGATGTTATCCTTGGTGAGAGGCTTGAACATGATTATCTCATCAAGTCTGTTTAAAAACTCAGGTCTGAAGCTTGCCCTGAGTTCACCCATTACAGCCTTCTCACACTCCGGACTGAAATTGCCGTTCTCGTCGATACCGTCAAGCATGTGGACGGAACCGATATTGGAGGTAAGAATTATAATCGTGTTCTTAAAGTCCACGGTACGTCCCTGTGAATCGGTGATACGTCCGTCATCGAGCACCTGTAAAAGCACATTGAACACATCAGGGTGTGCCTTCTCAATCTCATCAAAGAGCACAACCGAGTAAGGTTTTCTTCTGACAGCCTCGGTGAGCTGACCGCCCTCCTCATAACCAACATATCCTGGAGGCGCTCCGATAAGACGCGATACGGAATATTTCTCCATGTACTCACTCATATCAAGTCTCACGATATTCTTCTCATCGTCAAACAGGCTCTCGGCGAGTGCCTTGGCAAGCTCCGTCTTACCTACACCGGTAGGTCCGAGGAACAGGAATGAACCGATAGGCTTAGAAGGATCCTTGATTCCTGCCTTGGAACGGATGATTGCCTCTGTAACCTTAGTTACACCCTCATCCTGTCCTATGACACGCTTATGAAGTATATCTGCTAAGTGGAGTGTCTTGTTTCTCTCACTCTCATTTAACTTTGATACAGGAATACCTGTCCAGCGGGAGATAATCTTGGCAATCTCCTCGTCAGTAACGCTCTCATGTACAAGAGAGAGCTCCTTCTGCTTTACAATATTCTCCTCAGCCTCTATCTGCTTCTTGAGCTCAGGCAGGCGGCCATACTGTAGCTGTGCTGCCTTCTCCAGGTCATAATTTCTCTGTGCAAGCTCAATCTGGCGATTCACATCGTCTAACTCCTCACGAAGCTTGCTGATGCGGTCAACCGCTGCCTTCTCGTTGTCCCACTGAGCCTTGCCCGACGCGAACTGCTCTCTGAGTGTGGCCAGCTCTTTCTGAAGATTCTCAAGACGTTCACGGCTTAGATTGTCGTCCTCCTTCTTAAGTGCAGCCTCCTCAATCTCTAGCTGCATAATCTTACGCTTTAGCTCATCAAGCTCCGCAGGCATTGAGTCAAGCTCGGTCTTAATCATTGCACATGCCTCATCCACAAGGTCGATAGCCTTATCCGGCAGAAATCTGTCGGTGATGTATCTGTTAGAAAGTGTAGCTGCTGCCACAAGCGCACCGTCCGTAATCTTAACTCCGTGATATAGCTCATAGCGCTCCTTGATACCACGAAGGATTGATATTGTATCCTCAACCGTCGGCTCATCAACCATTACCGGCTGGAAACGACGTTCAAGTGCCGCATCCTTCTCAATGTACTTGCGGTACTCATCAAGTGTGGTGGCACCGATACAGTGAAGCTCACCTCTTGCGAGCATAGGCTTTAACATATTGCCTGCGTCCATGGCACCCTCAGTCTTACCGGCACCGACAATTATATGGAGCTCATCGATAAAGAGAATTATCTTGCCCTCGCTCTTTTTTACTTCCTCAAGAACAGCCTTAAGACGTTCCTCAAACTCACCACGGTACTTAGCACCTGCAACAAGTGCACCCATATCAAGTGAGAACACTGTCTTATCCTTGAGTCCGTCCGGAACATCACCACGCACAATACGCTGTGCAAGTCCCTCTACAACAGCAGTCTTACCGACACCCGGCTCACCTATCAGAACAGGATTGTTCTTCGTCTTACGGGAGAGAATACGAATGACATTTCTTATCTCATTATCCCTTCCGATAACCGGGTCAAGCTTCTGCTGCCTTGCCCTCTCGACAAGATCAACACCGTACTTTTTAAGTGTGTCGTAGGTCGCCTCCGGGTTGTCGCTTGTAACCTGCTGATTCCCTCTGACACTCTGAAGTGCTGTGAGGAATCTGTCTCTTGTTATTCCGTATTCCTTAAAAATCGCCTTCACCGCATTGTTAGGATATGCGATAAGTGTGAGGAAGATATGCTCAACAGACACATACTCATCACCCATCTTCTTAGCCTCATCCTCCGCGGACACGAGCACCTTGTTGAGCGACTGGCTTATCATAAGCTGGACGTCACCCGATACCTTGGTCTTCTGCTCAAGCGCTTTCCTGGCACGCTCTATAAAAGACGGAAGATGTATTTCCATCTTCTCCACGAGCTTTGCAATAAGACTATCCTCTATGGTAAGAAGGGAGTACAAAAGATGTTCCTGGTCTACTTCCTGATTACCGTATTCATAGGCAAGCTTCTCACAGTTGTTGAGAGCTTCCGCTGATTTCTGTGTAAACTTATTAATGTTCATAGTGAATACTCCTTTCATTGTAAACATTTTAATCTATATTCTGTAAAAACATCTGCAATGAGTATGTACACTGCTTACGTTTGTTATGTACACCTGCACAACTCCTTCGCATCTGTTATAGTTGTAATATAACATCTCTTATTAGCACTGTCAATATGTGAGTGCTAATTTAATTATTAAAAAAATATAAAAATTATTGTGCCACTGTAAACAAAGCATAGAAGTATTCTTTTCGTTCCATCAGTTCATCAAAGCTTCCGCTCTCTGTTATCTGTCCGTTTTTGAGCACAAGGATTTCATCGTATCGTCTCATCTGTGACGCGTCCAAGGTATGTGTTACCACAATTCTTGTGATACCTGAAATGTCCAGAATATTATCAGAAACCTCATGTGCCGTCTTAGCGTCCAATGCAGCCGTTGCCTCATCAACCAGCAACACGGAGGATTTTCTAAGCAGGCTTCGGGCAATGGAAATACGCTGCTTTTCACCACCTGAGAGTCCATTACCGTTTTCACCGCAAAGGTACTCCTCGCCCCGTTCTGTTACGAGCTCCCTTAAATGTGCTTTATCTATAGCATTATCCAGTTCGCTCTTCGGAAACTCACGGAACATTGAAACATTGTCCTTTATCGACGCATTGAACACAAACACATTCTGCTGTATCGCTGACATCACATCGTACAATGCTTCCGGTGCAATGTCTTTAAGCTCAATGCCATCAAGCAGTATACTGCCCTTGTAACCGCTGTCCGACGCCATCAATAAATTAAGTAAGGTGGATTTTCCGCTGCCACTGCCGCCAACGATGGCATAGGATTTTCCGGCTTCAAATTTTGTGGAAATGTTATGAAGGACTTCCTTTCCCTCCTCATAGCCGAAGCACACATTCTTTAATTCTATTCCATGACTTATCTCTGAAATAGTCTGGTTTCCGCAGGCTGTCGGATTTTTCTCCAATGCATCTGCCAATTTTCCCACCAAACCAAGTGCCGCCTTGCGGTTTGCAAGCAAGCCCGGAAGTACAGCCACAGGCTGGATTGTAAAATTCATAAGATTGACAAACAAAATCACAGTTCCTGCTGTAAGCCCCTTTCCGGCTGCTGCCAGATATGCACCTGCAAGAAAGACACTTAACTGTGCAAATATTCCTGTAACAGCACCAATCATGCCTACCATGACCTTAATACGTTCACGACTGAATTTTTGTTTCTCCAATGCCTGATTATTTTTCTTAAATAGCTCATAAATTTCTTTTTCCGCCTTGAAGCTCTTTACTACGGAAAATCCACTCAGACAATCGTGCAGTGCTGCCGTGAAGTTCCTGTTGCAGTCTGATACCCGGACTTCAGCCGCTTCCAGCTTTCCTCCTGTCAACAGGGAAGCTATGAGAGGCAGAATCGTTACACCTATCGAAATCACTGTCAGAAGAGGAGAGGTGCAGAACATCATTATGAGTGCACCAAAAAATGTCACCAGCATGGTAATCATTGAAAACTGCATGCCAAGATAATTGACCTCAATGCTTGTGGTATCATTAGTCAGTGCCGACACATACGCTGCCGTGCTCTCATCCCGGAAGGAAGAAATGCTCTTTCCCACAAGGATATTAAACGCATAATCCTTATACTGCTGTATGGCACGCTTAAGATAAAGCGGATGTGCTATATAATCCAGTAATTTAATACCTACACACAAAATGATAAATCCAACGATTAATTTTAACAGCGCATATAATGGCAGGGCATTTTCCGCTCCCGATGCGGCATCGACCAGCTGCTGTGTGAACCACGACAAAATGAGATTTAAGGAGCCTGTTGCAAGGGCTGCAAATATAGAAATGGAAAAAGCTAAAATATTTCCTCTGTAAAACTGTGCTATGAGCTGTTTTTTTATGCTTCTCTTTTTCATGTTATTCTAGCCCCCTCCACAAATCAGTTAACTCCTCATTTTCAAACGAAGCAATAACATTCGCAATTCCAAGCATTGCAGTTGTACCCATATCGTCGTATACTTTTGCTTTCACCTTTTCCTTGCCACGTGCTCCGATAAATCTTATTGTATCTAGATCATCCTTAGAATTATCATCAAATTTAACCGCCTGCTTTTTAGCCCTAAGCAGCGATTCGTGTGCCTTATCGCTTTCTCCTGACAATAGCTGTGCACCTGAAAGACATGCGAGAAACACACATTCCATCTTATCAAAGTAGCTGACTTCTCCCTCATTTTTTAACCCGGAAATCATCTGTATTCCCCAAAGAATGATTTCCTTTGCTGCTCCATAAGCCTTCTGGTGACAGAACAGATTAAAGTAACCGATAACTGTGCGAATCAGTGCAACAACATGCTCTAAAAGTGCGTCAGACAGATAGGGCATTGCCTTTTCAATGTATCTGTCCTCGGATGCCATGGTCATACCTATAAGGTCGTTGTATATTCCACCTGCATTATGTTTTTTCAGCATGTCGACCGCCTTATCGACAGCACCAAGGCTTAATAAAACCTCTGCAATATGTCCACATAAAATGCTTTCATTTATATTAAAATCCGTATTCTGTGAAACCAGCAGCCTGCTGTTTTCATATAATTCCAATGCCCTTTTAAGAAGCCTTTCATCCTTTTTTTCTATTCCGAATGCCCTGTATAAGGCTGCACTGTTGTATACTATGTCAAAATTATTTGGATACTTTTTAAGGCTTTTTTCCGCCTCAGCCAGACCATCCATATTTTTTTCATGGCGATACTGCTTTAACCGCTCCACACTTTTTTCCAGATGATTGTCCTTCATCTCATATCCCAAAAGTACATCCACCGATGTGTCAAAAAAGTCTGCAAGCTCCATCACCATATTCAGCTCCGGCTGCGAAAGCTTGGCTTCCCACTTATATACCGCACCTGTTGTGACACCCAACACCTCTGCGAGCTGCTCCTGTGTCAGAGAGCGCTCCTTTCGTAAAACACGAATATTTTCTGCTAACCTATTTGTCATACTGTTTACCTCCTATATGACTCTGATTATAGCAGACCACCCGCTCTACTTGAACACACCATCCATACAATTTCGAGGTAGTTTTTTATACCACCAGTATTGTTACAGCTCAAGTCTCATAGAAATGAGTTCCTGATATCCGCTGATTCTTGACTTAAAGCCCTTGGGATTGCGGCAAACTCAACAAATCCAGCTTTCTTATAAAGAGCGATTGCACTCGAATTCTCTGCGACCACCTCAAGCTCTAACTGCTCGTAGCCCGCCTCCTTAGCGCAGCTTATACATGCACTCATCAATGCCTTCCCGATTCCAAGCCCCCAGAATTCTCTTAAGATGCTGATTCCAAATTCGGCTCTGTGACGCACCTTATACCTTGTTCCAAGTGAAGTAATTCCGGCATTACCTACAACAACTCCGTCCACAACTGCGATTATTTGTATTTCGTTTTCACTTTCTGACTTTCTCTTTAAAAATTCCTCTTCATCCTTAACGCCAATACTGATCTCATCCGCATAGGGAAGCAGGTAGTCTGTCTCTTCGTGTGTACTGATGAAATTCTCAAGCACAGCCTTACCATCTGCCTCAACTGCACTGCGAAGCATTGCTGTCTTTCCGTTTTTTAATGTGATATGTTGTTCGTACTTCATAACAATAAGTCCTTTCTCAATGATTTCTTATTTTATCATTCTTTTGAGTAATTCTGCTGTTTGACGGAAAATACATATTCATACGCATTAGTCTCCTGTTTTAATAGAAATTCTACCTTCTACTCATATAATATATATCAATTGCTTTACTTGCAAATTCTGCAGTACCCGCTCCGCAGACAGCATCAATATTTTCAGTAAGCTCGCCTCCACCGGCATACATTCTTCCAAGCCCACATAAAACCTTATCAGAACATGTATAAAAATGCTCCGTAATGTAATCTTGAAGTTTTCTTACCTGAAGTTGAACCGGCTCGTCTGCCGGATTCATTTCCTTCATCTTTCCAAACTCCACAAATATCTGCATAAACTCATTTGCAACAGCAGCTTCATCATCTTTTGTCCAGTTCTTCGTTTTTTCCTCAAACTCTTTGTACTCCGCAGTCTGTCCCCATTGTTCTTTGGCTCGTTTAGTATACTCATCAATTTTTCTTGTGTCAAATACTTTAAAATCCATATATTTTACTCCTATTCCTTTTATTCCTCGAGCGAAATTAATAAGATTTTCAAGATGCTCCTTTTTCATGGTAAGTAATTCAATCTGCTGTTCTAAGGCTTTATTTCTGTCATAATTAGGTGCATCTATTATCCATTTAATCTCCCTAAGCGGAAATTCCAATTCCTTAAACAGTAAAATCTGCTGCAGCCTTTCCAAGGATGTATCGTCATACAACCTGTACCCTGACTCTGTATATTGAATAGGTTTTAAGAGTCCAATGGTATCGTAATATTGCAGAGTGCGTATACTCACTCCTGTCAATTTACTTACCTCATTCACTGTCATCATTGCCATCTCCTCCTCTCGATAGGTATACTTTAAACTATTACGCAACGTAAGAGTCAATAACTTTTTGAAAAAAAGCACCGCGTCAATCTCTGACGCGGTGCCTGTAAGTTCAAAACGATATTAAATTTCGGTTCAAAAGCCGGCTCTTAAAGCTGCTTTCATCCGCTATTCGTAGTGCTTTTTATGCTTTCCTGAAGTATGCTCCTCCTCGCCGTTCTCAGCAGTCAGGTTAACCTTCTGCTGTACTTTTCTCTTTTTCAATGGGTGTTTTGGATTCTTATCCATATATATCGCTTCTTTCTTTTGTCAATGATATTCGCAATCCGCTTCGCTGCTTGCTCATATAAAATCGATGCTTCGCATCTCTCCAGAGGCTTAGCCAAGCTTCCTGCAAAAGAGCTCACCCCATCACCCAAGGGTAATGGGGTTTCTCTTTTATTTTATAAATTATTGCATCAGCCTTCAATAGCTATATACTTCTTGTTCTCAACAGCCTTGGCATCCTTCTTCGGAACCACAAGTCTTAAAATACCATCCTCGTACTTAGCCTTGATGTCATCCTCGGTAACACCTTCGCCCACATAGAAGCTACGGCTCATCGAACCTGCATAACGCTCCTTTCTGATGTATTTACCTTTCTTATCCTTCTCATCCTTATCAAGTCCCTTGGCGGCACTTATTGTAAGGTAGCCATCTTCAAGCTTAGCATTGATTTCATCCTTCTTAAATCCTGGGAGGTCAATGTCCACCTCATAGCCTGTGTCAGTCTCCTTCACATCTGTTTTCATCACATGTCCTGCATGCTTACCATACAGAGCCTTGTCAACCTCAGGGAATCCAAAGTTCATCCAATCATCATTAAATAAGTTCTCTCCAAAAATACTAGGCATTAACATAAGTCATCTCTCCTTTTCCTAAAAAACAAAACCTAAAATTATTACCTTCTGTTACTTCATTTTTGGAACCGGGATGTACGAGGAACCTCAAGGTAATTCGTAACTCCTTCTACCTTTTTTAGTTCCTTTCCTTTGTTCTGAGTACGTTATACATCTTTTTATTAGCAATGTCAAGATAAAATTATAAAGAAATTATTAACAAATTATTATGATGATATCAGGGTCAAAAGGTCAGAAATCTGATGCAAGCTTGCTTGCAAGAGGATTTTTGACCTTGGGACCCGCCAAAAACATGAATAAGTAGCCATTTTTCGTAGAAAAATGAGCGAATTATGAATGTTTTTTAGGATTGCGAGAGTGCAAAGCACGAAGCAATCCGATATCATTGGGGGCAAAATACCTTTTGACCCCAACATCATTATTATCTGTGAATATACATCCTCGTCATATGCGGCTCACCATCCCCTTGAACCATACACAAAAACTCCCAGCCATACCTCTCATAGAAGCTTGTATGGTCTGTAATCAGATAAACAGGTGATATGCCCTTTGCTCTCAGGTCTTCCACAGCCATGTCAAGCAGATGCCCTGCAATCCCAATACAGCGGTACTCCTCCTCCGTGTAGACCGCACAGATATTAGGTGTGAGGTCTTTTCTGTCATGAAAATCATTCTCAATCACACCCAGACCACCAACGATTTTTTCTCCATCCATGCAAAGATACCAACCGTATTCAGTTTCACTGTTAATATACGCTTCCATACATTCAAGATATGCCTGTTTTGGAACATACCACTTACTGTGGAACCACTCTGATGCATAATTCTTTAACTGTGGTCTTTCTCTTAATGTTATATATGTATACATAAAATCTCCCCACTTACTGCTCTACTTACAATCGTGCTTTTCTTCATTTTCCATGTTTTCTTTATCACCCTGATTATGATTGGTTGTCGGTCCGTTATTACTTCCATTATTTCTGTTATTGCTTCCGATTACCTGATGCTTTTTCGGTGAAAAGAACACCCCAAACAATGCTCCCGTCAGAAACAGAACCATTCCTGCAAGTATAATCTCACGACCCGTGTACTTTCCTTCATTGATACTGTTCATCAATGCCTCGTATTTTTTTCTCATATTGTTTTTCTCCCTTCTCTAATTCTTATTTTTAATCCGCAGACATGCTTCTATATGCATAATCCAGTGTCGTGAAAATGGCATTTGAATTAACCCACGAATATCTTTATTGCACCAATAATCAATCAGCCAGACAGCATTTTCAGCTGTGCTTACTACACTTAAGAAATTTAAACATTCTTTTCTTTCTTCCGGTATTTTCTGAGTTAATTCAGCATAAGATAAGCCTTTTATAATCTCCTCGGTGCTTTCTTTTACCTCAAAAATAGAATATTCCGATTGACATTTCTTATATCCTATTGTATCATCTGTGTATAAAAGAAATGGGTTTTGTGTCTGGTAAGCGATTATTCGCCGAGAGAGTTGCTCGTTTCTTTTTTTATATCTATAATATCGTATAAATACATTTTCCCATCATTAGAATGACGCACCAGCATGGATGCATGGAATATATTGTATCTATCAATTTCTCCATTATCATACACTGGAAGAGCAAAGCGTGAATCATAAGTGAATTAGCAACTGTGGACAGGAAATATCCAAGATACAGCTTACATCTGCTTATCGGGGACACGTTGAAATCCTTGCTCGTTCCATTTGCCCGATCCTGCACCATCGTAAGGTTCACACAGAATGTCACCGTCACGCAGCTTACCGCTAAAAGTGCTGCCACAAGCTGTGCCGCCACGGTTCCGTCTATCAGCTTATCAGAAATTGAAATTTTATCTGAGATTGCCGATACGAAGGAATCCCTATACACCTTGGCTAAAAAAGTTGCATACAGAACAATAAGAATTGCCGGTGTAATAAGTGAAGAAAACAACATCCCCTTATCCTTAAAATATAATTTTCTGTTTCTTTGTATAAGTGCAAATACAGCCCTCATCAATTCTCACCTCCAAGCCTTTTTCCTGTTACCGCAAGAAACACATCGTCCATTCCGCCCTTTGTCACCTCGTAATCATGAAACAATTCCTGATGTGCTACGATAAGTTCAGTAGCCTCCGATGTATTTTTTACCCTGACACGATAGCCATCCCTGATTTCCTCGTATTCAATGCCAAGTGACTTTATCTGAGCTTCAGTCACTCCATAGATGGACATCGTATCCTGCACATACTTATTTTTTAATTCAAAAGGAGTTCCCTCCGCTGCAATGCTTCCCTTATCGAGAATAACCACATATTCGGCATTTGCCGCCTCCTCCATATAGTGGGTGGTGAGAAATACGGTGAGCTTTTCATCGGTACGAAGCTTATCAATCACATTCCATATCAGCAGTCTCGTCTGTGGGTCCAAACCTGTCGTGGGTTCATCAAGAATCAACACCTCCGGTCTATGTAACAGTGCCCTTGCAATATCTATCCTTCTTCTCTGTCCTCCTGAAAGCTTTCCAACAGTTCTATTAAGATAATCTCCAAAATCCAGTATATCGACAAGCTCCTTAAGTCTCTCCTCAAAGGCTTTCCCTGTTATCCCATAAAGTGCTGCCCTGCTTTTCAGATTTTCCCGGACTGTAAGCGGCTTATCAAGCACACTGTCCTGAAACACGACGCCAAGTGTTCTCCCTACCTTCTTGCCTGTTTTCTCTATATCATTTTCATTAATCTGCACCGTTCCACTGTCCTTTTTTACCTGCCCGCAGATGATGGAGATTGTCGTACTTTTTCCGGCTCCGTTCACACCCAAAAAAGCAAACAGCTCTCCCTTTTTTACCTGAAAGCTCAAATCATTTACCGCCTTCACCTCGCCAAAGCTTTTATGCAGATGGCTGATTTTAATAATATTATTTTCCATTTTTTTATACCCCTGCATACTGCAAGCATTGCTTGCAGTACTGCCACCAATAAGTA
>ERZ837910.5240-NODE-5240-length-11854-cov-3.222900_pt1 | contig 11854 bp, 9 predicted proteins | sample MGYA00519940_ERZ837910 | MGnify/ENA primary metagenome ERZ837910 (study PRJEB31850, sample SAMEA3708825) | human gut metagenome | biome: human gut; feature: human-associated habitat; material: faeces | place: China | collected 2014 ... | reverse complement strand
GATTTTTGTTTGGCCCGCAACTTGCAGCTATTTTGAGCGTCCGCATCCTGTGCGGCAAATTTGACCCCTCCGCCCGGCTTGGGCGCGCAACACGCGAGGACGCCAGTATGGAAATTTCCAATATCAACGCCGCCAATCCGTTCAATTTCGTTCTTCCGGAAAAAGACGGTTCGGGTTCCGCCGCTCCAGCCGCGTCGGCCGCTGTGGGCGATGTGGTCAGCCTGAGCACCGCCGACCTTTTGACCGACGCAGAGGCCGAGGGCGTGCTGCACGAAACCCAGGGCATGATCCTGGGGGACAGCGCTGGCGCACTGGCCGCGCACAGCCTGAACCAGAGCCGGGTTTTCGCCCTGCTGGGCCTGTAGGGCAGAGTATTTTCAGATTGCGCATCCCGCGCCGCTGGTCCGCTTCCTGCTGCGCGCTGTTGACCGGGCCGGACTCTGCGCCTATAGTCGACGCATGTCGCAACCAACCTCCTGCGAGCTTGAGGTTCTGGATCTGGTGCCTTTTGGCCAGACAGGCCATGAAAGCCGCTTCTTCGCCCTGCGGCTCGCCCGTCCGGAATGGACGCAGTGGAAGCCGGGTCAGTTTGTGATGCTCCGCCCCCACAACTTCGGGCTGGACATCCCTTGGGCGCGTCCTCTGGGCATTTGCCACATGACGGCCCGTCATATGATTTGCTTCTTCCAGGTGCGGGGCAAGGGCACCAAACGCATGGCCCAGCTCAAGGCTGGGGACAGCGTGCGCGTCTGGGGCCCCTTGGGCAACGGCTTTGTTATGGAGCCGGATACCCCCACCCTGCTCCTGGCCGGGGGCATGGGCATTGTGCCCTTTGTGGGCTATGTGAGCGAGCATCCCAAGCCCTGGAATCTGACCATGCTTTTCGGCCACCGGGAGCCCCTCAGCTGCTACCCCGTGGACAGCATTAACGAGCATGTGCCCCTGGACTCCCTGCGGGAAACCGTACCCGGCGATCTGGACAACTTTATCTTTACCCTGCAGGAACGCATGGGCGAATATGCCGAGCAGAAAGGGCTGGTGCTGGCCTGCGGGCCCGCGCCTTTTTTGCGCACGGTGCAGAAGTTCGCCGCCGAAATGGGCGTGCGTTGTCAGCTTTCGCTGGAAAACCGCATGGCCTGCGGCGTGGGCGCATGCCTGGGCTGCGTGACCAAAACCACGGAGGCCTGGCCCGTGCCCGAAAAGCGCGAAGGCTATGTGCAGGTGTGCAACCACGGGCCGGTGTTCTGGTCCAACCAGATAGAACTGTAACGCCCGCGCGTGGAGCCGTTCGCACGCCGGGCGCGGGTTCCCTTTTTGGGGGGCAGTCCTGATCGGGGCAATTTGCCCCCGGCCGAGGCTGAGCCGGCCGCAACGGGTCCGCCTGCCTGGGCCCCTGCCCCGAACCGACTTGTCTGAACCTGCTCCTGGGGTCGCCGTTTTGCGGCTTCCTTCCGGAGCGTTGCGGACGGTTTTAAGAATGCGCGCAATGCTGCGGACGGTGGAGAACGCATGAACCTTTCCGTCACTCTCAAGGGCCAGACCCACGATCTGACCTTGAAAAATCCTGTACTTACGGCTTCCGGCACGTTCGGCTACGGGCTGGAGTTCGCCTCTTACGGCGACCTGGCCTCTCTGGGCGGACTGGTCACCAAGGGCCTTTCACTCATGCCCCGGCCCGGCAACCCCACGCCGCGCATTGTGGAAACCACGGCCGGCATGCTCAATGCCGTGGGCCTGCAGAACGACGGCGTGGAGGACTTTTGCGCCCGCAAACTGCCTCTGCTGCCCTGGCAGGAAACGGCCGTCATCGCCAATATCTATGCCGCTACGGTGGAGGAATTCAGTCAGCTGGCCGCGCGCCTCAATGCGGAGGAAGGCGTGGCCGCGCTGGAGGTCAACGTCTCCTGCCCCAACGTGCGGCAGGGGGGCATTGCCTTCGGCCAGGATCCCGGCATGGCCGCCCAGGTCACGGAAGCTGTGCGCAAGGCCGCGCCGGACAAGCACATCATGGTCAAACTTTCGCCCAATGTCACGGACCTGGCCCTCATGGCCCGCAGTGTGGAGGCCGCCGGGGCGGACAGCATTTCCTGCATCAACACACTGCTGGGCATGGCAGTGGATCTGCAGGTCCGCAAGCCCCGGCTGGCCAACGTGGTGGGCGGGCTTTCCGGTCCGGCCATCAAGCCCGTGGCTCTGCGCTGCGTGTGGCAGGCCGCGCGGGCGGTGCGCATTCCAGTGGTGGGGGTGGGCGGCATTCTCACCGCCGAGGACGCTCTGGAATTTCTGCTGGTGGGCGCGCAGGCCGTGCAGGTGGGCACGGGCAACTTTTTGCGGCCCGACTGCGCCTTTGCCCTGGCCCAGGATCTGCCCGGCGCCTGCCAGAGCCTGGGCATCGACAACCTGGCCGCCTTTTGCGGCAGCCTTGAGCTGGACTGCTAGGCATGGGGCTTTGCATCCAACCTGTGCGTTCGGAGCGTGAGCTCACGAGCTTTGTGGACCTGCCCTTCGGGCTGTACGCGCCCGATTCCCCTTGGGTGCCGCCTCTCAAAAGCCAGGACCGCCGCCTGCTGACCCCCGGCAAGCACCCCTTTTGGGAAACGGCCCGACGCGAGCTTTTTCTGGCCCTGCGCGACGGCGCGCCTGTGGGGCGCATTGCCGCCATTGTGGACGAAAAAAGCAATGCCTACACGCAGGAAAACTGCGGAGCTTTCGGCTTTTTTGAGTGCGCCGACGACCGCGAAGCCGCCCACGCTTTGCTTGCAGCCGCACGGCAATGGCTGGCTGACCAGGGCATGGCCTTCATGCGCGGGCCGCTCAACCCTTCCACCAACTATACCTGCGGCCTGCTGGTGGACGGCTTTGCGCTTGCGCCCACCATCATGATGCCCTGGAACCCGCCCTACTACGCCGAACTGCTGGAAAGCTGGCATCTGCGCAAAGAGCAGGATCTTTTTGCCTACCTCATTGAGCGCAATCACATGACCACGCCTTCATGGCTCAGTACGGAAGTGGCCCGGCTCAAGGCGGAGTCCCGTTTTACCTGCCGCACTTCCAGCAAGGCCACCTTGAAGGAAGACATCCGGGCCATGCTGGAAATCTACCGGGTTTCCTGGGCCAAAAACTGGGCTTTTGCGCCCCTTTCCGAGGGCGAGGCCAATGAGCACGTCAAGGAGCTCTCCGGCATTCTGGACCCGGAGTTTTTTGTACTCTTTTTCCATAAGGACGAGCCCGCTGCGGGCATGGTGGCCTTGCCGGACATGAACCCCCTGCTCAAGCGGCTCAACGGCGGTCTGGGCCCCCTGGCCCCCTGGCACTGGTGGCGCTCCCGCGCGGCCATCCGCAGCGGCTACCGCATCATCCTGTTTGGCATCAAAGAGGAATATCGCCTGCTGGGCCTGCCCTTGCTGCTGCTGGACTATATGCTGGAAACGGCCCGGCGCAAGCCGGAATTCCAGTGGGTGGAAGGCTCCTGGGTGCTGGAGGACAATGTGGCCATTGATGAACTGATCGAGGATTTTTCCGGCCGCATCACCAAACGCTACCGCATTTACCGGCGGGAAATAGCGGCGGAAGCGCCGGATACGGACGGAGCCGCAGTATGACGCCTTCCCCGTCCACGCCGCAGAGCGCTCCCCCCGTATCGGAGCCGCGCCGCGAGGCTGCGGGGCACGCTTCTCCGGCAACCGCTTCCGCCGACCCTTCCGCGGTGGCCGCCCCGGAAGCCGCCGGGGCGGGTCTGTCCGGCAAAAACGTGCTGCTTACGGGCGGCACGGGCTTTGTGGGGCGGCATCTGTTGCCGCAGTTGCTGGCTGCGGGCGCGCGGGTCACCTGCCTGGTGCGGGCCACGTCCCGCACAGACCGTCTGCCGCAGGGCGTGGCCACGGCCCAGGCGGATCTGGCCACCGGCGCAGGGCTTGCGGCGGCCCTGAAAGGGCAGGACGTGTGCATCCACATGGCGGCCATGCTCTTTGGCCTGGGCTGGCAAGACTATCTGCGGGCCAACGCCCTGGCGGCCCGTACCCTGGCCCAGACCTGCACGGCTTTGGGCGACGCGGGGCCGGCGCGGGTGGTGCTGGTTTCCAGCCTGGCGGCCACAGGGCCCTGCGCCACGGCCCCCGGCGTTGCGGACGCGATGCCCCCGGCCCCGGTTTCGGCCTACGGCTGGTCCAAGCTGCTTGCGGAACAGATTCTGGGCCGTGCCTTGGGCGAACGGCTGGTGACGTTGCGGCCTCCCATCATTTATGGTTCCGGGGATAAGGGGCTGTTGCCCGTCTTTCAGGGCGTGCGGCGCGGTCTGGCCGTGAGCCCCGGCGCGGGACGCGATTTTCCTGTCAGCGCCGTGCACGCCGAAGACATGGCCCAAGCTGTGCTCTGCGCCTGCAAACCGCAGGCGCGCGGGGTCTACCACCTCAGCGACGGCGGGGTCTACACCATGGGTGGCTTCTGTCAGGTCATGGGCGCGGCCGTGCGCGCGGTCACGGGGCGGCCCAAAGGGCCGGTGCGCATCCTGCGTCTGCCCTTGCCGGTCATGGCGCTGACCGCCGGCGGCTGCTCGGCCCTGGCCTGCTGCGCCGACGCACTGCTGGCCCGCTGGCCGCGCTCCCTGGGCGGCGGCCGTCTTAAGCGCGCGCCCAACTGGAATCTGGACAAGTACCGCGAAGCCCGCCAGGTCGGCTGGCTGTGCGACAACAGCCGCCTCTGCCGCGAACTGGGCTTTGCCCCGCAGGTAGGCCTGGAGGCGGGCATGCAAGAAGCCGCGGAGGGCTATCACCGCGAGGGTCGTCTGTGAAGATTACTATCCAAGAACTTTCCAAATCCTTTGGTGGACGGGACATTTTCAACAATTTTTCGCTGGAGGTGGATTCCGGCGTGCGGCTCTGCGTGTGCGGTCCCAACGGCACGGGCAAATCCACCCTGCTGCGCCTGCTGGCCGGGGTGGAAAGCCCGGACGCGGGGCGGGTCATTTTGCCGCGCGGCTGCCGCCTGGGCTTTGTGGAGCAGGAACTTTCCGACGCCGCCCTGGATACGCCCCTGCTGACCTTTGTGCTGGACGTGCTCCACGACTGGAACGACTTCTGGGCCCAGTGGGAGGACGCCGCGGCTCGCAAGGATGAAGCGCTGCTTGCCGGGCTCATGCAGCGTCAGACCGAGCTGGAAGCGCAGTACGGCTACAATCCGGAGCACCGGGCCAAGACCGTGCTTTCCGGTCTGGGCTTTTCCGAACGCAAGTGGGGGCGCACCCTGCGAGAGCTTTCCGGCGGCTGGCGCGAAAGGGCCAAGCTGGCCCGCGTGCTTACGGCCGGGGCCGACGTGCTGCTGCTGGACGAACCCACCAACCACCTGGACGTGGAAGCCGTGGAGTGGCTGGAGTCCTTTCTTCTGGACTTCAAGGGCGCGCTGGTTTTTGTGGCCCACGACAGGGTTTTCATGGACAATGTGGGCAGCCATGTGCTCTATCTGGGCCTTTCCAAGCCTGTGTTCCGCAAGGCCACCTATACGCAGTTCCTGGCCCTGCAGGAGGAATACAACGCCCAGCGCGAACGTGAGGCCCGCGCCCTGCAAGACGACCTGAACCGCAAAATGGCCTTTGTGGAGCGCTTCCGGGCCAAGGCCACCAAGGCCCGTCAGGCCGGTTCCCGACAAAAGATGGCCAAGAAGCTGGAAAAACAGCTGGAAGACTACCGGCCGGAGCCCAAGCGCAAGGAGCTCAGCTTCACCTGGCCCGAAGCCCCGCACCTGGAAAAGGTGGCCTTGGCCGCAGCGGACCTGGCCTTCCACTTTGAGGACGGTCGCGAACTCTGGCCCGCGCTCACCTTTACCCTTTATCGGGGGCAGCGCGTGGCCCTGGTGGGCCCCAACGGCTGCGGCAAATCCACCCTGCTGCGGCTGCTGGCCGGGCGGCTGGAGCGCTGCGGCGGCAATGTGGTCACGGCCCCGCAGCTGCGCCTGGGCTTCTACACCCAGCACCAGATGGACACCCTGCGCCCGGACACCACGGTGCTGGGCGAAATCCGCCGCCTGGCCGACCCGCGCACCACGGAAGAAGAGCTCATGAGCGTGCTGGGCCTTTTTTTGTTGGGGCAGGAATATTTCGACCGTCAGGTCAGCGCCCTTTCCGGCGGCGAAAAAAGCCGGCTGGTGCTGGCCAGCCTGTTCCTCAGACGCTGCAACTTCCTGCTGCTGGACGAACCCACCAACCATCTGGACCTGGAAAGCCGCGAGGCCCTCATCAGCGCCCTGCAGAAATTTGACGGCACGCTGCTGATGGTGGCCCACGACCGCTGGCTGCTCTCCCAGGTGGGCGCGGAAGCCTGGGAGCTGACCCGGCGCGGCCTGGACCTCTACCCTGATTTTACTTCCTATGACACGGCCCGGCGCGCGCGGTTGGCCCAGCCCTTGGGCGCGGCCAAATCCGGCCCGGCTGCCGCCTCCAAGGCAGGTCCGAAGGCAGGTCCGGGCGAACAACCCGTATCCGCCCTTTCCCGCGAAGAGCAAAAGCGTCTCAAACGCGAACAGGCCGCACGTCGCAACGCCCTGCACAAGGAACTCAAGCCCCTGCAGGAGCGCTATGCCGCCCTGGAAAAGGATCTGGCCGCCGTGCTGGAGGAACAGAGCGCCGTGGAAGCCCAATTGGCCGACCCGCAGGTTTACGCGGACCACAACCGTTCCAACGAGCTGCTGCGCGCCTTTGACGCGCATAAGCAGCGCAGTGAACAGCTTCTGGAAGAGATGACGGCCCTGGAAGAATCCCTGCAAGAAACCCGCGTCCGCTGGGGCGAGGATAACAGCGCTGCGGAGTGAGGCGGTGCGGCCTCCGGCGGCCCAAGGGCGCGGCCCCTTGGGAATCCCTTTCTGCTCTGCTGCGGTGTGGCTGGGCAACGCATGGGGGTCGGGCCGCGGGGCGTTACGGCAGAGAATAACGTTTTGTGAAAGGCTGGGGGTGTGGGGAAGTTACAACTTTTGTTCACAAAAGTTCCCCTTCCCCCACGGATACCTTCCTGCCAAGGAGGGAACGCATGCGGCATATTGAAGTGGCGGCGGGCATTGTCTGGCGCGGCGGGGCGTTTTTGGCGGCGCAGCGGCCTGACGGCAAGCCCATGGCGGGCTACTGGGAGTTTCCCGGCGGTAAGGTGGAAGGCGCGGAACGGCCGGATCAGGCCTTGCGGCGAGAGTTGGCCGAGGAACTGGGCATAGGCGTGCGCCAGGCCGCCCTGTGGCGCACGGTGGAACACTGCTATGCCGAGCGCGACCTTCTGGTGCGGCTGCACTTTTTTCATGTGACGGCCTTCAGTGGCGAGCCCTGCCCTGCCGAGGGGCAGAATCTGCGCTGGATCAGCCCGGCAGAGGCCCCCAGGCTGGATTTTCTGCCTGCGGACGCGGGCCTGCTGGCGCAGCTGGCGCGCATGTCGCCGCCGGAGGCGTAGGGATTTTCCATGCGGATGACTTTTGATCCTGCTTTGGCGGCAAATTACAACAGTGCTTCTCAGCAAGCAAAGAAGCTTACTGAAGGATGGGTCAGTTTAAATATGTTTTGTCCGGCTTGTGGTAATGTCAAGCTGGAAAGTTTTAAAAATAACAAGCCAGTATCCGATTTTTATTGTGAGAAATGTAAAAAAATAGTTGAACTGAAGAGTTCTTGCAAGCGCTTTGGCAAACGAGTTATAGGTGCCAGTTATGCAAAAATGTTGGATAACATTAGAAGCGCATCACCAGCCGATTTTTTATTTTTATCTTATGATAGATCAAAAATGTGTGTGCAGGATTTATTCGTTGTCCCTGGTCATTTTTTTACAGAAAGTAATGTTATAAAGAGAAAGCCACTTTCTTTTACAGCAAGGCGGCATGGATGGGTTGGATGTGAGATAATGCTTTCAGATATACCAGCACAAGGCAGGGTATATATTATTAGCAATGGCAGAGAAGTTAACCGTAATGATGTTTTAAATAAGTATTTGTCATCTTGTTATTTCAGAGAGATAAATTATGCAAAAAGAAGGTGGGCGATAGATATCCTTCGCCTTGTCAACAAGCTAGGTAGTAATGTATTTTTGTTAGGTGATGTGTATAAATTTTCAGATGAATTATCATTATTATATCCTCATAATAAAAATATTCAGGCAAAAATACGGCAACAACTTCAGGTTTTAAGAGATGCAGGCTACATAACATTTCTCCGACGCGGTCAATACCAAAAGAATTTTTCATCCAAGCCTACAGACTTGGTGTGAGGCTCAAGCGGTAAGGCAATCAATTGTTTGTTCCCCTTCCTTCGTAAAGTTGAGGACGCACATGGCTGGCAACACCTTTGGGCGCGCGCTGCGCCTGACCACATTTGGCGAGTCCCACGGTCCCGGTCTGGGCGGCGTGCTGGACGGCTGCCCGGCGGGCATTCCTCTTTGCGAGGCGGACATCCAGAAAGAGCTGGACCGCCGCAAGCCCGGTCAGGGCCCCACGGCCACCAAGCGCAAGGAGGCGGACGCGGTGCGCCTGCTTTCGGGCGTGTTTGAGGGCGTGACCACGGGTACTTCCATTGCTTTTTATATTGCCAATGAGGACCAGCGCTCTCACGATTACGGCAATTTGGCCGAGGTTTTCCGGCCCGGGCAGGCCGACTGGGCCTATTTCAGGAAATATAACGGCGTGCGGGATTATCGCGGCGGCGGCCGGGCTTCGGGGCGGGAAACGGCCGCGCGGGTGGCGGGCGGCGTCATTGCACGCAAGATTCTGGCCCTGCGCGGCGTGGAAGTGCTGGGGGCCTGCGTGGCCCTGGGCGGCGTGGCCGTGCAGGACTGGGCCGCTCTGGACCTGGAAGGCGCGCGCAACCGCCCTTACTGCGCGGCTACGGACGCCATGCCGGCCTTGTGGGACAAGGCCGTGGCCGCAGCCCGCAAGGCCGGGGATACTCTGGGCGGCATTGTGCGGGTGGAGGCCCGGCATGTGCCCGCCGGTCTGGGCGAGCCTGTATTTGACAAGCTGGAAGCCCTGCTGGGGCACGCTATTATGAGTGTGGGCGCGGTCAAGGGCTTCAGCGTGGGCGAGGGCTTTGGCGCGGCGGCTTTGCGCGGTTCGCAGAACAACGATCCCTTGCTGCCGCAGACGCCGCCGTGCCCCGGTGCGGCAGATTTTGCCTCCAACCACGCGGGCGGCATTCTGGGCGGTATTTCCAGCGGGCAGGATATTGTACTGCACGCGGCGGTCAAGCCCATTGCCTCCATAGCCATCCGGCAGCGCACCGTGGACAAGCAGGGCCAGGCTGCTGAGGCGCTTATTGGCGGGCGGCACGATCTGGCCGCCATTCCGCGCATTGTGCCTGTGCTGGAGGCCATGACCGCCCTGACCCTAGCGGACGCCCTGCTGCTGCAGCTGCGCATGGATCTGACCCGGTAGAAACGTGATGGATACGCCCAGGAATGACCTGCCCCTGCTGCGCAATCCCGATGCCGCGGAACTGACCGGCACGGTGGAACGCGTGGTCTTTCACAACGAAGAGAACGGCTATACCGTGCTGCGCCTTGCGCCCACCCCGGCCGAGGGCGCGCGTGAGCGCGACGCCGTGACCTGTGTGGGGCATATGGCCAGTCCGCAGGCGGGCGTACAGCTCAAGGTGGAGGGGCGCTGGGTTAACAATCCGCGCTTTGGCCGCCAGCTGGAATTCAGCGCGGCCGAAGAGGTCTTGCCCGCCACCAGCGAGGGCATCCGCCTGTATCTGGCTTCGGGCCTGATCAAGGGCGTGGGGCCGGAAATGGCCGGGCGCATTGTGGCGGCCTTCGGCACGGAAACCATCAATGTGCTGGATGCGGCCCCGGAACGCCTGCTTTGCATCCGCGGCGTGGGCAAAAAGACGCTGGAGCGCATCCGGGCTTCCTGGGCAGAGCACCGGGGCATGCGCGATCTGCTGCTTTTTTTGCAGCCCCACGGCATCACGCCGGCCTACGCCGTGCGCGTTTATCGGGCCTACGGCGCGGAAGCGCTGGAGATCGTGCGCGAGAACCCTTACCGCCTGGCCATGGACATCCACGGCATCGGCTTTGTGACGGCCGACGCCGCGGCCCACAAGCTGGGCTTTGCCCACGACAGCCCATTGCGGGTACAGGCGGGCACGCTTTACACGCTGCAAAAGGCCACGGACGAAGGCAACGTTTATTTGCCGCAGCCCGTGCTGCTGGACGCTGTTTGTGCCCAACTGGGCGTGGATGCGGACCTGGCCCTGGAGGCCCTGGACGCCCTGGAGGCCGACGAGCGCATTGTCCGCGAAACGTTGCCTGTGGAAAGCGTCGCAGCCGAGCAGGACGCCCCTGCGGACGACAGTGAGGAAACCGGCGTTTACCTGCGGCGCTACCACCATTGCGAGTCCAAAACAGCCTTTTATTTGCAGCGCCTGTTGCGTTCGCCCAAGGCCGTGCGTTTTGAAAATCCCGACAGCCTGGTGGATACGGTAGTGGCGGGCCTGGACATTGCCCTTGCGCCGGAGCAGCTTGAGGCCGTGCGCGCCGCTGCCCGCAGTAAGGTCATGGTGCTTACGGGCGGGCCCGGCACGGGCAAAACCACTATTATTAACGCCATCATCCGGCTGTTCGGTCAGGTGCGTTCCCGCATCCTGCTGGCCGCGCCCACGGGCCGCGCCGCCAAGCGCATGGCTGAAACTTCCGGACGCGAGGCCTGCACCATCCACCGTCTCCTGGAATACAGTCCCAAGGAGGACGGCTTCGCCCGCAACGAGGATAATCCCCTGGCCTGCGGTCTGCTGGTGGTGGACGAAGCCTCCATGATGGATACCCTGCTCTTCTACCACCTGCTCAAGGCCGTGCCCCTGGGCGCTACCGTGGTTCTGGTGGGCGACGTGCACCAACTGCCCTCGGTGGGCCCCGGCAATGTGCTGGCCGACATCATCGCCTCTGGGGCCGTGCCTGTGGTGGAACTGACTGAAATTTTTCGCCAGTCGGCGGAAAGCGCCATTATCTGCAACGCGCATATGATTAATCGGGGCGAGGTGCCTTCTTTGGAATCCAGCAAAGAGCGCCTTTCGGACTTTTATTTCATCCATCAGAACGACCCGGAACGCGCCGCCGACCTTATGGTGGACCTGGTGCGCAATCACATTCCCCGCCGCTTTGGTCTGGACCCTGTGGACGATATCCAGGTGCTCACCCCCATGCACAAAGGGGCCGTGGGCGCGGGCCGCATGAACGCCCGTCTGCAGGAGGCCCTTAATCCCCACGGCCTGGAAGTGCGCCGAGGCGACCGCGCCTTTCGCCTTCACGACAAGGTCATGCAGGTGCGCAACAATTACGATAAAGACGTGTTTAACGGCGATATGGGCCGCATTACCCATATGGACCCCGAAGAACGCAGCCTGAGCGTCACCTTTGACGACCGCGTGGTGCCCTATGATTTCAACGAGCTGGACGAACTGGCCCCGGCCTACGCCATTTCCATCCACAAGTCGCAAGGCTCGGAATACCCCGCCGTGGTTATTCCCATTATGATGCAGCACTACGTTCTGCTGCAGCGCAATCTCATCTATACCGGCGTCACGCGTGGCAAACGCCTGGTTATCCTTGTGGGTGAGGCCCGCGCCCTGCATATGGCCGTCAAAAACAACCGCACCCGCAAGCGCTATACCCGCCTGGCCCGCCGCCTGCGCCCGGAGGGGTGAGAGAAGGAGAAGATCTTGTGGGGGAAGGGAACTTTTGTGAACAAAAGTTCCCTTCCCCCCACACCCCCATCCCTCAAAAAACTTTTTTCCCCACAGAACCGCGCTGGGCGTACCTTAGAGCAGTTATCGAATGAAATGAGCTAACTGCTCTGCAAGGATTTTCTTGAAAATCCTTGCCACAAAATGCGAGAAGGCAGG
>ERZ837910.5239-NODE-5239-length-11854-cov-3.946775_pt1 | contig 11854 bp, 7 predicted proteins | sample MGYA00519940_ERZ837910 | MGnify/ENA primary metagenome ERZ837910 (study PRJEB31850, sample SAMEA3708825) | human gut metagenome | biome: human gut; feature: human-associated habitat; material: faeces | place: China | collected 2014 ... | reverse complement strand
TTCTTTTTCTGAAGATCCAATTTACCGATCTGTTGTTTCAGTTCATCCAAAGATACGGTTTGTCTTTCTTTATTTCCATAAAGGTGTGGAGACAAAGCCCGGCTATAAGCAGAGAATAAAAATTCATCCAATTTTTCTTTCCCTATATTTTTTTCAAAAGTCGGAATATTGGCCAATATCAAATTAAAATCGGGAGTTCCAACCGTACAAGTACCGTCTTCAAACAAGGGCCAGAATTCTTTTTTCAATTTATCTTTCTCGGTGACCTGAGACAGTAATTCTTTTTTTACCTGCTCTGCTTTTTTCTGATCGTAAGCATCATCTAAAGCGACCTTATAAGCCAATAATTGCTTTTTATTCATTTTTCCTTTTTCGTACTGTTGATTCAGATACAGCAAGGAAGTCTTTTCATTCAACCCTTTCTTTACTCTTTCGATAAAAGGTTCCAGTTCACCTCCACCGACGACAGCATGTTGTACTGTTCCGTCCGGACGGATAATAAAGAAAGAAGGATAAGCCCGCACACCTAATTTATTTTTCAGTTCTTTCCCTTCTCCCTGTTCCATATCGAATTTCACACAGACAAAACGAGGATTAAAAAATTCTCCGGCTTCTTTCATCGGGAAAATCTTTGTTGTCATCATCTTACATGGACCACACCAAGTTGTGTAACAATCAACGAAAACCAGTTTCTTTTCTGCTTTAGCTTTAGCTAATGCTTCATCAAATGTCAGATGCTGGAAATCCACTCCCGTTTGCGCAAAAGCCATTACGCTTAGCACCAAACACATCATCAAAGGAATTAATTTTTTCATAATATGATTTAAATAGTTTTGGTAAATGATGATGCAATTTACAAAATGGGATTCAATTAAGGTCTAATTTCTTCCATCTTAACCTATATTTGTGATATTCACGATAGTCCTCTAACATTTTATTAAGAGTTGTTGTCTCTTTTTTTTACAAAACCCAGTCTCCCAAAAACGACAGGCGACCGATACGGCCGGTTAGAAAAAATCAAAAGAGAAATTAAAATAATCGATTTATTGAAAGAGTAAAAATGAATAAATGTTTCCTGATTCGGGCTTTTTAATGTAATTTTGTCAGAGTACCTGTAACTTTTACAGGTCCGGAAGAAAATATGAACAAGATAGCTGAATATGGAAGATATACAAGCGATCAAACAACGATTTGAAATCATCGGAAACAATCCGGGTTTAAATCGGGCCATCGATATTGCTACCCAAGTAGCCCCGACAGATTTGTCCGTATTGATAACCGGAGAGAGCGGAGTCGGGAAAGAGATTTTTCCCCGTATCATCCATGCCTACAGTACCCGTAAACACGCTCAGTATATAGCGGTAAACTGCGGTGCGATTCCTGAAGGAACGATCGACTCCGAGCTTTTCGGTCATGAGAAAGGGGCTTTTACCGGAGCCGTATCCGACCGGAAAGGATATTTCGAAGTAACGGACGGCGGAACCATTTTTTTGGATGAAGTAGGAGAACTGCCTTTACCGACGCAAGCCCGTCTATTAAGGGTATTGGAAACGGGAGAATTTATCCGGGTAGGCTCCTCGAAAGTACAGAAAACCAACGTCCGGGTTATCGCAGCCACCAACCTCGATATCCCGCAAGCGGTAAAAAACGGAAAATTCCGGGAGGACCTGTATTATCGTCTGAATGCTATTCCGATCACGATCCCTCCTTTACGCGAACGTAAAGAAGATATTCCTTTGTTATTCAGGAAATTTGCCGCCGATTTTGCCGAAAAATACCGGATGCCGGCAGTCCGGTTAACGGAAGAAGCCGTTAAAATCCTTCAGGACTTCCGTTGGCCGGGAAATATCCGGCAACTGAAAAACGTAACGGAACAAATCTCCATCATCGAACGAGAACGTATGGTAGATGAAACCACCTTACGTAAATATATACCGGAACACGATCCGATGTTACCGACCCTGACCACCGGCCACGACAAAGGAGAAGCCAGTTTCGCCTCTGAAAGAGAAATCCTGTATAAAATCCTTTTCGACATGAAAAAGGATATGAACGACCTGAAACGCCTGGTCTATGATCTGATGCAAAATGAACCTCAGCAAGAAACAGGGACTACCGAGCCAACCACTTCTCTGGTACTGAGGAATCTCTACGATCACGAACCGGGACAATTCACTCCTTCCCCCAGTCCAACCCTCCTCAACCACCGGGAAGATCATATTCAGGATACCGAAGCAGTCATCGAGGAGTCGTTTTCTATCGAAGAAAAAGAAAAAGAACTGATTACAAAAGCTCTGGAAAAAAACCATGGGAAACGCAAACTGGCAGCGAAAGATCTGGGCATATCGGAGCGGACGCTATACCGCAAACTGAAAGAATACAATCTGGAAAACTAAATTGTGCTTTTGTTTAGTGAAGGCAAACTTCACAAAACAAAAGCACAACCGACTCCGTCATTTCCAATTCCATTCCAATAATTGCCCCTCATAGTCTTCGAAATAGAGGAGTTTATAGGGATGGTAACCTTGCTCCAGGGCGATTCGCCCGGAGGCGGATACGGCTCCGTGTGAACAGTCGTTATCTACGACTTTTTGAGAACCGATGTAAAGGACGCTACCGTCATCCGACCTCGTTTCAAATTCATATATTCCGGTTTCCGGAATATAAATCCATCCCTCCCAGATATAACCGAAATGATCGTCTGCCGGGGCCCGATCTATACGGATAGCCGACACATAACCGGAGTCCAGCGGTTGAGTTTTCTCGAGATCCGAAACACAACTGAATTTACCTTCGTAGTACCTAAAACGGATACCTTTTCCGGTATCCTGAATTTGTGACGCCGGCCGGTATACTGCTTTTTCCACTTGCAAAGTCAGGAGTTCGCTTGGTGCATATCCTGTTTTGAATCCCCTTGCTTTCAAAATACAGGAGTGATTCACTTGAATGGAATCACGGCAAAGAGGAGAAGTCCGATCCGGTTCCTTTCCGTCCAGGGTATAACGGATTTCTGTATCTGAAGTGGTACTACCCAACTTGAAAGTCATCTCTTCCTCAAACAAATACAAATCTTTTGAAACATAAGGGATAGATACCTGTTTTCCTTTACTCATAGAATAAGGGAAACTACCGGAAGAAATTCCCCGTTGCAGATTGGGTTCAGCCGATAACTGAAAACGTAATTCCCCTCCCTGCATCAGCTCGGCATAGGTGATAAAATTCCGGTCTATTTCCTTACCGTTCAACCAGACTTTGTCGATATATATGTTCTTCTCCGGTTCATTGGCTTTAACGACCAGTGTTTTCCCATTTGCCAGCTTTAGGGTCGCCTGGGGAAACAGGGGCGAAGTGAACACAAATTCGTTAGAACCGGGGCATACCGGATAGAAGCCGAGACTACTCAGGATATACCAAGCGGACATTTGTCCGCAGTCCTCATTACCGCAAAGCCCTTCGGGTGTATTCCGGTACATTTCTTTCAGAATACGGCGGACCATCGCCTGTGTTTTCCAGGGTTGTCCCGCATAACTATACAAATACGCCATGTGGTGGCTGGGTTCGTTACCTTGGGCATACTGACCGATCAGCCCGGTGATATCCGAAAGGGAAGTTTCCACCATGGAGATTGTCGAAAACAGACTGTCCAGGTCCTGCAGGAATTGTTCCTCTCCTCCGAACAACTGTATCATCCCGTTTACATCATGAGGAACAAAAAAACGGTATTGCCAGGCACTGGCCTCGGTATACGACCGTCCAGCCTCATAAGGATTGAAGGGTGTTTCCCAGTTTCCGTCCGAGCGTTTTCCCCGGAAGAAACGGCAGGAACCGTCGAAGACATTGATATAATTACGGGCACGCCGGGCAAAACGTCCGGCGATGTCCTGTTCACCCAATGCCTCTGCCATCCGGGAAATACACCAATCGTCATAAGCAAATTCCAACAAACAAGAAACCGATTCCTTACGGAAATTTGCAGGAATATAGCCCTCCCGGATGTAATAATCGGCTCCTTTGGTATTTTTTTCAGCCGACCGTACCATCGCTTCCAAGGCTTTCCCACCATCGAAACCGCGTATTCCTTTCATCCAGGCATCTGCGATGACAGAGACGGAGTGATATCCGATCATAGTACCCGTTTCTCCTGAAGCTAACGGCCAAACAGGCAATTCGCCGATTATTTCGTAAATATCCAGAGCAGAACGGACGATATCGGCGACAAAAGCAGTATCCAGCAGGGTCATCATCGGATGCCAGGCCCGGAAGGTATCCCAAAGGGAAAGTGTAGAATATCGGTTTTTACCCTTCCCGGTCCGCCCGATGCCCATATCGTGTCTTCGGTATTCCCCATTGACATCATTGATCCGGTTAGGAACGACACTACTGTGATATAAGGCTGTATAGAAATTCACCCTTTCTTCCGGACTCCCGCCTTTGATCCGGATCCCGGAAAGCAGTGACTGCCATTCTTTATCAGCTTTTTTACGCACAGCATCGAAATCCTGCCCTATCAGGTCATGCTCCCGGTTGAACCGGGCATTCCCGACACTGACAGCCGAAACACCGACCTGCAATTCTATAGTTTCCCCGGCCTTTACATGAAATGTAGCGACAGCCTGTAATTTTTCTCCGTCGAGCCGAACAGTATCCCGGCATACCTTTCCCTCTTTTACCCAAGTCAAAGTTTCTATCGGACGAGAAAAGCGGGCCGCAAAATAAATAGGCTGATTGTTTACCCAGGCAGAAGTATTCCGCATCCCGGAAATTTCATCCGGAGCGGTCTGTTCCAAATAAGCAGCCTGAATCGTCTCACTGGTCAGCGAATGAGCCAGATCGATGACAACAGACGCTTCACCTGTCCGGTCAAAACGGTATCTATGCACTCCGGTGTAAGGTGTAGCGGTCAACTCTGCCTGTATTCCTTCTGTCGGTAACATCACTTTATAATAGCCTGGAGATGCCCATTCCTGCCGATGGGAAAAGGGAAGCGGCGAAAGCCAGTTCCCTCCTTGTTCCGGATCCAGTGTCCTACTTGCCGGATAAACGAGGATATCTCCGAAATCGATACATCCGGTTCCGCTGAGATGCGTATGCGAAAAACCTGAGATAAGCGAATCGCTGTAATGATAGCCGGCACAAGCGTCCCAATCGTTTTTCCGGGTATCCGGACTCAACTGTACAGCTCCGAACGGGACCGTAGCCCCCGGATAAGTATGTCCGTGAAAACCTGTCCCTACAAAAGGATTCACTTCCCGGGCCAACCGGCCTTTCTGTAAAGAACAGCCGAAAATCAGGGACGTTATTATAACACAAAAGACAAGCTTATTCATTTTCCGATAGCAAATTATATAATAGATTCAGGTCGTCGGTACCCACCAGATCAACACCGGTTCGTAGAAATAACCTCTTAAAAGCTTCGGTATCGGGAGCCCCCCACCAACGGAACAATTTTTTTTCCTGATGAACATTTTTCACTATCTCCACCATTCTTTTATACTGTTCTTCAGGCATTTCCCCGTTGCCGTCCCAACTGAAATAACTTTGGTAATTATCACTGATCACCGGAGTCAGGGAAGCCGGCATTCCTTTACCAAGATCCCGGATCTGTCCGTCTAAAAAAGCAAACCGTAAAGATTCCGAAGGCAGGGAATATAACGGACGATTCCCGGAAATAAAAAACAGGACTGCTCCTTCCTGATATACGCCATCTTTTACAGAACAAAAATACTTGCGGTAAGGTTCCATCTGTTTTTTCAAAACTTCATAGATTCCTTCTCCATTCGCTTTAAAATCGGCCATCAGGAAAAAGGGACGTTCACTTCCGGGATATACTTTCCCTCCGTTTTCCTTAATTCGCCGGATCAGTGGCTTCAGATACAAATTTTCAAAAGTGATTGCCGGATCGGGTTCCGGTTTTTCATGTCCGACATACACCTCCCCGTCGATCAGCCAAAGATCGGTTTCCACACAATTGAAACGGAATGCCAATGCATCCTGCAAAGGATTTTCTCTCTGATAATCATTGTGTGAAAAAGCATTGTAATAAATTTTATCTTTCCGGGTAATCGGCAGGGAGCGACTTAATACAGGTCCTGTCGTTTCTATATTTCCTTCTCCGTCCTTCCAGCGGCAAGAAACGACAGCTACCTGATCTCCTTTAATTTGCAGTATAGCAAACGATCCGTTACCGTCTCTATCCGGCCAGGCATTATTCACCTGATAAATCGGATAGGCGCGATAGGTCGGCAGCATAGCCGTATGGGTATGACCGGCAAAAAAAGCAGCAACATTGTAATGGTCCAGCAAACCGAACAATTCATTCCGGGCTTCCTGTGGCCACCACTTTATTGCCCAGGGATCGGTACCGTAATGTTGGATATAAACCACCGGATTACCTTGGGAAGCATATTTCTCCAGGTCAGCTTTCAGCCATTCCAGGTTGCTCTCACAATAGGAAGTATCGCCGGCATATCTTTGCCCATGAACAAAATGCACGTCACCGATATTCCAGGAATAACTCCGACTCGACGGATGCAGATTCAGAATTTCCTTGCGGGCCAGTTTTACACTCAGGACCGAGTCCATATAATTTTTTATCAACTGCAAGTGTACCTCGTTATTCGGGGTCTTGCCTTCTGTAACCGTATCCAGGTCATGATTTCCAAAACCGGGATAAACCGGAAAGTGGATTCTTTTCTCTCCTTTTCCACATTCATAACGCTGGCAGTAAAGGTCGATGATTTCAGGCCTTGCCCTGTCAAAAAGGTCTCCAGCCAAAATGACGGCATCTATCTTCCGGATAATTTCCCCTGAAGGCATGACCCAATGTCCCGGTACCCGATTCATCGCCACGACATGGTAATATTGATCCGTTTCGGGTAAAAAATCAAAATGCAGATCGGCTGCAATGATGCAGGTTACATCCCGTTTTGCCGGCGTTTGTCCCAAGGTTCCGGTGGCGGAACAAAAGAAGAATAACGCTATCAGGACAGGAAAAATATACCTGCCCGAAAAAAGATTTTCCATAAAATATCTTACACAATAATAAATTATTTTACCTGACGGATACAGACCGTTTCATCCGGAGTAAGCAGAAAAACCCCCTCTTTGGTTTGTTTCGCCTTTAATACCGGATTGATAAGCGAGGTCATCTCGCACTTTACCAGGGTAGCGATGACTTTTTTAGGATCCTGGCCGTCATAATACCCTGTCCCATTCTTGATCACTTTCTCCTGCAACTCTTTGATTCGTCTTTGATTGGAATTCATCATCTGAACCAGAAATGCATAATTTTGGTCTTTTTTGGACATAGATTCCAGCTCTTTTTGCCAGGCCTGGTTGTCGTTTTCTATCCTTTTTATTGTTTTCTCTTTCTCTTTTATTTGCTCCTCAAATATTTTTTGCAAGATGTCAATACTATCCCCGACGGTTTGTTTGGTGATCTGTACGTTAGTAAACTCTATCTCCAAATCAGGAGAACCTGTTTGGGTACGCATATATTCTTGTATCGATTTTTCGCTTGTAGAGAGTGAATTACAAGAAATTGTAATCATGAAAATACTTAAAATAAAGATGATTCTTTTCATATATTAGTTTTTAGAGTTTCAATAAATACTTGATTTTTTCAAAAATATCCGTGTTCTCATAAATACCTGTAAACAGTTCCGCTCCGGGCCCAAATGCATACACGGGGACCATGACTCCACTATGATCTCCGGTAGAAAATTTCCCAATGATCTCACCTTCCGGGAGAGATCCGCCGACCAGGGTCAGACCGCCTGTTTCATGATCTGCTGTTACGACAACGAGTGTTTCTCCGTCAGCAGCCGCCCATTCGAATACTTTTCCGATCGTACGGTCGAAATCCAAAATTTCCTCTACCAGAGGATCGAGTTGATTGGCATGTCCATAGTCGTCGATCTGGGAGGCTTCCACCATCAGAAAGAATCCTTTTTTATTTTGTGAGAGAAGTTCGAGCGCTTTCATCGTACTTTCTGTAAGCATTTCTTTACGTACCGAAGGACGCGGCAAATCATGATCCGCCCATACAGCCAATACTTTTCCGGTTTGTATGGCATCCAGTTGCTCCTGATTTTCCGGGGTCTGATACCCCAGTGCTTTCATCTCTTCAAGGATGTTTCTGCCGTCCTTCCGTTCACAAAAATATCTCTTTCCACCTCCGAAAATAAAATCGACTCCACATCCGGCATAATCGGCAATAAGTTCTTCTGCCTGGTCCCGGTCACTGTTATGGGCACAAAAAGCCGCAGGAGTAGCATCGTTCAGACGACAGGTCACAACTACCCCGGTAGATTTACTTTTAGCTGCAGCCAGATCTGTCAGAGTAAGCAGTGGCTTACCTTCCGGATCTACTCCGACAGCATGATAGCGTGTTTTATGTCCGGTTGCCAAAGCAGTACCGGCAGCACCTGAATCCGTAATCAGCCGGTCATAGCAATAAGTTTTAGCTAAACCGACGGTCTGACAATTTTCCAGATTCAATTTTCCCTTATTGGCAGCCCAGGTTGAATACATATGGGCCAGACTCATTCCGTCACCGATCATAAATACGACGTTTTTGATTTTGCCTTTTCCGCGGACTTTTACTGTTTTTACAGGACTTTCCTGTTGGCGGGAAATTTTAATTTCCCTGTCCCTGCCCTGAGCAAAAGTGGAAAATGAACTTCCTAACAGGAAACAGAGGAGAAATAAGATGATTTTATTCATATTTTAATAGGATTTTATCGCATGTTACAATAAGATTCATATTCAGTCCGTGCTTGTTCTGCCTTTTCGGTTTCTCTCATTTTTTCGTATATCACAGCACTGTTTAAAGCTAAACGCGCCAGATAAGGCATAGAAGTACAACGTAATTTAATCCTGTTGATGATTTCCGACAGTTCTGTCAGAATCACCCGGTCTTCCAGCACCGGCATTATACTCCCCAACGGGTAATAAAATGTAAAAAAAGGCAGGCCATAGATTTCATCTTCGGTCCGGTTATATAAATTCCCATTTTGTACAATCAACCAGGCAGTTCCGCAATCTTGCAATAAGGCTTTAGAAAAACGGGCATCGGTAATCAAAGCCGAGACACCTTGAAAATCTGCGTATTCTAATAAACCGATTAACTCCTGATAACGGTTTTCAGTTTCCTGTAAACCATTTTCTAAAGAAGAGCCGGCAATATCTCCCAATTCCATAATCACAATCCATTGCAAAGCTTTTGCCACTTCGTCTTCTCCGAATAACCGTCCGTAATGAATGTGACCGGACATTATTTTTTTGAAAATAGCGGAGTATGGATTATCGATATGGGCTTTGAATAATTCCCAGTTTTCTTTTTCTTCCAGCTGCTGTTGATTCAACCGGTCGAAATAGGCTTCGGCTACTTCCCGGTGCATTTTTTTTGCATGAGCCAGCTTCAGGTCGTTCATCAACTTTTTGACAAATTCGGGCGAACGTTCGCCCTGACGATAACGCCTGCAACTCCCGGCCAGCGTATTATCACTACTCAATGCCACCCGGGCAATAGACAAGATATATTCCACATCCCCTCCCCCTGTAACACGATGTACGACGAGTTCTGTATGAGGGTCAATAAACAATAAGGTTGGAAAAGCCGTCGGTTTATAGACTTTGGATAACATCACGCCATCTACATCCTTTTCCATGTCCATATCGACATTGATAAAGTTTTGATTGTAGAAATCGGCTACAGCATCTTTGGTAAAAATGTTGGCAGCCAAATTTTTACAAGGCCCGCACCAGGAGGTATGACAATCCAGAAAAATCAGCTTATTCTCCTTCCGGGCTTTTTCTACAGCTTTTTTCCAATCCTTCGGTTCGAAACGAATACACCGGTTCTGGGCGATTACTCCCCCGCCAATGCTTATCCAAAGTAGAAATACCAGTAAGAAACTCCTTTTCATTTTAGGTATTTATTATTATTATTCAGATTGAAAGGATTCCGGAAATTGACAACGATCTTTGGTCTCTCCGCTTTTCAGCCGGATATAGGTCCCGAATTCTCTTTTCCCTTCCGTGAGTTCGATGACGCGTATCCCGGGAGACAGACTCCCATAGGCATTTTTTCCGGCAGAAACCCTTCCATAACCTAAAGCGATGTCATAATAAGTACCGATAAAATCATTTTCATGATCGTGACCGGCAAACACCCCGATCACTTGTCCTGATTCCTTCAAGGCGGTAAATAAACCGCTGTTCAGGCGGGGAGAGCAAATATCTTCGTGTTTCTCTCCGAAAATTTTCCCTTTCAGAGCGTCATTATATTCTGGCAGGGGAATATGCAGGAAAAGAAGCGAGGGGTAGGGATGCCGTTTATTTTCTGCTATAAACCAGTTTATTTGTGAAAAATCGATCCATTGATATCCTCCTACCCGGGCTTGTTCGCAATTGGCATGAGAATCCATAAAATACAGAGTCATCGCGGTTTTATCCGAATCCTTGCTTTCAATATCCAAAATATAATTACCGACACCTTTGACATTTCCCTTTTCCATCAGGCAATTCGGTGCGGCTTTTACCATATCGAACAGTTCGTCCCTTGTCAATCCATGTTCGTGATCATGATTCCCGAAAATCATAGTCCAGGGGACACCGCTTTGTTTCATTTGCTTCACCAAACGTTTCCAGGCTTTTTCAGGCTGATATTCTGTGACCTGATCTCCGGTGAAAACGATCAGATCGGGTTTTTCTGCCCGGATGGCTTCCTCTATCAGCTCATAGCACACTTCGGATTGTCCCGCCCTCAAACTGATGTGCATGTCTGTCATCTGAACAATTTTAACTACCAACTGACTCCTTCCATCATCCTGGAAATCGTGAAGTGGCGCAAGGAGACCGGAAGAGAGTGTAAGATCATCTTCACGGCACATGACTACCAGCTGGTCTGCCCGAACCACATGCTGAACAATCCGAATACGCACCAGAACTGTGAGAAGTGCCTCGGTGGTCATTTCGTGAACTGCATGAAAGGCAAGTGTATTCACGGTTCCACGGCGAAGTCAGCCATCGGCATGATGGAAGCCGAATTCTGGAAGTGGAAGGGTACCTACAAGTACATTGACACTATGATCTGCTGCTCCGAGTTCATGAAGAGCAAGATGGACAGCAATCCTCTGTTTGCTACTAAGACCGTGGCAATGCACAACTTCATCGACAAGGTGGAGTGGAAAGAGACTCCGAAGAAGGATTACATCCTCTACTTCGGCCGCTTCTCTGAAGAAAAGGGCATCGGCACACTCATCAAGGTCTGTAAGGAGCTGCCGGATGTGCAGTTCATCTTCGCCGGTACTGGCCCGCTGGAAGAGACAGTAAATGGTATTAAGAACATCAAGAACGTTGGTTTCCAGAAAGGCGAAGCACTGGAGAAGCTGATCCGTGAGGCACGGTTCTCCATTTACCCGTCTGAGTGGTATGAGAACTGCCCGTTCTCCGTAATGGAATCCCAGATGTACGGCACGCCGGTGCTGGGAGCGAACATCGGTGGCATCCCGGAACTGATTCAGGTTGGTAAGACCGGCGAGTTGTTTGAGAGCGGTAATGCCGAAGATCTGAAGAAGAAGATCGAGAAGCTCTGGGGTGATAAGAAGCTGTGTGCGGAGTACAGTGCGAACTGTAAGGATATCAGCTTTGATACCATTGATGAGTATTACGAGAAAATTATGAAGGTTTATAGATAAAAAGAGAGACAGAGGTATTAGAAAAATGGCTAACAATAACGAAAAGAAACTGAATGGTACGGTCATCGTCACTTACCGTTGCAACGCTCGTTGCTCTATGTGCAACCGTTATAAAGCACCTTCCAAGCCGGAAGAAGAAATCAGCATCGAAA
>ERZ837910.5235-NODE-5235-length-11861-cov-4.154667_pt1 | contig 11861 bp, 9 predicted proteins | sample MGYA00519940_ERZ837910 | MGnify/ENA primary metagenome ERZ837910 (study PRJEB31850, sample SAMEA3708825) | human gut metagenome | biome: human gut; feature: human-associated habitat; material: faeces | place: China | collected 2014 ... | reverse complement strand
ATTTTCAGTATCACAATCCAGCTTCAGCCATTGCCTTGAAGCGTATCAACGAAGTGCTTGATGCCGAACGTCCCGACTTGGTTGTTTTCACAGGAGATGTGGTTTATGCCGCACCTGCGGATACGGCTATGCGAACCGTGCTTGCCTGTGCTTCTTCCCGCAAGCTGCCTTTTGCTGTTACTTTCGGTAACCATGATAATGAACAAGGTAAAACCCATGCCGAGCTCTATGATATCATCCGGTCCATGCCTTACAACATTCAGCCCGATCGCGGAACAGTCGAATCTCCCGATTACGTTCTTGTAGTAAAGTCTTCGGATGGTAAGAAAGATGCCTCTGTGCTCTATTGCCTCGACTCTCATTCGTATTCCAAGCTGCCCGATGTGAAAGGGTACGATTGGCTCACGTTCGATCAGGTAAACTGGTATCGTCAACAAAGTGCAGCTTTTACCGCTAAGAATGATGGGAAACCTTTGCCTGCTTTGGCATTTTTCCACATCCCCTTGCCCGAATATAATGAAGCGGCTTCCGATGAGAATGCTATTCTCTATGGTACGCGTATGGAAAAAGCTTGTGCACCTGCTATTAATACCGGTATGTTTGCTGCCATGAAAGAGGCGGGCGACGTAATGGGTACTTTTGTCGGTCATGACCATGATAATGATTATTCAGTCATGTGGAAAGGTATCGTACTGGCCTATGGACGTTTCACTGGCGGTAATACGGAGTATAATCACCTTTCAAACGGTGCCCGTGTGATTGTATTGAAGGAGGGCGAACGCACCTTTACTTCCTGGATACACCTGAAAAACGGTGAGTTGATAGATAAGACCGTTTATCCTGACAGTTACGTGAAAGATGACTGGCGTAAACGTCCGTTGGTTACGGAATAACCCTTCTGGCAGGAACTCCCTTATATGTCAGGCTTCAGGATGGTTCATGCCTTTATCCTTAGTTTTCTTGCTCAACCGAAGTTACAAGGTAATGAGTCTTTATTTTTTTATAAGATAGTCACCGTTGTATTGTATTAATTATTACTTTTGTATAATTGGTAACCTCAAAAAGTCAAATCATGAAAAACAAGTTGTTTATATTTTATGTGTTTATTTTCTTGTGCTTTCCGATGGCTTTCGCACAACAAGCTACTACTGTAATTGAGCCTGATTTAAAGTATGGTAGACCCTCCAAGGAAGAGTTGGCATTGACTGCGTATGTCCCTGATACCACTGCAACTGCAGTTTATTTATTTCATAAGGGTAAGAGTGGCTTTACTTACGATGATGGTTTTCGGTTGTTTACGGAACATTGGGTGCGTATTAAGATATTGAAACCGCAGGGAGTATCGCATGCGGATGTGACTATTCCTTACTATGCACCTTCTGACAGAGATAAAGAGAAAGATGGTATTTTGAACTTGGACGGATGCTCTTATAATCTGGAAAATGGGAAAATGACTAAGACTCGCCTGAAGCGGGAACTGGTTTCTAATGAACGGGTGAATACCTATTACAAAGTCTTAAAGTTTTCGTTGCCTGCTGTCAAGGTTGGAACGGTTATAGAGTATCATTATAAAGTGGTTTCTGATTATTCTGTGCACATAGAAAACTGGATGATGCAGGAAGAGCTTCCTGTAGTATACAACCAATATGAAATAACCATTCCTCATGTATTTGTATACAATGTTGAGTTCAGAGGCCGTCAATATATAGATGTCTTGGAAGAGAAAAGCTCGATGCAGGCTAAGCAACATACGACAAGTGGTGTAGCAAGAGTTGCCCATGACTTTTCTATTTCGGCACGGAAACTAACATTCACCTCCCGGAATTTGCCTGCTATCCGTCAGGATGAATCTTTCTGTTGGTGCCCGGAGGACTATAAAATACAGGTCAGTTTCGATCTGCAAGGCACTAATTATCCGGGTGAAGACTATAAGCCTTATAGCCAGAACTGGGAAGATGTGGACAAGCAACTGACCAGGGAAGAGAGTAAGAGTTTCGGTGCGAACTTGTTGTGGCGGAATCCATATATTGAAGAGATTCGGGAACTTAGCCGTTCAGGCAATTTGGATTTTAACAAAAAAGTAATAGGAACATTCCAATTGCTAAAGCAGAAGTTTTCATGGAATGGAGAATATAAATTGTATAGCGAAAATCTGGATAAAGTACTTAAGACCGGAACCGGCAGTAATGCTGATTTAAATTTTATATTTATCGGCATGCTCAAAAGCTTTGGTATCAAAGCTTATCCTGTTGTCATGAGTCGACGCTCTGCAGGAATGTTGCCGGTTAGTTTCCCTTCCCTTCAGAAGTTGAACACTTTTGTGGTTGCTATTTATGATGAGGTTAAAGGTAAATATGTTTATCTGGATGGCTCGATGGATATACCGGCTCTTAATGTGCTACCCGTTGAATTGTCTGTAACTAAAGCACGTATACTTTCTGCGGATATACCTGAAAATAAGAAGTGGGTGAATTTGCAGGAGATACCTACCAACCAGATTTTTATGAAGATTAGTGCGAATGCTCAGGGAAGTCAGATAACGGGGCGCCGGACTACTATTCTGAAGGGACATGATGCATTGGGATATAGGAAAGAGTACCAGACAAAAGACTCTCTTGTAAATAAGCAGGAATTGGTTAAAGAAAAGCTGGCTATCAGCAATCTGAAACGAACAGAGATGGAAGATGACTTTGCAACCATACGGGAAGATTTTGATTTTATACTTGAAGCAGAGAAGTCGGAGGACCACATCTATATCAATCCGATGCTTTTCCCGCAGTTGACCAAGAACCCCTTTATACAGTCGGAGCGAATACTTCCGGTTGAGTTCCCTTATCTGTATAGGTTGAATCTCTCTTGTGCACTGACGCTTCCCGAAGGATACGAAGTGGAAGAAATACCTCACTCGCAAGTAGTGAAGACTGAAGATGGTAAACTGCAATGCAAATATATGATTCAAAGAAACGGAAACAATGTCATTGTGAACTATTCATTCAGCTTGAATTCCTCAGTTATGCCTTCCGAGTATTATAGTCAGTTACAGGAAATATGGAATAAGGCAATTGAAATGAATCAAGCTCTCATTGTGCTAAAAAAACTATAACAGTGTACAAATGCAGATAATAAATCTTGCAGGGATTGTTATATAGTCATTGTTTTATGTGGCAAATAAATGATAATTTCATTAGTTTTGCTGCAAGAAAAAGAAAGTTGTATGGATAAGATAAAAACTGGATTGGCCGCTTTCGGAATGTCGGGGCAGGTGTTTCATGCTCCTTTTATTTCCACCAATCCCCATTTTGAGTTGACTGCGATTACGGAACGCAGCAAGGAATTGTCGAAGATGAAATATCCACAATCCCGTATTGTGCGTAGTTTTGAAGAATTAATAGGGATGGAGGAGTTGGAACTGGTTGTTGTAAATACTCCGGATAGTTCCCATTATGAATATGCCCGTCGTGCTCTCGAAGCCGGAAAACATGTTATTGTGGAAAAGCCTTTCACTACTACCGTAGAGGAAGGGGAAGAACTTGTAGCTCTTGCTGCGGAAAAAGGACTAACCCTGAGTGTTTACCAGAATCGCCGTTGGGATTGCGACTTCCTGACCGTGAAAGAAATATTGGACAAAGGACTGTTAGGCCGTCTGGTAGAATTTGAATCCACCTTTCCCCGTTACCGGAATTTCATCAAACCTAATACCTGGAAAGAAACCGGGGAGAGTGGCGGAGGCCTGACTTATAATCTGGGTGCCCACGTCATAGATCAGGCTGTGCAGTTGTTCGGTATGCCCGAAGCTGTATTTGCCGATATTGCAACTTTGCGTACCGGTGGCAAAGTGGATGATTACTTCATTATCCATTTACTGAAACCTGCCCATGCGCCGGAAGTGAAGATTACACTGAAAGCCAGTTATCTGATGTGTGAGAATGAACCTCGCTTTGTACTTCATGGCACGGAAGGTTCGTATGTGAAGTACGGTCTTGATCCTCAGGAAGCAGATCTAACTAAAGGCATACTGCCGGATACTCTGCATTGGGGAGAGGAAGATAAATCCCAGTGGGGAATACTTCATACGGAAAAGAATGGGGATGTGGTGCGTGAATCCTATCCAACTCTTCCAGGTAACTATGCTGCTTTCTATGAGAATATTTATCAGCATGTCCGTAAAGGAGAGGTCTTGCAAAGTGATGCCTGCGGAGTTCTTGGTGTTATCCGGCTGATTGAAGCGGCTTGGGAGAGTAGTAGGACAGGAAGTGTTATCAGATTATAACCTGACTTATGGATAAAAAAGCGATTGTTCTTTCCGTTGCCGGTTCCGACAGTTCCGGTGGTGCAGGCATACAGGCGGATATAAAGACTATCTCCGCATTGGGCGGATATGCTGCTACGGCAATCACTGCAATCACTGTGCAGAATACATTAGGTGTGCAAGCTGTGCATCCTGTGCCGGCAGAACTGGTAGGTAAGCAGATGCAGGCCGTGATGGAAGATTTACGGCCGGATGCCATTAAGATAGGTATGACCGGAAATGTGGAGATTATTAGTGAAATAGCACGGTTGTTACATCAATATTCACCCCAGCAGGTGGTTCTCGATCCGGTAATGGTTTCTACCAGTGGGCACAATCTGATGACGGATGAGGCAGTGGAAGCTATTTGCACGCTATTGCTTCCGGAAGTGTCTCTTGTTACTCCTAATTTACACGAAACAGAAGTTCTGCTACAGCAACCTGTTCATACGGTTGATGAAATGGAGGGTGCTGCATGCCGCTTGTTTGAAAAGTATCACTGTGCCTTTCTTATTAAAGGAGGTCATTTGAAGGGTAATGAAATGTGTGATGTGCTTTATGATGGAAATCAACTGAATATCTTTGGCAGCAATCGCATCCGTTCCGGCAATCTGCATGGTACAGGGTGTACACTTTCATCTGCAATTGCTACATTCCTGGCACAAGGAGCGTCTTTGTATGAAGCTGTGGAGCAAGCCAAGGAATACATTTCTTGTGCTATCGAAGCCGGAAAAGATTTGCATATAGGGCAGGGGAATGGTCCTTTATGGCATTTCCCGTCTTTGATAAGTCCTGTAAATAACAAATAAAGACATGAAACTCATTATCATTACATCTCCGGACTTTCTTCCGGGTGAGGCGCGTATCCTCACTGAACTTTTTAAGGCAGGACTGGATTTATTGCATTTACGTAAGCCGGAGGCTGAAATCTATGAAGTGGAAAGTCTTCTACAGGAAATCCCGATGGAATATAGAAGCCGGATTGTTATTCATGACTTCTTCCTTCTGAAAGAGAAGTATTCTTTAGGAGGGATTCACCTGAATTCCCGTCATCCGGAAGCACCTGAAAATTACCATGGACTATTAAGTCGTGCCTGTCATAGCTTGGAAGAGGTGGAAACCACAACACCTCGGTTTGATTATGTACTCATGAGCCCCGTTTACGACAGTATTTCCAAACAAGGATATCGTTCGGGCTATTCAACAGAGGCACTGAGACAAGCGCAAGAAAAAGGCATTATCAATGAAAAAGTGATTGCTCTGGGTGGGATTAGTGAAGCAAACCTTGCAGAAATCAAATCTTTAGGTTTCGGTGGTGCTGCTTTATTGGGCGATATTTGGAATCGTTATCATGCATGGGAAGACACCGAACAACTGCTTACCCATTTCAGAAAACTGAAACATTGTGCAGAATAATCTTTTTCTTTCCATGAAAAGGGTAGCCGGTTTCTTATTTGAAGTATAATTTAATGAGGCAAGGGTTATCATCCTCCTGCCGGGACATCAATTTCTGATATTCTTCCGGAGCCAATACGGATTGATACGCTTCGAATTCTTCATTGAAAGAAAACTGCATGATATATCCATCTTCAAAAGCTTCCGGCCTGATCAGTATACCCTCTTGGGTGTCCTTGAATAAGAAACTCTTTCCATCGCTCTTCCGGTAAAAAAGATTTTTTAAAGTCAGATTCGGAAACCAACCGTATGATAATCCGGCATAAAAGAACTTTTCATTCTGATATTGTGATCTTAATAAATAAGGTATCGCATTCTCTTTCAGATATTGGGTTAGAAGCCGTCCTTCTTCTGCCTGATTGTCATCGGTAAAAGTAAATTTATAGCTGGAGATATCGATGTTGTCTTCGCCAAAATTCCATTTATAAGCTAATAGCAGGCTATCTTCCGTAATTTCATAGACCTCATTATCGTGAAAAGCAGGAGCAAAGTAGCTTTTCTTATGATAAGTATAGAAATTACCCGGTGCTACGGAATTCAGAATGCGTGGTCCTTTCCATAAATTGTTCACTTCTTCTCCGGTATCTGCTTTCACAATGGTGATACACGGTTCGTCGCTGCCATTGGGAATTGTCCATGTTATGATTTTGTCTCCCATCGCTACCATAGACTGGTAATTACTTTTATCCGGTAATCGTATCTGCTTAATGAATTGCCCTTCCAGATCATAAACATATAAACTACCGAAAGGTGAAAGCAACTTTACCTGTTTCCGGCTTTCATCCACAATCATGTCATAAACTTCCCGATACTCTCCGGGACCTTGTCCTTTTTTGCCGATAGTGTGCAGGAAGTGTCCTTCGTCATCGAATACAAATACCTGGAAACTTTTCCAGTCGAGGATATAGTTTCTGTTGTTACCGGTAGTGACTTTTACAGGGGCTCTCAGCAGACAACTATCTGTAGTTTCCAAGGGAATTACCTGAATACTGTCAAAAATTTCATGTATGGATAGTGTCGAGGGCTGCAGATCTGCCTGTAAAATATTATTTTGAGTATTACTACCCGTATTATTATTCCTGCATGAGGCTAGTAATATACTTACTGCTAAAAAGAAGAAATATTTCATGATGTGTCAGTAATAAATTTGCTAAATATTTATCAAAGTGTCCGTAGGAAACAAAATTATATAATTTTGTTGTTCATTGATAATTTCTGCCGGAGAAAATAACACCTGATAAGAAAAATAGATTTAGCAAGGTCACAAAAGGATAAAACAATATACGGGCGAAAGATTTTCGTCTCTATCAATTGTATGTGACATCGTAGAAACGGATAATCGCTCGCCCGGTATATATGGAAAAATAGTCTATGAAAGATTTATTTCTTCAACTTTGCAATAATCTCTTCAGCAACCTTTTTACCTGACATCAACATGCCACCGAAGATAGGGCCCATGCGTGGAGTTCCCGAAACGGCAGAAGCTGCCATACCGCAAACGTACAGTCCCGGATAAATTTCTTTTGTACCGTTTACTACTTCTTCTTCTCCTGCAATTACGTCCAGTGAACGTTCACCAATCACACCACCTGTTTCGGTAGCCAGGCGGCTGCCATTTTTGCGTGCCACGGTAGCGGCGATTTCGCTGTCGTGTCCTGTTCCGTCCACTACTATTTTGGCAAGGATGTTCAGTGGGTCTACGTGCATGCCTTCGCGCAATACGGGAGTCCAGTTTACTACTACTCCATTTACTGTGTTATTTTTGAAAATAACATCTTCTACAGAATAGCAGTTGAATACGGTGGCTCCTGCATGTACGGCATGGTAAAGCAATGCGGAAGTACTTTCCACAGAGTCCATTACATAGAGCCCGTCTTCATACTTCTCGTGATTGATATTGAATTCTTTTATAATATCAATAGCTTCTTCCTGAATTACAATCTGGTTGAACATCATAGCGCCACCCCACATGCCACCGCCGGGGGCAAGTTTACGGTCAAACTGTGCTACTTTCAATCCGGCCTTTGCCAGATAGTAAGCAGCTACGATACCCGACGGACCACCACCTACAATGGCGACATCCAGATCAAGGTTTCTTTCTAATTTCTCAAAATAGGTACTAATGATACCTTTGGATACTTTTGTTTCAATCATGTTCTTATAAGTTTAAAAAGTTATGGAGGAGCTACTGCCTACTAGTTACAAGCTACGAGTATCACCGTATATTGGTACAGCGACTCGTATCTTGTAGCTTGTATCTAGTAGCTGGTTTCGCAATCCCTCAGCCCTTGGCTGATTCGCATGGCGCAGAAGTTAGGTCCGCACATCGTGCAGTACTTCCCGTTCAGATGGTTTGCTTCCTTGTAATATTGCAAGGCACGTTCCGGGTCCAAACTCAGATTAAACTGGTCTTTCCAGCGGAACTCGTAGCGGGCTTTACTCAAGGCATCGTCCCGGATCTCCGCACCCGGATGGCCTTTGGCAAGATCCGCAGCATGTGCAGCTATTTTATAAGTGACCACTCCTATACGGACATCTTCTTTTTGAGGCAGAGCGAGATGTTCTTTCGGGGTTACATAGCAAAGCATTGCTGTTCCGTACCAACCGATTTGTGCTGCGCCGATGGCACTTGTGATATGGTCGTATCCCGGCGCAATATCCGTTACCAGCGGGCCGAGGGTATAAAATGGTGCTCCGTGGCATTTTTCTATCTGCCGGTCCATATTCTCTCTAATCTTATGCATCGGCACATGACCGGGACCTTCGATAAATGCCTGTACATTCTTTGCCCAGGCACGTTCTACGAGTTCACCCATTGTGTCCAACTCCGCAAACTGGGCCCGGTCATTGGCATCACGAATCGCTCCGGGACGTAAACCGTCTCCTAAAGAGAGCGCCACATCATATAGTGCACATAGATCACATATATCATCAAAGTGCTCATACAGGAAACTTTCCTTCTGATGTACTTTGCACCATTGTGAAATAATACTGCCACCACGACTCACCATTCCGCAAAGGCGTTCGTTAGCATAATGGATATTCTTCAGACGTATGCCGCAATGAATTGTAAAATAATCCACTCCTTGTTCACACTGCTCGATCAGTGTATCCCGGAATAACTCCCAGGTAAGGTTTTCCGCTTTTCCGCGTACTTTTTCCATAGCCTGGTACATAGGGACTGTACCCACCGGAACGGGACAGTTACGGATGATCCATTCGCGGGTTTCGTGGATGTTTTCTCCTGTAGATAAATCCATCAATGTATCTCCGCCCCATTTGCAACTCCAAACGGCTTTTTCCACCTCTTCTTCAATGGTAGAGGAAGTAGCCGAATTTCCAATATTGGTATTGATCTTTACAAGAAACTTTGAACCGATGATCATAGGTTCTGCCTCAGGATGGTTGATATTAGCAGGCAATGCTGCACGTCCTGCTGCAATCTCTTCCCTTACAAACTCAGGTGTGATGTAAGTATCTATACCCAGTTCTTTGCAGTTCATGTTTTCACGGATGGCTACATATTCCATTTCCGGGGTAACAATACCCTGTTTAGCATAATACATTTGGGTAATCTTTTTTCCTTCCTTTGCACGATAGGGCAAGGTGATATGGTCGAAACGTAAGGGATCGAGACTTTTATCCGCCAGGCGCATCTTTCCATATTCGGAACTGATTTCCGGTAGTCGTTCAACTTCCCGTTCCTGTATCCACGGTTCGCGGAGGCGTGGCAAACCTTTCTTTAAATCTACCTTCTGTTCCGGATCACTGTATGCGCCGCTTGTATCATATATGTAGACGGGCGCATTCTCCGTCATAACTTTTTTCCCGTTTTCCACTACTACGGTAGGGGTGAGGTTCACTTTTCGCATCCCCACCTTCAGGTAAGGATAGAGTTGCCCCTGCATATAGACTTTCTCGGATTCGGGATAAGTAATTTTTGTTTTATCTTCCATGGTTCAATAATTGATTGCTATTGGGTCAGTCGTATAATTGTTTCCATTTCACGTACCGGATTCTCAGCTTTTAGAATACCGCCGCTCAATGCTATTCCGCTCAGTCCTGATGCTTTCAGGGATGGGATGTCCTCACGTGTGATTCCACCGATGGCAACGACAGGAATTGTTATTCCTTCTTCGTGCATTTGCGTCAGGATGGAATGATAACCGTCCAGTCCCAGAATGGGTGATAACTTTTGTTTGGTAGTTGTGAAGCGGAAAGGGCCGCAACCGATGTAGTCGGCGCCATCAGCGGCATGTTGCCGGATGTCCTCGGACGTGTTGGCTGTTCCGCCAATAATGAAATCTTTGCCCAGCCTTTCCCTTGCTTCTTTTATCGGCATATCCAGTTTTCCTAAGTGGACACCGTCCGCGCCAATCTGTTTCACCAGTTCCACGTGGTCATCAATGATGAACGTGGCTCCGTATTGGCGGCAGAGTTCCTGCACTTGCATGGCTGTGGCTTTCAGTTCTTCTGAAGAAGCATCCTTCATCCGAAGCTGAACCCAGCGGCATCCCCCTTCAAGGGCTATGCGTGCGGAGTCCGAATAAGAAATAGATGCCGTAAAATGCGTAATGAATTGTACGTCAAACATTCAAACTCTGAATTTAGAAATTATACTTGCAGAAAGGGGCAGTAGTATAAACGAATAGTAAGAAGATAAGAAGAAAAATTCCCTTCGACGGTACTAACCGTATCAGGTTCATTGGGTATAATCTCAGCTATATTTATAGCACCCCCTTTTCTGCCGGTAAAGTAAGGACGAATGTTTTTAACAGGAAAGAGACCGACCTATCTTTTATGATTATTTAAACTTAACATAATTCAGTCGTGTATATTGCTTGTTTCCCGAAGTAAAGGTACATGAGATACGCGCTGAAGTGATAAATACCGTCTCACCGGGTTGGAAAGCATGCTCTGTACCGGGTACTTGTCCCGATTCACGGCTTGCCGTACGGGAGCTTATCCGGAAAGTAACCAGATTACCGATAGAATCTTCCAGCGTCAGTATTTGTCGAACATAAAAATAGGGAGTTGTTCCTTTGACCATTGTTTTGTAAGGATCGTCTTCCAACCGTACACGCAGTACTTTCAGTGTTAGATTCTCTACTTTATCTCCTTCCTTGCCCAGGAAGCGGCTGGTAGAATATTTCTGCCTTGCCTGCCGTTTCTGAATATCCAGATGAACGGAATGGTATATCCGGGCTATTTCTGCGAAACGTTCCTGTTTAGGAATGCGGGGCGTGAATTTATAGGCAATCCAACTTACATAACTCGGGTCGATGCGGAAAATCTCGTGCAGGAAATGCCCGCGATACTTCCCGAAAGCAATGATATCGTCTCCCTTGCTTTGCATACGTTTAGCATTATACTCCACCAATAGCATGCAGCGGGGAGAGTAATAACATAGACTGCTTGCTACCCGCAGACTTTCATGGATATCTGTAGAAAGGTCTTGAATGTAAAAAATAGACTGGCGTTCGGGTAGTGGAGAATAAACCCATAATGAGTAACGGGGATAGTCGGGACGGGGCAACACCACCAGATAAGCACCTGCGCTTTTGTAAGATGTTCTTCCCCGGTTGTATTCGTTTAGTTTCTGATACAACAGTCTTTGTTCTGCTTCGGGTAGTCCCGGAATAATCGGATTTGCCATAAGCATTGAGTTATTTATTCAAATATAAGATTTTTCGGGCGAATAATCAAACTCTGTATGGAAAAGTTTAGGTTTCTTTTGTATCTGCACCGTACCTGAATTGTATCAGAGCCATACTTGCTCCGTACTATCTCCAGTCAGAGGTACCTCTACCTGGGGATCGTACGGAGCAAGTACGGCTCAAATGCATTCCGGATACACTACAGATGCATCGGAAATACATTCGAAATATTCGTTACTCTAACGATAATCTTATAAATTTGTCGCATATTTGTATGCAGAGATCAAAAATTGAGACTATGAGTAATCTTCGAATTTTATTGTATGTATTTATCCTTTCTTTGGTTGCATGTCATCCGGAGGGGACTAATGTGAAACAAGGATTGGACAAAGCCGCTCAATTAATAGAGCAAGATCCGGATACGGCATCCATTATTCTTGAAACTATTCAAATGAACCAAA
>ERZ837910.5231-NODE-5231-length-11868-cov-34.692119_pt1 | contig 11868 bp, 9 predicted proteins | sample MGYA00519940_ERZ837910 | MGnify/ENA primary metagenome ERZ837910 (study PRJEB31850, sample SAMEA3708825) | human gut metagenome | biome: human gut; feature: human-associated habitat; material: faeces | place: China | collected 2014 ... | reverse complement strand
AAAATCTGACGGTTCAATTATAAATTGAACCACGCAATCTCGCACACAATAGTTGTGCGGTATTGCCCCTAGTTTCTATAAAAAGTAATTTTACTTGTCAGCGGTTTCCTCAGTGCAGACCGAAAGATATAGAAAGCGCGGAATCTATTTTCGACATCGCACCCGCGTCCAGCTCGCCCATGCGCTCTTTCAGGCGGCGCTTATCCAGCGTGCGTATCTGCTCCAGCAATACTATCGAGTCTTTCGCCAAGCCGCACTCTCCGCCGCCTACGGCTATGTGCGTCGGCAGCTTTGCCTTGTCGTGGCGGCTGGTTATCGCGGCGGCTATCACCGTCGGCGAGTGGCGGTTGCCCACGTCGTTTTGAACTATAAGTACGGGGCGTATGCCGCCCTGCTCCGAGCCGACTACGGGGCTTAGGTCGGCGTAATATATCTCTCCTCTGTGTACGCTCATTTTTCGGCACTCCTTTTTTCGATCTACTGTTCGGGTGTAAAGTCCAAGCTTCTTTACCTATATTTTTCCCGCCGCTTTGCCATCTATGCAGTAGGCGCGGGTAAAATTTCAGCTTTGATACATTATATGAAAAGCACGAAAAATGTGTCGAAAAAGGCACAAAAAAACAGACGGCGCATTTTTGGTCTGCACCGTCTGAAAAAAATATCTTGTTTATTTGCTTATTCGATGGCCTGCTTCTGCTCTTCTCCGTTCTCGCTGACCTCTACCGTGCCGTATACCAGCTCTTTGAAAAGCTGTGCGTTCGCGTTAAAGTCTACTGAGAGCACGTCCATGCCGCTTATTACCTGATTTGTGAAGGTGTTGTCGGCGGGCACGCGCATTTCCTGAAGCTCGTAGTTGCGGTAATCGAGCATATCTAAAAGCAGCTGAGCAAGCTCGGTCTTTGTGACATTCGTTTTTATCTGCGGGAATATCTTGTTCGCAAGCTTATCCATCTCTACCAGCGAGAGGCTGCGTGATTTCTTTATCATCTGCTTGATGACCTTGCGCTGGCGCTCGGTGCGCTCGTAATCGGCGTTTCCGACGTGGCGCAGGCGCGCGTATGCAAGAGCCTGATTTCCGTTTAGGTGCAGCTTTCCGCCCTTCTTGATATAGTCAGTGCCCTTCTTGTTGCCGAGGAATTTGTTCTGCTCGTCGAGGGGGTTCTGCATACCTCTCGTGTTGTCGCCGTTCGGGTCAGCGTCGGGATAGCCGTTCGCTTCCTCGTCGGTAACTTTAAGGTCAAGACCGCCCAGCGTGTCAACTATGTCGATAAATACCTTGAAGTTTACAAGAACGTACCTGTCGATCTGTATGCCCAGGTAATCCTCGATGGTCTTTTGCGTAAGCTCTACGCCGCCGTGCCAGTACGCCGCGTTGATACGGGTCGAGTACCACCAGCCGTTTGCGTCCTGAAAGTTTACATAGCAGTCGCGCATTATAGATGTCATGGTGATGGTCTTGTCCTTAGTGTTTACGGAAATTATCATCATTACGTCGGTGTTGCCCGCCGTTTCGTTCTGAGTGTCGCGCAGGTCTTCGCCGATGAGCAGTATGTTCATTACTTCTGAGTTCGAGATCTTCTTGCCCTTTTCCGCGAGCTGCTTGCGCATCTTCTCGTCCTCAGCTTCTTTGTCGATGGTGTCCGCGCGGGAGAGGTCTACGTCTGAGTAGGTCATTGGTTTTGAGTTGTTCACCTTAACTGCGTCGGTGTCCAGCAGGCTGTAATAGTGGTTGAAAAGCAGCACTACTATCAGCACTATGACGAGCAGCAGGGAAGCGATAAGCCCTATTACAGTAGCCACCTGCTTTTTGGTGAACTTGCCCTTTGCGGCGGGCTTTTCCGCCTTACCGCTCTTGTCAGGTTTGTCAGATTTGTCCGACTTAGCCGCTTCGGTTTTGGCAGCGGGCTTGCTTTTAGCCTTGTCCGCTTCGTGCTTATCGCTCTTTGGCGGCTTGGCGGGCGGCTTTTTTGCTTCCTGTTTTGGCTTTGCCGCAGGTTTCTGCTCCGCATTAGGCTTATCGGGCTTATCTGTCGGCGGAATTTTCGCGGGGGAAGGCGCTTGCTTCTTTGGCGCTTCCGCAGGCTTTTTCTCAGCCTGAGTATTTTTATCTTTATCTTTATTTTCGCTCTTGGCATTGCTTTGAGCGCTCTTTGTGTTCTGAGTGTCTTTATCTTTGCTGTTCTGAATGTCTTGCTGTTCCTTAGGCTTGGCAGTTTCGGCGGGCTTTTCCTCCGCAGATTTTCGCTTGCCGAAATCAATATCGGGCATACCCGAATTATCGGTCTTGCGCTTCATTTTGTCCATAGCTTTTGAGAGGTTCGGCGCTACTATCGTCTTTTCCTCCTCCGGCTCGGGCGGCTTTTCTGCGGCGTTTTTCTCTATGTTTCTTTTTGCCGAAGATATTAGGTCTGAAAGAGGCGGCTCTTTTCGGTACGGCTTATCAGCGCCGCTTTCGTTCGCGGCTGTGCCCTCTGCCTTTTCGCTGAATTTGTTTTCCGACATTCTTTAATACTCACCTCGCGTCTTTACAAAAAATTCGTTTCATCAAAACGCGCCCCGAAGTTTCAGTGGTTTACCCCGTGAAAGCAAATAAGGGCTGCATTTAGGCAATACTAATATTATATAACAAAAATAATAAAAATACAACTTGCATTTTTGACAAAATTCTTACGCGGCTGATACATCTTTTTAGAAATATAATAAATTTAATTTAAATTTGCTTTAAAAAACGCTTTTTCCAAAAAAAATTTGCCGAAATTTTCTCAAACCCCTTGCCTTTTGTAAAAAAATTTGTTATGATATATAATGAATGATTTTATTTTGAATAATATTTCGGAGGTCAAAAAAATTATGCCTACAAAGTATGTATTTGTTACCGGCGGCGTTGTTTCCGGACTTGGAAAAGGTATCACCGCTGCTTCTCTGGGCCGCCTGCTAAAGTGCCGCGGTTACAGCGTTACCATCCAGAAATTTGATCCTTATATCAACGTAGACCCGGGCACTATGTCGCCCTACCAGCACGGCGAAGTTTTCGTTACCGACGACGGCGCAGAGACCGACCTCGACCTTGGTCACTACGAGCGCTTTATCGACGAAAACCTCTCCATCGACTCTAACGTCACTACCGGTAAGATATACTGGAACGTGCTTAATAAGGAAAGACGCGGAGATTACCTCGGCTCTACCGTTCAGATAATCCCCCACATCACCAACGAGATAAAAGATAAGCTTTACCGCGTCGGCAAGCAGAGCAATACCGACGTAGTTATCACTGAGATCGGCGGCACTGTCGGCGATATTGAGTCTACCCCTTTCCTCGAGGCTATAAGACAGGCTTCTAAGGAAATGGGCAGGGGCAACAGCGTGTTTATCCACGTTTGCTTAGTACCCTACATCTCCGGCTCTAAAGAGCTGAAATCAAAGCCCACCCAGCATTCGGTAAAAGAGCTGCTCTCTATGGGCATACAGCCGAATATCCTCGTTCTGCGCTCGGAAATGCCTATCCCCGAAGATATGACCGAAAAGATAGCCCTTTTCTGCAACGTGCATAAAGAGGACGTTATACAGAACCTCACCGCTCCCTCGCTTTACGAAGTGCCGATATGGCTGGAAAAAGAGGGTCTGGCGGACGTGGTCTGCGAGCACCTCGGTCTTGAAAAGCGCAAGCCCGACCTTACCAACTGGCTCGAGATGATCGACCGCGTAAACGGCTGCACTAAAGACGTTACCATAGGTCTGGTAGGCAAGTACGTTGAGCTTGAGGACGCTTACCTTTCCGTAGCCGAGGCTCTGCGTCACGGCGGCTTTGAGAACAGCGCAAACGTTCATATAAACTGGATACAGTCTGAGGACATAACCGCAGATAACGTGGCTGTAAAGCTTGTTGGCTGCGACGGAATAATCGTACCCGGCGGCTTTGGCGACAGAGGTATCGAGGGCATGATCGAGGCTATACGCTACGCGCGTGAAAACAAGATACCTATGTTCGGCATTTGCCTTGGTATGCAGATGTCTGTTATCGAGTACGCACGCCATGCGGCAGGCCTTGCGGGCGCTAACTCCACCGAGTTTGGCGAAACGCCTTACCCCGTTATCGACATCATGGACGATCAGAAGGACGTTACGGAAAAGGGCGGCACTATGCGCCTTGGTCTGTACCCCTGCAAGCTTACTCCCGGCAGCATTTCCGCTGAGGTCTACGGCGAGCCGCTTATCTACGAGCGCCACCGTCACCGCTGGGAGTTCAACAACGCTTTCCGCAAGCAGCTTACCGAGAACGGTCTGGTGCTGGCAGGTCTTTCGCCCGATGAAAAGCTGGTAGAGATAGTAGAGCTTCCGCGCGAGGTTCATCCTTGGTTCGTGGGCGTACAGTTCCACCCCGAGTTCAAGTCGCGTCCGAATAAGGCTCACAAGCTCTTTAAGGACTTCATCCGCGCTTCTGTTGCAAGCAAAGAGGGCAAGGAAAAGTAATCAAAATAATTCAAGGCGGGGAGAGTTCGCGAGGACTTTCCCGCTTTTTTTAAGAAAGGTGGAGTTTGTATGCTGGGTGCGCTTGTCGGCGACGTTGCAGGCTCGTATTTTGCCGAGCACAAAACTTTCAGCCGCCGCGTAGAGCTTATACACGATGAAGCCGCTTTTACGCAAAATACCCTGCTCGCCGCCGCGCTCTGCGAGCTTTATTACTATACCGATAAGCCCGCGCAGACGCGTATAGAGCGCTTTTTTCGCGCGCGAGAGGTGGCGGGCGAGTACAAAAAATACGCCCTGCGCTTTACCGAAAAGCTGGGCGGCGTTGAGCTGGCATGGGCGAAACAGGCGGGCATGACGCGTGAGGTGAATATCACCGCTGCGGCGGCTGTTGCGGCTCTGCCCTGCGCCTACGCCTTTGACGAGCCGGACGTTATCTTCGCGCAGGTGCAGCTTGCCTGCAAGTATCTTTTTAATTCCGACACCGCGCGCGATTGCGCTAAGGCGGCAGCGGCGGGCGTTTATCTGCTTAGGCACGGCTGCGAGAAAGAAGACCTCGCTGCGGCGGCTTCCGAGCTGAGCGGCTTTGCGCTTGAGGGCGACCTCGGCGAACTGGCGGACAAAATGACGACCGAATGCACCCCGCAGGACGTTATAAGCGCGGGCTTTGCGGCTTTCGCTTCGGCGGATAGTTTTGAGCTTGCGGTAAAGCGCGCCTGCACTCTCGGCACATATCCGCACATCAGCGCGGCGCTGGCGGGGGCTTTTGGCGAGATATATTACGGCGGCGTGCCCGAAAAGCTTTTGCATTTCGCCCGCGAAAAGACCGACCCTACTGTCCTTCGCCCGATAGAGCGCTTTTCGGAAAAATATGCGGCGCGGCTCATCGCGGAATAATTTTTACATCACTACAAATAATAAAAGCCTGCGGCTCATCGAGTACCGCAGGCTTTGTTGCTTTATGCGAAATTATTTGGTTTTAACGCTCTTTGTTGTGCTGAATGTTCCCTTGTAGCTTCTGCCCGCCTTGTCGGTAACGTAAGCTCTTACCTTTACCTTGTAGGTGGTCTTGGACTTCAGTCCCGTGATCTTGAAGCTTGTGTCGGAAGCGGAGGCTGTACCCGCGAGGGTGTATTTGCCGTTTTTGAGGATATATACTTCGTAGCCGCTGCACTTGGTGCTCTTCCATATGGGTCTGATCGAGGTCTTGCTGGCGGAAACCCTCTTTATGCTGACCTTAGCGGGCTTTGTAGCCGCGTAGATCTTTACAGCGCCGCTCCAGTAGGTCTTGCCGTCGCTCTTGGCGAAAGCTTTTACCTTGTAAGCGTACTTTTCGCCCGCTTTCAGCTTGCTGTCAACGTAGTCTGAAACAGTGCCGCTGCGCAGGGTAGCCGCAGTATTCCACTTCTTGGTCTTGCTGTTATATCTGTAAACCTTGTAGCCGTCAGCGCCCGGTACTGCTTCCCAGTAAATGTGGGTCTTAGCGGTGGTGGCGCTTACCTTGTTTACAGCCGCAGGGGTCTTTAGCGTGATGTTGAAATTCGCGCTGATCTGACCCTTGTAATTGCCTTTGAACTTAACGATAGCTGTTGCCGTGCCGACCTTATTGTTGTCGGTGTAAGTGAGGTAGTAATTTGAAGAGCCGATGACCTTAGCGCCCTGCTTTACAGTTACCTTAGGCTTTACAGCCGAGCCGCCGTATACCTGATCTGCAATAGGCTGGATAACGGCGTTTGTGAGCTGCTGTGCGTTTACCTTTACGGTAACTTCCATAGTCGCGCTCTTGTAAGCAGCGTTTTCGCTTGCGGTAACGGTTATCTTAGCCGTGCCCGCGCCCTTTACGGTAACGTTGCCCTTGCCGTCTACGGTGACCACTTTCTCGTTAGAGGACTTGTAGCTTAGCGCGCCGCCGCCCGAAACGGTCTTTGCGTTTAGCGCGAAAGCTTTGTCGCCGTAGGTCTTGGTGTAGGTCTTTGTGCCGCTGATGGTCTGAGTTTTCTTCTCTACTACGTCATCGTCGGCGGGTATGGAAACGTTTGTAACGCCCATAGCGTTCATTATAGCCTGAATAACGTTCGGGTCGCCCCACTTGCAGTTCTTGCGGTTTAAATGCCAGTGATTCTCGCTCTTCAGCGAGCCGTTCTTTGCGTTATTGTCCCAAAGCACGCAGGGTATGGTATACTTCTTGGAAAGTCCGTAGTAGTACGAAGCCCACTGCTCGCGCGCCTCGTTGTTGTTCTTGTAAGAAATGCCCATCTCGCCGATGACTACGCCTATGCCCTTAGACATATACTTGTTGTTCAGCGTGCTGAAAATATTATCAAGCTCTTTCTTGCCGCTGTCGTCAAACTGGGTGTAGGTCGGGCTGGTGATGTTGCTGTTGTCGCCCAAACAGAGGTTGTAAGGATTGTAAGCGTGCACCGAAACGAGCAGCTTGTTGTCAGCCGTATCGTCAGGCAGCTTGTAGCCTACAGCGGTAGCGCCGTTGAGCGAAGCCGCATAGCCGGGGCACATAATGTAGCGCTGCGAGTTGTTTCCGCCCGAAGCGCGGATAGTGTCAACTATCTCCTGATTGAAAGTATTGATAGTAGCTATCGAGTCGGCAGCCGCAGCGTTTGGATTATTAGGGTCGATCCACCATTCGTCGTTTGTGCCTACAAGGCGCGGCTCGTTGAGCGTTTCAAAAATAAGGTGGTCGTTGTAGTCCTTGAATTCTTCCGAGATCTGCGACCATACTGATGTTAAGAATTTCAGCGAAGCTTCCTTGTGCTTGCTGTCGGGGTAATAATAAATGGTCTTGTCTTTCGCGTTTGAGTTATCGTGGTGGATATTGAGGATAACGTACATACCGTCATCGTAGGCGTAGTTTACTACTTCCTTTACGCGCGCCATCCACGCTGAGTCGATGGTGTACTCGCTGCCAGAAGTATGCTTGCCCCACGAAACGGGTATTCTTATAGTGTTAAAGCCCGCGTCGTGCACCGCGTCGATCATTTCCTTAGTGGTCTTGGGGTTGCCCCAGCTTGTTTCAGAGCCTAAGCCCGTGCCGGTAGCGTCGAGCGAGTTGCCGAGAATCCAGCCTGCACCCATGTTTTGGAGAAAAGTTTTGGTATCTCCGCTTACATCAGCCGAAGCGGTAACGGGCAGCGCCGCCGATAAGCTTGCAGTAACAGCCGCCGCCAGCAGAGCGCTCGCGCCGCGCTTTACGAAATTGCTTTTCATTTTGATTTGAACATTCCTTTCATAACTGATATTTTGAACTTTTGCGGATAATGATTATCCCATGTGATTATTTGAACATCTTTATTATATCACAATGTGATCGTTTTTGCAATAGCCCGAAAGCTGACTAAAACGTTTTCGCACTGAAAAAATTTTGTTAAGATTTGAAAAAGTGTGAGTATATTTTCGTTAGCCGAGCGCTACGTCAAGTATCATCATTATCAAAAAGCCCGCCATAGCGCCGAAAGTTCCCGCATGCGAGCCTTTCAGCTTCGCTTCGGGGATAAGCTCTTCCACCACCACATACAGCATAGCGCCCGCCGCGAAGCTCAGCAGCCAGGGTAAAAGCTGCACCGTAGCGCCCGCCATGAATACCGTGATAATGCCGAATATCGGCTCTACCAAGCCCGAGAGCGCGCCGCAGAGGAATGCCTTTTTGCGGCTCATGCCCGACTGCGCCAGCGGCAGCGAGATCGCCGCGCCTTCGGGAAAATTCTGTATGCCCATGCCTATGGCTAAGGCAACTGCGGCGGCGAGCAGCACGCGGGAATTATTCTGCGCCGCAAGCGCGAAAGCCACGCCCTCAGCCATGCCCTCAGGGATATTGTGCAGCGTTATCGCAAAGACGAGCATGGCGGAGTGCCCCAAGCTTTTGCGAACGCCGCGCGGGCGGTCTTCGCCGGGATGAAAGGCGGGCAGCAGCTTATCAAGCGCCATGAGAAATGCCACGCCGAGCGAAAAGCCGCAGGCGGCGGGCACCCACCCTATCTTGCCCAGCTCCTCTGCCTTATCTATCGCGGGGATAAGCAAGCTCCAGACCGAAGCGGCTATCATCACGCCCGCCGCAAAGCCGAGAAAACAGCGGTTCAAGCGCGCCGAAATGCCCCGCTTTCCGAATAGAAAAACCGTAGCCGCACCAAGCGCCGTCATCGAAAATGTGAAAGCCGTGCCCAGCGCCGCGTATAAAAGTCCGTTCATGTAAAAAAGCTCCTTGTCAAAAAACGTTTTTTAAAAAGTTTTATTAGCAGTATATGGCGCGGAAATATTTTTTGTGAAAAAGCCGAATAAGCTGTGCCTTGCGTGTGCATAATAACCGTACAGACGGCGGGAAGCGCCGCAGATTTTTTTGAAAGGAATGGTAGAAGTATGCTGGATAGGATAGCGCTGCTGCTTACGATAATCGGCGGTATAAACTGGGGGCTGATAGGCATTTTTCAGTTTGACCTGGTAGCTTTTATTTTCGGCGGACAGGCGGCTGTTGTTAGCAGGATAATATATGTGCTGGTAGGGATCAGCGCGATATGGTGCATCTCCCTATTTTTCCGCGAGCAGGAGCTTATAGAAACCAACAGCTGACGCGCGAAAGACTGCGGGCGGCTGAGTGAGAGTCTGTAAATAAAAGAGCGCATCACCGCGATACTCGTTTTATCGGGCGTTGCAAATGCGGTGAAAAATTCTTTTATTTTCTCAGACTTTCTCTCAGCCGCCCGATATTTTTTCGGCGGCAAAATCGTTTGACATTTCATGTGCTGTGTGTTATAATGTGCATGGGAGGTTTTGCGATATGAACTTAGATATGCTTAAAGAAGTTGGAGATATACTTGACGGACAGGTGAAAAAAGGCGAGGTAGTAGGCGGAGCGGTAGCCGTATTCAAAGACGGCGAGCAGATCTACCGCCACAACAGCGGCTTTGCCGACCGCGAGCGCGGAATACCTGTGCGCGACGACACTATTTACAGGATATATTCCATGACAAAGCCGATAACCGCGGCGGCTGTCATGATACTTTACGATAGGGGTCTTTTCAAGCTTGAGGACAAGCTGAGCGACTACATACCCGAATTTGCTCACCCTACGGTGCTTATGTCCGACGGCAGGGAAGTGCCCGCCGAAAGCGAGATAACGATTCGCCAAACGCTTGATATGACTTCTGGACTTTGCTACCCCGACCAGAGCTATCCTGCGGGCAGGAAGATGGACGAAGTTTACAGCGAGATAGCGCGCGAATCTGACGCGGGCAAGAGAGTAGGCACGCTGGAGCTTATCCGCCGCGCCGCGAAAAGCCCTCTGGCGTATCAGCCGGGCGAAAAGTGGATGTACGGCATAGGCGCGGACGTTGCGGGCGCGCTGGTAGAAGTGCTGACGGGCATGAGCTACCGCGAATATCTGAAAAAAGAGATATTTGAGCCGCTCGGCATGGCGGACACTGATTTCTATGTGCCGCAGGAGAAGATGGACAGATTTTCCGAGATGTACATTTATAATGAGGAGAGCAAGCAGCTTGAAACTATCCCTTGGCAGCATTTGGGTCTGCGCGGATTTTTCAAGGAGCTGCCCGCGTTTGAGTCGGGCGGGGCGGGCTTGGTATCCACTATCGACGACTACAAGAAGTTTGCGGACATGATGATGAACAGGGGCGTTTACGGCGGAAAGCGCATACTCAGCGAAGAAGCGGCAGACCTCATCACGCACAATAACCTCACCCCCTCGCAGGCGGAAACTTTCAACTGGGATCAGTGCAGGGGCTGCGGATACAGCATACTCAACCGCTGCGTTATCGACCTCGAAGCGGCGGGCGCGGGCAACTTGGGCGACTACGGCTGGGACGGCTGGCTGGGAAGCTACTACTCGAACGACCCGACCGACAAGGTAACGCTCATCTACATGATACAGCGCGCGGGCGGCTTCGGCTCGTGGCCATGCCTCAAGATGAAAGAGATGATCTACAAGGCTATAAAATAAAAATAAGGGAGGCTGCGGAAAATGCAGTCTCCCTTTTCGTATCATATTAGTAAAGTATATTTGCCTGCGGTGTTTAGACCTCGGCGATCTCTTCCTCTTCGCTGTTAGCTTTATCGGTCTGCACGTCGTTCGATATAACAGCGCCTGTCAAGTCAACCGCGAAATTTCCGGTGTCTCCGAAACGTATTAAAATGTCGTTGAGAGCTGAACGGGTGATCTGCGCACCTGTTAAGTCGATTGCTATATTTGCGGCATCGTCGTCTTTGCAGTTGATCTCTGCTTTTACCTCATCAAAAGTCATATCCTCAAGATCTGCATAAGCGGAAAGCTCTTTAGGCGCATAAAGCGTTGCAGCAGCGTTCATAGCGATGAACACAAATCTGAAATCCTCGCAGCCGAAAGTGCTGAAAGGTATCTCGTACAGCCTAAGCATACCGTCATCGGTCTTTTTGCTGATAACGGGCTTATATCTGCTCTGCGCCAGATCATAAGCGTATCTGTTTTCGTAAGCTTCTTCGGTAAGTCTGCCATCGGGCATCGGCACTATCTCAAAGCGGGAAGTTTCATTGCCTGTATCGCAGTATCCGCCGACTATCACGAATCTGAACACATAGTCGGTATTTTTCTCAAGTTTTTTTTCGCAGCATATCTGCGTCCAATCCCAGTTCCAATTTCCAATGGAGTAGGCAATGGTGTTTTTGCCTTCGCTGTCTGTCACGAAAAATTTAGCTGTTACATTATTTTCGCAGGACTTATCTGCCTTAAAATCTCTTGCGTCAAAATTTATTACTTTACTCATATTTATAACCTCCGTAATATCTGCGGCGGGCTTATGAGTATCGGTTATTCTGATTTCACAGTCGCTGACATACTCTGCCCGACCGTTTTTCACGAGTCCCCGCGCCCTTTTCGGGTAGGTGACTCCAACTCTTTTGCCATTCAGGTCTGTAACAATAACGTTTTTTTCTATGGGTATCTCCCCCTTGCACAGAATATTTAGTTCCAAGCGGCGCTGTTATTTTCTATGGGTGCCGTCCCCTGCCTGCTTAAAGCAAGTGTAACACACGCCTGCGCTTTTGTCAACACCGAGAGAAAAGTTTTGTTATTCTCACAATTTCGGCGGGGAGTTCTTAGCGCATTTGCACAAGGCGCGGGTATAGCAAAATATGTGATAATTTATATATGCCATATATTTTTATAAATAAACAATATTTTTTTGAAAAAACGCTTGACAGAACGAATATTAAGTGATATAATATTAAAGTCGGTTGAGGACATACCCAAAGCGACAGAAACTGAATAAATGCGGCAGTGCTGGAATAGGCAGACAGGCACGTTTGAGGGGCGTGTGTCTTCGACGTACGGGTTCAAGTCCCGTTTGCCGCACCATATTGGTGAGACTAAATGGATGCTCACCCTTAAAAGCCCGTATTTAC
>ERZ837910.5219-NODE-5219-length-11890-cov-3.708745_pt1 | contig 11890 bp, 9 predicted proteins | sample MGYA00519940_ERZ837910 | MGnify/ENA primary metagenome ERZ837910 (study PRJEB31850, sample SAMEA3708825) | human gut metagenome | biome: human gut; feature: human-associated habitat; material: faeces | place: China | collected 2014 ... | reverse complement strand
CGGCTTGCGCGAGCATGTCGGCGTACTCGGGCTTGATGAGGTCGGCGACCGTCATGTACAGGTAGAGCTTGTCGAGCGTCGCCCTGTCGGCCAGCGGAGCCGCGTCGATCTGGGATTTGAGTTGCTGCACGTTCATGGAAGACCTCGCTTATAGGACAATCGAAAGGGGGCCGCAACAGATGCGACCCCCCCCCTTCTGACGACTACTTGGAGCAGGCGGGTACCCAGAGGTACTGCTCGGGCTTTTCGTCGAGCTTCTTCACGAGCTCGTCGACGGGACCGAATTCCATGCACTTCGCCTGGCAATGGAACACGCAGCTCGGAAGCTTTCCCTTGGCCTGGCGGGCGGCGCACAGGTCGCAGATCCGCGTGAACGACGGGATGAAGTCGTAGACGAAGCGGTCGGTCGGCGTGCCGTCGGCCTCGCGGATGGGCCACGGCCCGTTCTGCATGACCTTGACGCCCCACTGCTCGAGCGGCAGCTCGTGCTCGGCCTGGCAGGCAACCTCGCAGGAATAGCAACCGGTGCAGTACTGGTAATCGACGAGTATTCCGTTCCTAGACATTACAGGTCCTCCTCACTGCAACGATAGATCTTGCACAGCGTGCACTTCAGGTCGGCGCCAAAACCGGTGCGACCGGGCTTGTTGGCAAGCAGCTGGTTGATGTTGGACTGGCGGAAACCGTAGAGGTTGGGCTCGGCGCCATCCTGCTCGGGGAACCACCAGCCATGCTGCGCCGCGATCTCCTTCTCGGAAACCTCGTAGGTGACACGCGCGCGCTGGCGGCAACGACCACGATGGTTCTCGATCCACACCCAGTCGCCTTCCGAGATGTTGTGCTCGGCTGCGGTCTTGGGGTTGATCTGCACCCACGGGTCGGGCGTGAGCTGGCGCAGATACGGAATCTGGCGATGCTCCGAATGGAAGAACGAGGTGGTACGTGCACCCGTGATCATGATGAGCGGATACTCCTCGTACAGGTCGGGCGTCGAGACGGGACCGATGCCGGGCTCCTCGATGTAGGGCAGCGGATCGTAGCCATAGGCTTGGAACAGCGTCGAATAGAACTCGATACGGCCAGTCGGCGTGTTGAAGCCGGGCATGCCGTCGGGGCGCATGAGACCCTTCTCGTACTTCTTGTAGATGTACTTCTGGTAGACCGGGCCCTGCTCCATGAGCTCGTGGAAGGTGAAGCCGGAAGGCTTGACGATCTCGTCGTAGACCTCGTCCTCCGTCTCCCACGGCCAAGTGTGCTGCTTGCCCTCGGGGCGGTTGATGGCCTTGTTGAACTCGTCATCGTTGTCGAAGTACTGGGCCAGGCGACGATTGATCTCGCAGTCGGAGAGCGCCTCGCCCTCGGCGGCGCAGCCACCGGTAATGGCGGACAGGAAGTAGTAGTGCGCGCGGACGGAATGCTTCTCGGCCCAGGTCTGGACGGGAAGGACGATGTCGGCGCAGCTCTGGATCATCGGCGTCATGAAGACATCGCAGGCGGCGATGAACTCGGGCTTCTTCATTGCCTTGTACCAGCGCTCGGTCTCGCAGCTCATGCAGGCGATGCCGTTGGAGGTCTGGATCCAGACGCCCTTCACGCCGCCTTCCTCGCACACCTCGAGGCACATGTCAGGCATGGCCTGGGTAAGGCCGTAGCGATACATCGGGTACTCTTTCCAGCCGACGCGCTTCTTCTGCGTCTCCTCGTCGATGAGGTCGTAGATGCCCCACGCGCCCGCGGAGGGCTGGTCGACGCCCATGGGGGCGGCGGTGTAGCACATGCCGCCGGGCACATCGAGGTTGCCGGTGATGGTCCAGAGCGCGGCGATGGCGGCAGCGCACGGCGTGCCCTGCGACTGCATGTCGACGGCCAGGCCCCAGACGACGTTGGCGGGATGCGAGTTCGCGAACAGGCGCGCGGCCTCGACGATCTTCTCCTTGGGAACCCAGGTCATCTTCTCGACCTCGTCGAGCGATAGCTCGCGGGCGCGCTCCGCCAACTCGTCGAAACCATAGGTCCAGCGATCGACGAAGTCATGGTCGTAGAGGTCCTCGTCGATGATGACCTTGATCATGCCGAGCGCAAGCGCGGTATCGGTACCCGGACGCAGCTGCAGGTGCACGTCTGCATGCGCGGCGAGCCAGGTAACACGCGGCTCGACCGAGATGAGCTTGCAGCCCATCTTCATGGCATCGGTCACCCAATGGCCCATGAAGAAGTCGGGATTCGAGATGGTCGGATTGCAGCCCCAGACGATGGTGCATTCCGGGCAGACCCATTCGGGATCATCGTAGCGCAATGCCGAGAACTGGCTGAAGTCGGCGATGAGCATGCCGCCGTAGGTCATGATCATGAGCGAAAGGCGCGGCAGATAGCATGCGGTACCGGAGAGGAAACCGTACTCGTTGGGGCTTCCCATGGTGTTGGCCATGCGTCCGACCTGCCACTGGTTATCGCGGGCCGTACCGCGCAGGCAGTGGATGGAGTCGCCGCCATAGGTCATGGAGATGCGGCGGAACTCCTTGTAGCACGTCTCGAGGGCCTCGTCCCAGCTGATGCGCTCCCACTTGTTCTCGCCACGTTCGCCAGCGCGCTTCATGGGGTACAGGATGCGATCCGGATGGAACTCGACCTGCTTGAAGGCCAGGCAGCGCGGACACAGCGCGCCGCGGTTATACGGATCGTCCGGGTCGCCCTCGCACTTGATGAAACGACCGGTCTCGGGATCGGAGTACACGAGGACGCCGCATCCCTCGTGGCAACCGGGTGCCGACCACACGGAGGTACGCGTCACGAGCATGCCGTCCTCCATGTACTGCCACTCACCGGGATGCTTCCAGTCCTGCATCTCCGGACGCTCGCCGGCGCCGAAGTTGAACTGGTTCTCCTCCTTCGTGGTGCCGATGTCATCGCGATCCTTCTCGAGAATCGCCTCCTGCTTGCGGTCGGCGTCATTTGGCTCGCCCGCGCCGCTGAAGTGCCATTCCGAATCCTCGCGCTGGGCAGCGGCCTTGCTGTCCGTCTCGAATTCTTCCATAGCCTCTCCTCTCGCTTTCTAGATCCGCGGCTTCCCTACCGCGTCATCCGTTCCGTCGGGGAGGCGATGCCCGCCATGGCGCGCATCATGGGCCGGAGTGTCTTCCTCGCAAACGCCGCACTCCCCCATCGGGTTGCAGACAGGAAACCACGTGTGGGGAATCGCATATCGTCAAACGAGTATGCAATTGGGAATTCATTATGCTGGTATGAGACGCTGACCGGGGGGAATGAGACAGTTGCTCAGGGACGCTGTCTCATTCCGGGCCCGATTAGAGGTCGAGGGGAAACTCCTCGACGAAGCTCATGAGCTTTTGCTGGGAATGGATGTCGAGCTTGCGGTAGATGTTGTAGATGTGGCTCTTGACCGTATGGGGAGAGATCGTCAGCTCTTCCTGGATCCATGCGGCGTTACGTCCCTTGGCAAGGTACGCGAGAATGTCCGCCTCGCGCGGGGAAAGCTGGTAGAGCTTCACGATCGCCTGACAACGCTCCTCAAACAGTTCGCTTTCGTCCATCTGGACAACGACCTTGTCCGCGTTCAGGGCACCCTCGTCACGCGAGGTGCCGTCTGCAAGGTGGTGCCGGCCAATGGGAAAGAACGCCATGACGACCACAACGAGCACGAACACCATGGCAAGGCGCACGACCGTGAAGGGCTCGGAATGCGCACCCGAGACGTTCGTGATCACCGCAGCGATGCCCCAGCCGACCGCAAACCCCAACGACGAAACGAACAGGCGCATGGGTGCCTGCCTGAACAGTGGCGTGCTACGCGTGAGCGTGCTTTTACGTACGACAAACGCGTAATTGGTCGTCTTGAAGGCAGCCCACGCGGCCACCACCAGACATGCGCACCCCAACTGCAGGACCCCGTCCGAGAAGGGCAGGAGCAGGCAGCTGAGCACGGTGATCACCAGAAGCCATCGTTGTACGACCGTGATGTCGACCTGCTTTCCGCAGATGGCCATGAGCGCGACGAGCAGGGCACCGGGGATGACGGCGAGCAACCCCGGCAACAGGGCCTCGGTGCCGTTGTTGAACAGGAACACGAAGTTGAGAGCGAAGACGATGCCGAACACGAAGAACGACGGTTCGATCTCCTTGGTGAATCGCCAGGTCGCGTCCTCCGTCGACTCGAGCGGCGCGCGCTCGTCGTTGCCGTCGGCGTTTTGGGTCGCGAAGATGAGCAGGCAGATGCTGAACAGCAGGTAGGCGAACGAGAAGACGGGCTGCATGGCATCGGGTGCAAGCGTCGCCAGGGCGAACAGCAGAGAGCCGCCCACGAAGGCAAGACCGGTGAAACGACCGTATGAAGTGGTACGCAGACGGCTCAGCACGTCGAGCCATGACACCGTGAGCAGAGCCGAAGTGGCGCCTCCCAGGAAGTTGGTGACGCACACCACCGGCAGGGGCACGTGAACGTTCTGATAGATGGCGAAGGCGACGATGGGAAGCGACAGGCCGCATACCAGCTCGACGCCCGTGGTGATGGTCGAAAACAGGTTGAAGCGCGGCATGCGCCCGAGCAGGTGCATGAGCACGTAGCCCACGGGCATGCCGGCAAAGATTGCCAGCTGGCTCAAGTCGCGCGTCGCAAGGGGCACCTCGGGTGGAAAATCCCGGAACAGCCAGAAAAAGGAAACGAACATCCAGGCCAAAAGAAAGGCAAATCCCATAAGGCCCAACAACTCGACGGCGGATATCTCATCCGCTCTCTTGGCGCTCTTCATTTTTTTCATCCCCTGCGCGCTTGATTTGCGTGGTGCCCATTGCAATGCTTCCGCCGTGGTATGTGGGCAAGCCCACATGAAGCGGTAGCCAAGCGTAGCCCCCTCTAAGCAGGATTATAGCCCCATCGGACGCGCGCAGGCAAAGGGGCCGTCCAAACTTGGACGGCCCCTCGAAACGCGAAATCAGATGAAGGCGGTGACGCTATGACCGCGATGCCGGTGCATCGTCCGCATCAACTTCCTCTTCCACGATGACCTCATCGGCCTGGACGGGCGCTTCGGCGACCTCGGTGCCGTCAACGGGCACGTCGATTTCGCCGGGCTGCCAATCGGGTGCGGGGGCAGGCGATTTCGCCGCCTCGCGCTCGGCCTTGGACGGCCGCGTGAGCAACGCGAACGCCGTGCCGATGGCAATGATGGGCAGCATGACGGCCCACGTGGTCATCTGGAAGGCCTCGGGCGGCACGGCGACATGACCTATCGCGGAAGCATCCATCGAGGCGAACGCGCCGATGGCATAGGACACGAAGGTCTCGAGGCACTCGCCGCCAAACTGGAAGACGGTGAGGATGGACAGACCGACGGCGACGGCCGTCTGGCCACCTCGGCCCACGAGGAACGGAACCATGGGACGCACGGAGCCCACGAGCAGGACATTGCCCACGATGTGGAACAGCAGGTAGAAGCCGAAGAAGTAGAAGGCACCGACCTTCCAGCCAAAGACGACGGCCAGAAGCAGGCAGAAGCAGCCCACGAAGATGATGATCCACTTCTTGGTCCACGGCAGCTTGTCCGAAATCCACCCGCCGATGGGCGCGAGAATGCCACAGGCGTTTCCGCAGGTCATGAGGAACGCGGGCATCCATTCTATACCGACCCACATCTCGGGGAACTGGGCGGTGAGGAAGGCCTCGTCATAGGTGGTGAACGCGAAGTTCACGAACTCGAAGAGCATCCAGGCAATGAGCAGGCCCACGACCTGGCGGTTCTTGAGGAACGGGAAGGCGCTCTTGTAGTCGAGGCGCTCGATGGAAATCTCGGACACCTCGCCCTTCTCGATGGAGGGCAGGCGATACAACACGATGAACACGATGAGCGCGACGACGATGATGGCGGTGATGAGCCACCATACCGTCTGGAACTGGCTCGTGGCAACGGCCATGTTCGCCGGGTTCATCAAGAATCCGGCAAGATCGTCGACGCCGGCCATGAACGAGGTCAGCGCAGGCGACACGTTGTTGATGAACAGCATGCCAACCGGCACCCACGTGGACCAGATGGCGACCGCCATGAAGCGGTGCTTGTTCGAGAACCATAGCGAGACCGCCGTGGGACCGGTGACCGAGCACATGCCGACGCCTATGCCGGTGATGACGCGAAACGCGAGGAACGTCTCGTAGCTCACGTTGAAGAACAGGGCGACGCCGGCCATGCCGACAGCCGTGATGATTCCGGAGATGATGAGCGTCGGCTTGGGTCCGATACGACGGATGATCCAGCCCGTGGGGATGGCGACGATGATCGCCGTCCAGGCAATGGCGTTCATGAGAAAGCCGAAGGCCGCACCCGGATCGAGGGTCATCTGTCCGGGGATGACCCAACTCGCCACCATCCAGGGGATGAGGCGGCTCGCAACGCCCGGCAGGGCAAACCACGCCATGGGAATGGCGATGGAAATAAGCCAGGTTGCGAAAAGGGCCACCCACGCATAGCGCGGGGTGGGAAGTTCGGAGGACATGAACTCGGTCTGGTCTTTCACGACCTCGTTCACGTCGAGCTTCGAGGTTGACTCTGACATGGTCTCCTCCTAATTCGATGGCTGTGGCACCATCGGCGCATAATGCGCGCGCCCCTCCCCCTCTCTGTACCGGGCGCCAATGAGCGTGGGCCACGGTTCGTGGGCGCATCTCCTTTTCTGCGTCCGTATACAACCTAGGGGAACAAGAGGAGGCGCCTTAGGCTCATATGACTGAAAACGTCTCTCAGCCTATTGGTATGAGTTTCCTGAATCACAAGGTCAAAGCGTTTTCTACAGGAGACTCGAAGCGAAATCGCCATCGCTCAGGTGGTACTTCGCGAGAATGTAGCTTCTCAGCGATTCCGCGAGCCGTTCTTTTCCAAGCGTGCCTGTCACCGCCGCGTCCACGCATTCCCGCGCAACCACGGCGGCCGCACGCTTGGACTCCAGAAGCGCCTGCAAAACCTCGTCGTTCATGGAACCCTAGGCGATGACGGGCTCGAGACCGAGCCGCTTGGCGATGAACACGAGGTCCTCGACGTAATCGCCGTAGACGAGTGGCAGGTGCAGGCCGAAGGTCACTTGCTTCTCGAAGAAGTCACGTTCGTCCGCCACGCGGAACACGAATCCGTTGTTGCAGTTGTCGGTATCGTAGCCAAGCCCCGCCACGATCTCTCCGCGTCCGATGAACATCTGGGTGAGGTCGGACGAGATGCGACACATCGTGATGACCTGTCCCTTGTCGGCATCGAAGTCATGGCGCTCGACGGCCCCGAAACCGGCATCGAGGGCGAAGTGGCGAAGGCCGTACTCGTCATGGCAACCCAGCCCATGGAAGCATCGCGTGGGCGTGGAGTGGGACGTGACGTAGAGGTTATCGGTCGACCCATCGATAGGCACCTCGTACTTGGGATCGGCCCAGTTGAGCGTTCCGTCCGGGCGCTTGGGCACAGGAAGCGTGTTGCCCATGTACGCCGCCTTGCCCGAAATCGCCATCTCGAGCAGCATGCAAAGCGCCGTCGTCACGTCATACTCGCACGCCGAGGCGACGCCGTGCTCGAGGTTGAGCGAATGCGTGAGGCAAAACGTGAACTGCTGCTCGTTGAGCCGCCGCGTGGAGCAGCTGTCGGGACACGGCGCGGAAAACCCGGAGCAATCGTAGTAGCCCATAAGCTTGTCGACGACCTTATATGCCTTGAGCGAGTTTATGACGTATTGGCGCTCGACCTGGCACATGGAGGCACCGCCAATGAGCTTGTCAGCCTCGGCTTCGCACCAGGCCACGTCCTCATCGGTAAGGTTTTGTGTGATACGCCCGGGGGTGGTGTGGTTTCCGCCTTCGGGCAACGGTTCCATCATGTCCATGAGCTCGTGGATGTTGACGAAGCGGAAGTTCGTGCCGATCTCGTCACGCACCCTGGCGAGGCTGTCGAAGCTGTCGGTACCGCCGACCATGGCCTTGGTGCCGTCAAAGCGCGGGGCAAGGAGGATGTTGGCGGTGCGCACGGCCTTCTCGGCGCGTATGTCGAGCATCTTGCGCTTGAGCTCGTCCCAGTCGAGCGCGAAGACGATGTCGGCTCCGCGACGTACCGAGGACGCGAAGAAGAGCTGGCCGAACATCTTGAAAGGGTTGGCCGCGATGGGCTTGCTCGTGCGCAACGCGAATTCCTCGACGATGGTGTTGGAGCCAAAGGCGGTGCTGACGAGATAGAAGTCCGCCACGTTATCGTCGGCGAGCATCTCGTCGAACCACTCCTCCTTGATGTCCCAGTCATCCGTGGACTTCACGATGACGGGCTCGAGGACGTCGAAGCGCTCGTCGTTTTTCAGGTTGAATTGGATGGCTTTCTCGAAGCCATCGTAGATCTTGCCGTTGACCATCGCATCAAAGCCGGGTTCGAGCGTCTGACCGCTTGCCATGCGGCAAGGTCCCTCGTAGTAGTACTTGTGCTCCATGCAGAAGAAGATGGGTTTCACGTTGAGCTTGACGTCATTGACCGTGCGGACAGCCATGGGTAACTCCAATCGGGTTAGGAACGCACCTCGTCGAGATGACTCATCAGGAAGCGAAGCTGTTCAAGCGTATGGTTATAGGCAAAGCCCTTGCGGCTTTGCGCTGTGGAAAGGGCGCGGATGTCACGTTGTACACCGTCCTTCAGGTGGATTCTGAGAACGAGGCTTGAGCTATGGCCCCTCGCATCGGACGGTACGGGGTTTCCATCATCGAGAATCTCGATCGAGTCGATGCCGTCATAGGAGAGCACCTCTCCTCCCTCGCGTACCTCCATGCCGGTGACGTCGCGGATGGGACAGATGAGGAGCTCGCGCGTGCGGTCGTTGTAACGGGCAAAGGTGCCCACGGCACCGGTGGCGACGAAGGCATCATCGACACGGTCATCGCCGGGCAGCTCGAGAGACGGCCTTTCCCCGGCGACGATGGCCTCGAGCGTGGCGAGGTCGAACATCCGGGCGGGCGGCGCGAACGTGCGCCCGGTGCTCTCCTTCACGTACCGGCGCACGGTGCGGTCGCATGCGGCGCACAGAAACCTGCCGTCGGCAAGCGGGGCGCAGTTGATTCCAAGGCTCTCGCGTCCGCAGACCGCGCATTCCTTCATGAAGAGTCCCATGACGTCACCTCCGGTCCCTCGCCTGCCGTTTTGGTACCCACACAATGGGAATGCCCGCAGAGGAAGGGTACGAATCCTCTGCGGGCGATGGGATCGATGTCGATCTTCGCGGGCTAGCGCACGCAGATGATCTTCTTCACACCCGATTGGCTGCCGTCGAAGATGAGCTTCGACCCGCCGGCAATCTCGAGACGGACTTCCTGTCCGTCAGAGGTCTTGGCGGTACCGGCCGTTGCGGACTGGGCCTCCCACGTTCCGGTAAGGATGGAGGTGCCGTTGTCCTGCACGTCAAACGTACCGTCGGCATTCATGATGATCTTGTACTGCTCGGTAGCGACCTCGCCCTGACCAGGAACGATCTCGGACTTGGAAACCCACTCGCCTGCATAGTAGCGAGCGTCGCCCTCGGCCTTGGTCGGGTCGGACTTCGAGGCGGACGCGCTGCTCGAGTTGCTGGCGGAGTTATCCGAGGAGCAACCCACGATGCCGGCAAAGCACAGGCAACCAACGCACGCTGCCAGGAGGATGGTGACGAGCTTCTTCATAGAATTCTTCATGATGGTGGATCCTCTCTCTACATTCGTATCCGTACGTACCCTTTTTTTGTAAGGGCGCCATCGGCTTTGGACGGCGCCCTCGCAACCAAGCCCGATGCCTACTTGCCCTCGGGGGCGCCTTGCGGCTTGCCGGCGCCCTCGCCGCCCTTAGGCTTGCTCGGCTTCATGCCGAGGCTGAACAGGATGCCGATGACGCCGACGGGCACGAGCGCCCAGAACGCCAGCATCGGATCGGTCATGCCAAACGCCATGGAATCGACGAAGTTGTGCATGACGTAGCTCGTCGGGATCTGGCCGATGTACTGGCCGATGGTCAGGAACGAGAGGCCCAGACCGACGGCGGTGGCGCCACCCTTGAACACGTAGGTGGGAACCATGGGCCGGCAGCAGCCGTTCAGGAACATGTTGCCGATGCAGAAGAACAGCACGTAGGCGATGAACATCGGGACGCTGTTATGGAACGCAAGCGCGCAGCAGATGGTCAGCGACGTGATGCCCGCAATGACGCAGATGTACTTCAGGTGCTTGGGGGTCTTGTCCAGGATGAAGCCACCGAGCGGGGCCAACGCGCCGCATGCGCAGATGAGGCCACCGAGGATGCCGGCCATGCCGACGTCCCAACCCATGCCGCCGGCATTGGTGGAGAGCTGCAGCCACGTCTTGAGGTACTGGCTGAAGGCGTAGTTCATGTAGTTGAAGATCGCGAACATGACGATGAGGCACCACAGCTGGCGACTCTTGAACAGGGGCAGGACCTCGCGGAAGCTCTTGCGCTCGGGGCTGACCTCGGACACCTCGTCACCCCTCGGCTCGCGGAACACGAGGAAGAACAGCACGAGGATGACGACCATGACGATGGCCCAGATCCACAGGAACATCGTCATGTCACCACCTACGGCGCCGAGCACGCTCGAGCTGATGGCGTTGATGGTGAAGATGCCGATGGGAGCCCAGGTGGACCAGATTGCCATGGCGCGACCACGGGTGCCGTGCGGGAACCAGACCGACACGCAGGTCGGGCCGGCGACGACGGTGGTCGACAGGCCCAGACCGAGGATGAAACGGCCGGCGAGGAACACCATGAAGTCAGTGGCGGCGAAAACCGAGCAGATGACCTGGCCGATGATCGCCAGGATCATGCCCGTGCACGTTGCCATCTTGGGGCCCCATTTGCGCACCAGGATGGACGTCGGAAACGCCATGATGAGGGCGCCGATGGGCACGAGGCCCATGACGTTGGCCATCATGGGAGCCTGGAAGGTCGGGTTGATGCCCGCCTCCCAGCCGGAGAACACCGGGAAGGTCACGCCGGGCAGCCATTGCCAGGCGAACACGATGCTCACGGCGCACAGCAGGGACACGATGAGGCACGGCCAGGCATAGCCGGGGGTCTTCATCGGGGCATCTGCTGCGGCGACTGCGTTGGGATTGCTCATTTTCTTTCCCTCCTTGGGATCGATGCGCTATCGCTTACAGGTTGAACAGACGCGCGGCGTTGCCGCCGAGGATGAGCTTGCGATCCTCTTCGTCGATGTCCAGCGCGTTGATGGCACCCACGGAGCGGGCCATCCACTCGTAGAACACGGGGAACGAGGAACCGAGCAGGATGTGGTCGGCACCGCAGACCTGCACTGCGCACTCCAGCTCCTCCTTCGACCAGCTCATGGGATGGGTCGAGTCGAAGTAGATGTTGTTCTTCAGGTAGCGGAAATAGTCCTCGCGGCTGATGTTGGTGGCCAGGCGGTTCATGGCCTCCTTCTTCTTCACCGAGACGTGCGGGGCGAGCAGGTTCTGCAAGGCGAACCAGTTGCCGCCGAACATGGTGTGGACGAACTTCAGATCGGGGAACTCGTCGAACATGCCCGAATAGAGCTCGCGGCCAACGGCGACGGCCTGGACGGTGATGCGGCCGAGCTCGCGGCGCAGCGGCGTGTAGTCCTGGAACATCTGGAAGACGTTCTGACCGGGCGTATGGTGGATGACGGCCGGGATCTTATGGTCGTTGATGTACTTCATGTACGGCTTGAACAGGTCGTCGTCGAGGAACTTGTTGCCATAGGCGCAGGCAAGCTGGACGCCCACCATGCCGAGGTCGTTCATGCAGCGCTTGAGCTCGTCGACATCCTCGGGGCGACCCCAAGGAGGCACGACGGCGTTGGCGACGAGACGGCCCTCGGACTTCTTGCACATGTCGGCTGCCTG
>ERZ837910.5214-NODE-5214-length-11903-cov-6.065918_pt1 | contig 11903 bp, 12 predicted proteins | sample MGYA00519940_ERZ837910 | MGnify/ENA primary metagenome ERZ837910 (study PRJEB31850, sample SAMEA3708825) | human gut metagenome | biome: human gut; feature: human-associated habitat; material: faeces | place: China | collected 2014 ... | reverse complement strand
CTCGTTGGGCTCATAACCCAAAGGTCATTCGTTCGAGTCGGATCTCCGCAACTAATCGAGTAGGAAGAAAATGGAAGTAGTTTTCTTCCTACTTTCATTTCCCACCTCTCACACCACCGTACGTGCCGTTCGGCATACGGCGGTTTAATTTGTTTTCAAAGTATGTCTATAAACATAGTAATCAAGGCAGCTTACCAATCCCTTTTGAGACATTGCTTTCTTTGATATAGCTCTCACTATACAGGTCTTTGTAACCATCCACTGATAACGATTACCACATACGGATGTGCGCTTTGCCAAGTCATCCGCAATCCCAAGTTTACGCAAACCCCATGCACGCTTCTTGGGATTCTTCCATTGCTTCCATATTACTACCCGTAACATTGTGCGCAGATGTTCATCTATCTTCTCCATCTTATATTTCATATCAGATAAGGAGAAGTAATTTATCCATCCTCGTATCACATAGTTCAAGTTATCAATACGTTCAGCCATAGAGATACTCCAGTTGCGTTTACATAGTCGTTTGAGTTTACGTTTGAACTTAACCACTGACAACGCGTGAGGACGAGAAGCCCATTGCTTGGTGATAGAGTTCTTATAGAAGCCAAAACCAAGGTACTTCAGTCCACTCGGACGACCAATATGGCTTTTCTCTGCATTCACTTTCAAACCAAGCTTGCGCTCTATCCAGCTTGTGACAGAATGCATCACACGCTTTGCGCTTGATTCACTACCGACTAATATGACACAATCATCAGCATAGCGAACATAGTGTAAGCCACGACGGGCAAGTTCCATGTCAAGTTCGTGAAGCATTACATTGCTTAGCAATGGGGACAAGTTACCTCCTTGAGGGGTTCCCATTTCAGTAGGTGCGTAGTGTCCTCTATCCATTACACCCGCTTTCAGATATTTCCGTATTAAGGATTCTGTGTCGGGGGCTTGGATAACACGACCAACTAAACTCATCAAGCGGTCTTGAGGTACATTATCGAAGAACTTCTCCAAGTCTATGTCTACAACCCATTCATAACCTTCATTCAAATAAGAAAGAAGTTGGACTATCGCTTGCTCACAGCTCCTGCCGGGGCGGAAGCCGTAACTTTGCGGAAGAAACTCTTTCTCAAAGATTGGGGAGAGGACTTGAGAGATAGCTTGTTGGATGGTGCGGTCAACTACTGTGGGAATACCAAGCTTTCGAACTCCACCTCGTTCTTTAGGGATTTCAACCCGACGAACTGGTAAGGGACGATAACTACGGGAGAGGATTGAGGATTTAATGTCAGACCAATTGGACGACATATACTCTCGTAACTCTTCCACACTCACGTTGTCAATCCCTGATGCTCCTTTATTGCCTATTACACGACTTTGAGCAAGAGATATATTGCTGTCGCTCAGGATTTGTTCCATTAATTCCATACTTCCATCTTTCTTAATTTCCGCGCCTTAAAGAACAGCCTATCTCCTACTTGATTTCAGTCGCATTTACGTTTTGACCTATTCAATCGTCGGCTTACCTTAAGGACATACATTTTCAATTGATGTTACAAATTATTCAGTCCTTCGCCATGATTGACACGCAATCGGCTACTCCGACCTCTGCTGACTTCTCGACATTCGTTGTTACTACATCTATTCAATGCTGCCGAGACCTCACGGGATAAATCATACATCTTTTATCGTTTACTCGCCCAATCTACGCATCAAGATTACGGTTACCTTTGGGAACTTTGGGGTCTATTGCACACTTGTCCGCTTGATACGCCTTAGTATTGGATTTCTGTCCGTCAAGCCACGATTTCGCTATTGCTTCTTCTCTCCATAGTGTCACCACTATAAACTTGCAAATCGCTATAGGGTTCGTCGGTAACTACGCCCCGTATGGAATTTCACCACAGATGTATAACATGACCGTCATACAATAAAAAAGACCGTTTTTCAACGGTCTTTTTTTGTATCCTGACAATACCTATTGTTATTTCACAACTACTGTTGCAGCTTCTTTCAACTTTATATCCAATGAAGCGCCTTCCGATTGAGGCATCCAAAGTACCTGTCGACATTCGCCTTTCTCCAAAGTACATTTTTGATTACCATGAGCATATAGATATTCCGTATCAACATGGAAAGAACTTGCATTCACATTCCAACTCCGTATCCCGTTCAGATGAAGATACAAATTATCCGCTTTGCCAGTATTAAACAACCACGCACCATTCTGGACTGTTAGAGCTCTAAAATTACAGTCATTTATGGTAGCATAATCTTGCACCATCAAAGACAATGAATCGCGGGTTAACCCTTCAACAGTCATTTTTTGAGCTTCAAGACTGGTCTGTAAGAACAGAACATGATCCGGCAGAGCTATAGTCATCTCTTCGGAGCGCAAATTAAGCCAATACAGATCCTGATATTTCTTTTCAAGCTTATCATTAGGAAAATCAAATACGATACGTAATGTATCTCCAACTGAGTTCATCGTCATGAATTCATCCATACCGGAAGCATAAGTGAAAGTTCCCTGTCCAGCTTCGGCAGGAGTAATTTTCAAAGGAAGCCCTCCAAATGCCGGCATTCTTATTCCCTTCTCTTCGCCCTCGCCGGTAGTGATGATATTTCTAACCGCCACCATCTGTATAACTTTGCATTCCGGCAGTTGAACCGTCTTCTTTTCTCCTTTAATATCCAGGAAATTATTATCCCAACCTGTAACTTGCATAGAGGCGTAGAATATGCCAGCGCACACCACAACCAATCCGGTAAGCAACATTCCAAATATTATATAAGTTGTTCGTTTCATAATCTTCTTCTTTATTTTTGTTTCTTACTAAATTCTCTGTACATAGCAGACATGTCTTCCGCCGAAATACCGAGGGTATACATCTGCTTAAAGAAATAATCTACTTCTTCTTTGAGGAAATACTCTTTGCGCAATGAAAGGATTAACGCGCGAGCACCGGAAGCAACAAAATAACCGATACCACGTTTGTTATAGATAACTTCCTGCGATTGCAGATAATCGTATGAACGCATCACCGTATTGGCATTCACCTCTACCACAGCTGCATATTCTCTGACGGATGGTATGCGTTCCTCTTCCCGATATTGCCCGAGAAGTACCTCGTCACAAATGCGATCTGCTATTTGAAGATAGATGGCTTTACTTTCTTTAAAATTCATACTTACCAGCGGTTAATGATTTCAGACTCTTTAAAACGGAAATAGGCAACTATCCAGTTAAAGACGGCCATTGCGAAAAAGATTACCGTAGTTGAGAGTGTCATCGTTTCATCCGATACGGTCTGATTTACTCCACCACTGCGACCTTCAAATAGCATTTTCGCTAATACTGAGCCTATCGCTATATAAACTATAGCAATCACAACAATAGCTGAAAAAGTCTTCACAAATGAATTCTTTGGCCAAATGGAGCTACCCAAAACAAACAGGGACTGTGCAAAGAAATAAGCACTTACTCCCAACATGAAATAATTGCAATCATCGAAAACCGTCCAGAATTGTCCTTTTCCCACCAGATGAGAAAGTGGAGTAGAAGCAATTATACCTTTCAACTCGGGATAGCTAATCATATAAACTGTTACACGTGTCCAGTCCGCCAGTTTGAAAGCTATTAGAAATACGATAAGGAAACCGAAAGTGAATACCAGCCAACGTGAGAAAAACTTTTCGAACATTGTGGCAGGAATCATCAACATAGCTATCCGATTCGTTTTAGTCTTCATACGCTCCATTATAAACGAAGCACTCAAAAGCCCCATAATAACAAGTGCCCAGACGAAAGCTCCTAACTCGAAATTCCAGATAGGATCTTGGCTCACTCTCCCATTTGCCTGTAGATGATTATACTGGAAATATCCGTTCCATACGAAAGCAATCGCCATTATACCGTACATCATTACGAAGCGGAGCAAATTTGCCTTCCAACTCTCCACCATTTCTTTGCGACATAAGTTCACAAAACGGGGTGCACTAAAAAAGGTATCGCGTATCATTGTTCATTCTGTTTAGGGTGAAACATTCCTTTTATTTTCTCAGGGTCCGTAAGCGCAGCACCGAACAACAATTCAAGATTGATCTCCGACTCTTCATCATCCGTATTCGGCAACATCAGGAAATTACCCTGTATGGAAGGAAGCGTGTAAATTGCTGCTTCTGTCAATTCGCGGTCATCACTTTCAACGAAAAGAAACTTACTACAGATGTTGGCAGTGGATGCGTCAAGCAACACATGACTATTATCCATGATCACCACATGATCCAGTATCTTATCAATATCCCGCACCTGGTGGGTAGAGATAATAATGGTTCTGTCGTCCGACATGCCCGAAGCTATAAATTTACGGAACTGGCTCTTACCCGGAATATCAAGACCATTGGTCGGTTCATCCATAATCAACAGTGAGGTGTGGGTAGCCAATGCAAAGCTCATAAAGACTTTCTTCTTCTGCCCCATAGACAAGGCTCCCAGATCAATATCCTGCTCCATTTCAAAGTAATGCAAATATTTCACCATATCCTCCTTACTGAAACGGGGATAGAACTGACTATTCAGCTCCACGTAGCTAACTAAAGATATAGGAGGTAATTCAAATTCTTCGGGAACCAGGAACATATCCTGTAGTGTGATAGGCAACCGACGACGTACATCGGTATCATGGTACATTATTTTCCCACTCTTAGGAGTAAGCAAACCGCTCATCAGATAAAGCAGTGTAGATTTGCCGGCACCGTTCTTTCCCAGTAACCCGTATACCCTACCTCTCTCTAATGAGAGCGAAAAATCGTGCAGGACTTCTTTTTTCCCCCGACGATAACTGAACGAAATGTTTTCTACCTGTAGCATACTTATATGTTTTTATAGGTGGCAAGGAAACAAGATACAAGGAGAAGGCCTTGTCAACTGGTATCTGACACCTTGTTAATTTCAATATTAGTGTATTAGTTTATTAGTACACCGCAAAGGTAGATAATCTTTTTAATAATCCAAGCGTTTACAGAAAAAAACATAAAAAAAGGAGGAGCTAAGAATCACTCTCCACTCCTCCCGACACGACAAACAACTAAAATTGTTGCTATTTGATGCCTTCCAACGCCTTTTTGGCAGTAGCATTGGTGGGGTCTATAGCCAGAATTTTATTCCAGAACTCTTTCGAAGTAGGATAGTCGCTCTTTAACAGATAGTAGTAGCCCAGATAACTGTAGCACTCTATCAACGCAGAGTTATACTTCGGTTCATTTTTACTCAGCAGCATGTCCATTACCTTTTCGTAATAAGGTTTCGCCAGCCCGTCAGTAGTTTCGGGGTCCATGGCAGAATTGGTCCGGGCACGCCACATTTCTCCCAGATAACTGTCAGGAGCTTGTTCGGAAACAAGTGCGAACACAGAGTCAGCAGACTGCAATGCCAGTTTACGGTCGGCAGGCTGCACGGCGAGCGAGTCCGAAGACGTGCCCTGTCCGTAATAAAGACGTCCTAACTGGAATAATGTTTCAGGAGTCTTCTTGTCTTTGGCTAATGCATCGTAATATTTACGGTACGCAGCAATAGCCTCTGCATAATTATTATTCATTTCATGGGCATCGGAGATTTCACGCCACAAGTCTACTTGCGTACCATCTTTCTCTAATGCTTTACCATATTCTATAATAGCTTCATCGTATTTCTTCAATGCACTCAGCAGAGCACCATAATAACGGTAATCCAAGTAAGAATAATCAGCACGGTCCGAAGCATTAAAGAAAGCATGAGCTGCCTTCTCCGCATCTTCATAGCGTTTCAGATCCGTATTGTTATACATGACAAGACGGTTGAAAGCAGCGTGACGGGCATTCTTCTGCAAGCCTTTCTGAGCAACCTGTAATGACTTCTCAAAATCATGATTAAGGAACAGTGCAAAAGCATATTTCAGCATATCATCTTCCGTAGCAAGAGGCGTATCGATGAACTTAGCATACATTTCAGCAGCCTTGCCGAAACGATTGCTGGAATAGTATACCTCCGCCAGTTCCCTATCGGCTTCCAGACAATTCGGATCTACAGCTTTGAGTTGTTCCAACTTCTCAATAGCCAGTGCAGGACTGGCAGACTTATAAGCCTGTGCATACTTCAGATAAGCCTCCTTACAATTCGGGTCAAAATAGATGGCTTGCTCATAAAGCTGGCAAGCTTGCCCTATATTTTTTTGTGCAAGAGCAATATCACCCTCCAACACAGATACCTTGGGATCTTTATTATCGGCTTTCTTCGCCATTGCCAGGTATTCCTGAGCTTCGGTAAGCTTCCCGGCATCCAGATAAACATGGGCTACGGAAGTTACAAGATCCACATTCTTTTTGTTTTTCCCTTTCAGCAATTCCTCTACTTCTTCAGAAGCTTGCGCAGGATTTGTCTGAATCAGGCTTTTCATTTTATCTACCCCAGCCTGCCATTCAGGTACAGGCGTTTGTGCGGAAAGTGTGCCGGCCAACAGCAACGCTCCCATACTAAGAACTAACATCGTTTTCATAATAGCACTCATTTTAGTTATTTATCTTTTATATTCACCACCCGTACCTGTTGGGTAGCGGGTACTAATCCCGACTTTAAAATAATCCGCTGTCCCCGGTCGGATGCGAGGAAAGAAGCAAATCCCCACGGAAGTGCACTTCGCGGATCGTTCAACAGGGCATAGATGCTGCGTGCCAACGGATAATCACCGTAAAACAAATATGCCTGATAGGGTTTGAAACTGTTTTCCGGCGTTGCCTTGTCGGCAGCACTGACGGACATCACCCGTACTTCTTTGCTGAAGGAGAGTCCAGTACTGTCATTGCGGTCGCTCAGCCAATTCACGCCGATAATACCGATAGCATCAGGAGTCTTTGACACAAAGTCAATGACCTCTCTATTAGTCTTCAACGCCTTTATCTGGTCTGACAGTGGAGCACCCTTACAAATAGAATCTACAGCAAAACGAACGGTACTGGAATTCTTGTTATCAAATACCAGACGAATATCTTTCAGCTGAGATGCCGGATAAATTTCTCTCCATTGTGTGGTCTTTCCCGTCAGGATGTCGCGAATATCATTCACGGTAATTAGCGTATCAGGATTATCTTTATTGGTAATCAACGCTAACCCATCCGTAGCAATCTTTATCTCCTGCGGGAAGAACTTCCGGCTGTTGAAAGAGTTCATCTCCTCCGGTGTCAGTCTGCGGCTGGTGATTGCCAACCGCAGACTGTCCTTGAGCAATAGATTGACGGCTTCTACTTCCGTCACATAACGGGGCACAATTCCTGCCAAAGGAAATACACCTTCAAATACATCCACCTCTTCCTGCACGATAGGCTGGAAACTTTCGTCCGCAGCAATTGCTATCACGCCGGAAGTGTACGTATCCGTCAGTCCGTCCTTGGACTTACTTTGGCAGGCAGACACTAGAATCAGTATCACCGCCAAACCTAAAAGTTGAAGTTGTTTCACCGTTTTCATGACACACACATTATTATTGCAACTTAAACACAACTGGTATTGTATACTTCACCGACACTGCTTTACCATTCTGCTTACCGGGAATCCACTTCGGCATAGACATGATCACGCGGACAGCTTCTTTGTCCAGATAAGGGTCTACACCTCTCAGTACATTCACATCACGTACACGTCCGTCGGCACCCACCACAAACTGGCAAGTTACACGGCCTTGTGTTCCGTTTTCCTGAGCGATAGTCGGATACTTCATGTTCTTGCTGATGAACTGCATCATCTCTGTCTGACCACCGGGGAACTGAGGCATTTGCTCTACCATATCGAAAACCTTTTCAGGTTCCGGTTCAGCCTGTGTTACCACTTGCTTCAGGTCGGCAATATCCTTACCATGCTCTTCGTCATTACCTTTCACGTCAGCGATAGAAATAGTCACCTTCGTTTCCGCCAATTCATGCTGGCTCTTAATTTCATCCTCATCTCTCACTTCCTCGTCTTTCTTGATGACGGGAGCCGTAAATTTGATAGAACTCTTCAGTGCAGGAGGCGGGGGAGCAACCGGCTCCACTCTTTTCATTTCTTCCTGCTTAATTTCCGGTTCTTCCAATTGAGATAAGGTAGTCACCTCAGTCATCACTTCTTTCTGTTTCGGCGTAGCCATCTTAATCAAGGTAGGGATACTGAATCCTACCAATGCGATGACGATCACCAGTATCACAGCAATGTTATGACGCTTCGGAGATTTCTCTCTTAACTGATAAGCACCATAGGCTTTATTCTTGCCACTGAATATCAGGTCACACCATTCCGAAGAACTTAAATCTACTTTAGCCATATTCTTACTTTTTTAGGTGTTACACATTATTCGGCAATGTTCTGCGACAATTCTCCCTTGCTATCATAGTTCTTTATCAGGAACTCATCGGCTTCGGCGATATCCGTAATCACATACTTACCTATATTACATATCTGCATTTCATCGAGTGCATCAATCAGATTCTTGTACGAAGCATCATCTGTGGCTTTGATAATTACGGTCGGAGTATCCTTTCCGCTCTTAATTTCACCCAGTTTCTTCGTAAATTCTTCCTCTGATATCTTAAGATCCAGTTTCTGCTGTTTCAAGTTATTCACTTCATTTACAGCAGCTCTATTACGTTGCAAAAGCATTGCTCTCAGACCGTCCGCTTGATAGGTTGTTTCCTTCAGCGAACTGTAGTCCTTATAGTTGGGCTCTCCATCGTAATAATACAATTTATTGTCACCTCCCAACAGTAATGTGATAGCCTGTGAAGCCTTCACTTTCGACTGCTGTTCTTCTGTGACGTTCTTATCATTGCTCGGCATGCTTATCTCCATAGTCTGAGGTTTACTCAGTGAAGTACAAAGCATAAAGAAGGTAATCAGCAACATATTCATGTCCACCATCGGTGTAAAGTCCACCCTGACGGTCATTTTCTTTTGCTTATTTTTTCCGCCTTTTTTCTTATTGCCGCTTTCTTGTATTTCAGCCATAATATTTCCTTTCTGTTAGTCTTCAGAAGTAGTCTTCAGAGAAGTAATCAGGTTATACCGGTTCTCTCTGAGGTCCTGAAGTGAGTTCATCACATTCTTGATTACGGAATAAGGAGTATTGGCATCCGCCTTGATGGCGATACGTAAATCTTTGTTCGTAGCACGGGCATTACGTACCCAAGCTTTAAACTGATTATCGATACTGTCGGTAGGTATCCCCTCATTCTTTAACACAGCGTCTTGCTGATCCTGCGGCAAATCGAGATACTTCTTCATACTCTTCATCGGCACTCCGAAAGTAGATGCCAGTGAGAATTTCTTAGTTTCCTCCGGAGTGAAAGTCACCCCATATTCTTGCCCCATTGCTTCCAGCACCTCGCGCAAGTCAGACTGTTTGTCCAGACTCATAAACACTTTTCCGTCCGGATCGACCAATATCTGCAGGATATTCGTTTCCGGGATCTTAATCTCGGATACGGAAGCCGGAGTGGTAACTTGTACCGGCTCTTTCTTCACGAACGTAGACGTCAGCATGAAGAATGTCAGCAGCAATACAGTTACGTCACTCATCGCCGTCATGTCGATGAACGTACTTTTCTTTTTTATTTTCGCTCTACCCATAATTGTAGTATTTTAAAAGGGTTCGACCGATTTATTTATGCGTAGCTGCAAATGTCTGCACGATAGAGAAACCAACCTCGTCAAGGCTGTAAGTTAACTTATCAATCTTATTGGTATAATAGTTATAGGAGATAACGGCCAATGCACCGGTTAAGATACCGAAAGCAGTATTAATCAAAGCCTCGGAAATACCTTGTGACAATGCCATTGAGTCAGCAGAACCTCCGGCAGCCAAAGCGGCAAACGAACGGATCATACCGATAACTGTACCGAGCAATCCCATCAATGTACCCAGAGTAGTGATAGTACCGATAATAGGTAAATTCTGCTCCATCATTGGCAATTCCAGTGCAGTAGCTTCTTCCAGCTCTTTCTGGATAGCAAGCAACTTCTGGTCTTTGGCAAGAGTCGTATCATTTTCCATTTCAGCATACTTCTTCAGAGTAGCATTTACTACATTAGCAACAGAACCACGTTGATTGTCACAAAGTCCCTGAGCCTTCTTCATATCGCCAGCAGCCAGAGCAGCTTTAATGTTAGCAACGAATTTAGCCAATGAACCTTTACCGAAAGCAGCACCAATTGCAATGTAGCGTTCAATACTCAGTGCGATAACAGTCAGCAAGAGAGTTTGAATAACCGGAACGATGAATCCACCTTTATAGATAGTACCGAGGAAGTTCCCTGGCAGCGGATGATTGTTCGGGTCATTGTTCATAAAGTTAGAGGGATTTCCCAACACAAAGTGAAAAATAAGCACGGCAACGATAAAGCAAATTACGATTACCCAACCGGCTGATTTGATGCCTTTAAAAGAGGCAGATTTCTTTTGAATAGTTTCCATGATGAAAAATTTAAATGGGTTTGTATTAAAATTGATTTTTAAAAATTATGCGCATGGATATAGTTCTCCCCTTCACAGCATGAACACGCCGCTAACACCCGTATAACCCACCCCAAGACATAGGGTTGTAAAAGGTCACCTACTTTCAGCCATATTTAGGGAAAGGAGTAAAGGGAAAAAGGAAAAACTAATAAAAGGAAGTTTAAATCACAATCCGCCGCAAAGTATAGATGTAGTATTCACTACTAAAAGAAGTGTAATGCGGATCTTTATCTGAATAGTATAATTTAGATTGATCGTGTACCAATAAGTTATGGTGAGATGAAATTAACAGAATCCCCTTCATAAAAGATGCAGTTTCAACAGCTCTGCGAAAACGATAGGGATTAAAAGAATATCTTTCAGAGATAGGTTTGTTTCCAAGTTCTGCATCCGTAGTCCACATAAACTTGGAATTAGTAAATAAGCTTCGTGTATTATTAGCGACATTATCTGAAGAAGCATTCTTTAATGATGATGAAGAAGCACTCACCTCACATGTAGATGCTGCTTTATCAACCATCCCCGTAAAGTTGACGGCTCTGCTACTGAGACTATAGGTCACCATAAGTAGCACAAATACCAAGAATGTCTTTACAGTTGTTCTCATGTCGCTTTCAATTCTATTAGTAACAACAGCTAATGACTGTTTTTTGTTTTACTAAAATCGAATTTTCTTTTAATAAAAAAATAATGTTCAGTAAATAAAGGATTTATAGTACCTTTTAAGACAAAGTAAAGATACGAATAAAACACCAAATACGAAAGCAAAGATAAGATATAATTTCTTGATTTTAAGTAGTTTTAATCATTGATTCCGAACTATAATCAGGTGCTATTACAAGATAATACAACAATGCATATTCTATTATAAGTATGCAATTAAAATGTAAAAACAGCACTAAATATTCTTTCCATCAGTACACAAAAGATAGGGGAGTAGGTGAGAAGAAGGTTCCTTATTCTTATTATTAATAGGCAGTATATTGTTTACCTACCACCTCTTCCTGCAGGTACTCTTCCTCCAGGAGGAGGAGAATTGAATAGAACAGTAGGGGGTATAAATACAAAAAGCCCCCACATCTTTCGATATGGAGGCTTTCCTGAAAAACGGCAACTACCTACTCTCCCACTTGACGCAGTACCATCGGCGTGATCAGGCTTAACTTCTCTGTTCGGAATGGGAAGAGGTGGAACCCTGATGCTATAGTCACCTGAATAAGTCAGACACGATGTAAAAAGTAAAGTCAGAAAACTGAACGTATATATCCGCCATACAAGGCAAGGACCAAAAGTGAACGGGCAATTAGTAATGCTCGGCTATGATGTTACCACCTGTACACCTGCATCCTATCAACGTCATCGTCTTTGACGACCCTAAGAAATCTA
>ERZ837910.5213-NODE-5213-length-11904-cov-4.743354_pt1 | contig 11904 bp, 11 predicted proteins | sample MGYA00519940_ERZ837910 | MGnify/ENA primary metagenome ERZ837910 (study PRJEB31850, sample SAMEA3708825) | human gut metagenome | biome: human gut; feature: human-associated habitat; material: faeces | place: China | collected 2014 ... | reverse complement strand
TGCCCTCCGACGGCAAGGTGGACGCCATCGCCAAAATCCTGGAGCACGAGGGCTATGACCGGGTGATCTGCTTCTGCAACACCAAGGGCAATACCGAGCGGCTCACCAAGTTCCTGCAAATGCGGGGCGTGGACGCCAAGTGCATCCACGGCGACATTCCCCAGAGCAAGCGTGAGGCCGTCATGCAGCAGTTCCGGGACGGCAAGCTCCGGGTATTCGTGGCCACCGACGTAGCCAGCCGGGGCATCGACGTGGACGACGTGGATGCCGTGTTCAACTACGACGTGCCGGAGGAGAACGAGTACTACATTCACCGCATCGGCCGGACAGGCCGTGCCAAGCGCCACGGCGTGGCCTACACGCTGCTCAGCGACTTCCCCAGCCGTATGCGGCTGGACGATATCAAGCGCAACACCCGCAGCCCCATTGTTTCCGCCAAGCTGACGGAGAACGGCGAAGTGGTAGCGGAGTGAGATATAAAGCCGCCATGTATCGGCCCCTACGATCGGTAAAAAGACCCCCCTTGCCCCCTTAAAATGTCATTCCGAGCCAGTCAGCAGACCGGCGTGGGAATCCGTATCCTTACCTGACGGGAAAGAAACGGATTGCCGCGTCGCTTCGCTCCTCGCAATGACATAGCCCCCAACAAAGAGGAGAAAACCCATGAAACCTACCAAACGACTACTCGCCTTGCTTCTGGCGCTGTGCATGGCGCTGACGCTTGCCGCCTGCGGCGAAGCGGAGCCGGAGCATATGACCGTCCGCGCCGCATTGGTGGACGCGCCCCACACGCTGGATCCGGCGCTGGCCGTCACCGAAACGGAAAAGACCGTGGACGCCCAGCTGTTTGAAAATCTGATGAAGATCAACACCGCCGGTGCCCTTACCCCCGCGCAGGCCGCCAGCTATACCTATACCGACAACATGGACGGCACCGAGACGTATACCTTCACCCTCCGCAATGATATCTACTGGTCGGACGGCCAGAAGGTCACGGCGGGCGACTTCGTTTACGCCTGGCAGCGTCTGGTGGATCCGGAGACCAACTCCCCCCACGCCTCTATCCTGAACATGGTGGCGGGCTATGCCGACGCGGTGTCCGGCGATCCGGCGGCTCTGCAGGTCTGGGCCAGCGATGACCGCACCCTTGTGGTGGTCATCGAGGGCCACTGCTCCTACTTCCTGCAGGTGGTGTGCACGGCAGTGTCCACCATGCCGGTACGCGCCAGCGTCACCCAAACGCAGGAAGGGGAGGACGCCGCTGATACCGCTGCCGACGCCGAGCCGGTGCAGCGGCCCGACTGGTCGCTGTCCTCCGCCACGCTGCTGACCAACGGCCCCTACGCCGTCTCGTCCATGACGGCGGACGGCCTGAACGCCAGCGCCGCCAAGAAGTACTATGACGCCCGGCGCCTTGGCCCCGATCAGCTGGAGTTCGTCTATGCCGCCAATTCCGCCGACGCCATGGCGCTGTATGACAGCGGCAACGTGGACTTCGTGCTGGACGCCGGAGAGACGGAGGGCGCGGTGGAGGCTTCCTCCGCCGTGGTCAAGACCGTGCTGGTGAACCAGATGGCCACCAGCTTGAGCGAGAGCGTCCGTCAGGCCATGTCCATGGTGATCGACCGCAACGCACTGGCGGAGCTGGCCGGCGGGGAGGACGAGGTGTTCCGCGCCGCCGACGGCCTGATCCCCGACGGTATCACCACCTCTCAGGGCGAGTCCTTCCGTCAGGCCAACGGCCCGGCCATCGACAACGATCCGGAGAAATACGACCAGCGGTGCCAGCAGGCGACGGAGCTGCTGCGCAGCGCCGGTTATACCCCCACCACGCTGGAGCATATGAACACGGTGACGCTGCTGTACGAAAATACCGCCGAAAACGCCAAGGTGGCCCAGGCGCTGCAAACCGTCTGGCGCGAAAAGCTGAACATCCGCATCGCCGTCCGTGCCGTGGCGCCGGAGGATATGATGACCACCCTGAAAAGCGGCGAGTTCTCGCTGGCGCTGACCAGCGTCAGCGGCGACCGCAACACGGCGCTGAGCTACCTGAACCGCTTCAGCAGCAGCCAGCTGGAGAATTACGGTCAGTATTACTCCAACGCCTACGATATGCTGATCCGCACCGCTGCCAACTCCAGCAGCGACGAGGCGCGGGACGCCTATCTGGCGGACGCGGAGACCATGCTGCTGGACAGCGGCTATGTGATGCCCCTGTATAACGAGACGTATACGTGGCTGCTGCGGGACACCTTCACCGGCCTGCACACCGACGGCATGGGGGTCTATTACTTCCAGAATGTGGTAAAAACCAGCTCGTAACCGAGAAAGGACGGCCGCAAGGTCGTCCTTTCTTTGACAAAAAATTTATTCACAGGAAAATTTGCCTTTTCCCTTGACAACCGCCGCAAGGTATTGTATAATGTCCCTCGGACGTTACACCTCAGTGGTGCTGCCGATCAAAATGGTGACATAGCCAAGTGGTAAGGCAAGGGTCTGCAAAACCCTCATTCCCCGGTTCAAATCCGGGTGTCACCTCCAAACAAAAACCTCGTGACCATGCCGGTTACGAGGTTTTTCTTATGCTTAAAATTTCAGTTTTCCCTTATTTTTTCCCTTTAGCGGTAAAAAAGGCCTCTGATGCACCGACATCAGAGGCTCATTTTTTATGCGTCGATCACGTGACCTACGCGATAGCATTCCGCGATGTAGTCACGGGACTGATAGTAGAATGAGGAATTATAGTCGCAGAGCTTTTCGTCGATCCACGAGGTATATACGGCCACCAGTGTTTCCGCCACGTCATCCTGTCCGGACACGTCCTCAATCAGTCGGGCGTAAACCTTGCCGATTGTCCATACATCCGGCACGGCGTACCTGGCCGCCGACACGTTATCGAACTGGCCGTGGGGCAAGTCGAAGTGCTGCTGCATATCATCAGACACCTTTTCAATGGGCTCACAGTGGAACACATCGGCATGGCCCAAGATCATCTGCACGCCATTCAGTCCCAGCGCCTTCACCACGTCACAGCGCTTCATTTTCAGGTCGCGGCCCAGCTGCTCCACCAAAGCGCAGGTGAAGAACAGTCCGCTGTGATTTCGTTCACACATGTACCTCGTAACTCCTCTCGAAGGTCAGCGTCGCCAGCGCTCTGGCGGTGTGGAAGCTGATCTGATGGGTGGGATGCTTGAACCGTGCCAGTTCCCAGAAGGCGGCGCGGCTGATCTCGCCATCTGTATAGCTCTGTACGTAGTTGAAGATGGTGTCATCGGCCATCGGCCCCTCTACGATGTCATAGTCATGGGGGATGCCGCTGCGGCAGGCCACGATGAAGTCCAGCCACTCATCGCTCATCTCAGGGAACCGCTTGACCGACAGCCCCGGCTGCTCTTCAAACTGGTAGACATTCACGATACCGTTGCCGAACCGCGTGGCCCAGCGGGTGGCCTGCGTCTCATATTCCGTGCAGTAGAAGCCCCAATAAAAGTCCTTATGGAACTTCTGAATGCGTATTTCCGGCTGTTCTACCGTTACCCGGCTGCCGTGATACAGTGTCCGCATGGTCTGCCTCCTTCCGCAGTTTTTTCTATTATACCCGATTCCACCCCTCTGCGCAACAGGGAAGTTGCGGTGATCGTTAATCCCCCGAAACACGGTGAATGAAATCCTCCATCTTGTCAGCGCCTTCACGCTTCATGCGGTCGGTCACATGACCATAGACATCCAGCGTAAAGGCGGCAGTGGCATGCCCGAGGTTGCCCTGTACCGTTTTGATATCGATGCCGGAACTGATCGCGGCTACGGCGTAGCTGTGCCGCAGATCATGGTAACGGGCATCGGGCCTCCCAATCGCCGCAACCGCTTTCTTATAGTGGCGGTAGACCGTCGGCTTCGTCAGGTGATGCCCCAGCGCATCGGTGAACACCAGGTTACTGTCCTCCCAGGCACAGCCCGCCATGAGACGCTGTTGGGTCTGCTCGACTTTTCGGTGGCGAAGGCGGGCAACCACCGTAGGGGATGCCACCAATGTGCGGCTGCGGCTATTCTTGGTGGGAACCAGCTCATAGGCCGCAAGGCCCTTTTCCTGATGGAGCTGGAGCTGCTTGTTTACGGTGATAACGCCGTTGTCCAGATCTACACAGTCCCAGGTCAGCCCCAGCGCCTCGCCCTCCCGCAAGCCCAGGAATAGGGTGGTCAGGAAGAGATCTTCAAAGGGATGTCCTTGAATGACCCGGATAAAAGCAGCTACATCGTCCTCATCCAGAGGCTTGATCTCTGCTTTTTGTCCCCGCGGTAAGGTACAGGCATCTGAGGGGTTGGTTCGGATATAACCGTTGAGCACAGCCTGCTTCAGCGCTTGATGCAGTACGCCGTGGATATTCTTGATGGTCTTCGCCGACAGGCCGGGCTTATCGGCCTTATCCGATGCCAGCTTCGTAAATCTGTTTTGTGCGCGGCTTGCAGGCGCCCAGGTAGTTTTCCACCCAGATGTTCAGCCACTCGCCCAGCGTCATCCTACACGGTTCTTGATAGGTGCCGCTGTTGACTTCTACTGCCAGCGCTTGTAATTTTTCCCGCACCTCCTTTTGCGTCTTGCCGGTAACAGAACGCTGCTTCTGTCGGCCGGTTCCGGCATCGTAGCCCGTGGTGATACGTGCCTCCCAATATGTATAATCTTGACCATTCCGTGTGACAGTCTTCTTCCGAATCGTGCCGCTGCCGTGGGCGGCCCGCTTGCTATTTGCCATGTTTATTCTCCTTCATCGATATGGTAAAGTGAAAGGGTGAGGGGGGATCCCCCCCCTCACATCAGCTTGCAAGATTTAGATATTCCGCCAGGGCGTCCCGCGGGATTCTAATGTTCTTTCCGACCCGGACACTCCGAAGCTGGCCAGAGCGGACGAGTTCGTAGGCCACATTGCGCCCGACCCGGAGCACCTGCCCGGCCTCTAGCACGGTCAAAGCCAGCGGCAGTTCATTGAAATTGGTGACGGTGCTGTAGTTTGTGATAGTATCAGTGGGGTTCATAACATCTCCTCCTCGTTCTTAATCGTACCAAAGGGTGGCTCCTCGCAGAGGGCAAAGAGCCCCTCCTGCATCAGGTCAACGACCGTATCTATGATTCTTATTGTTTCTTCCAAAGTTAATTCTCTGTCCATATTTGGCCTCCTCATGCGCATTTCTTCATTTTTAGTTCAATTTTCACGTTCCGACCGCGTCCGGTCATCTCCGCGCCATGTTGCGCCAGCAGCGGTGTAAACTCGTCGCTCTGCCGCAGCTTCTTCCAGCTCTCGGCACCGATGCCGGTATCACGGAAAATCCCGTCCAGCGGTGTGGGCACGCCGTCCCAACCATCCAACCAGGCCGTGAAGCGGGCATAGCTGGTGAGTCTGCCAGCGTATGTTTTCGTGTTGGCTTTGGCCTGAGCGATGCAGTCTGGCACCCCCGTTTCATCCCTCCTCATTGAGCCCTTGAATCGCTTGGAGAGCCGGTCTCTCAAAGCCTGCGGCGGAGCAAAGAGGAACACATAAATGGTATCCTCACATTTTGCGTTGCGCAGTTGACAGCGATAGATCTCCTGCTCTAACCGCGCCGCCAGGTGACGTATCTCGTATGCCATCGTCAACGGCAACTGCGCATGAAGGTCCGGTTTCTGCTGGACATTCAGCGGCGACCATTGGGCCATCTGCTCCTGAACCTCTTCCCGAATCCCAGAGGGCCCCCAATACACGAAGGCGCGTTCCAGGTACGTCTGAGGGGACAAACGCGGATAGCCCAGCAACACCACCAGCGAGGCCTCACTGAAGTCGTTAGAGCCGTTGGTACCACCAAAATACGGGCACGTTTCCCCGTCCAGCAGCAGACGGCTCACCGCCTCGGGGGCGAGAAGCTTCGGGATCTCCGCGGCCAGATCCTTATAAGTAGTCAAGAACATTTTTCCTGGATAGTGTCGCAGGATGTCCTCTGCCAGAGCGCAGAAGCCAGGCAGCTTCCAGCTCTTCCGCATGGCCTGCCGTGACACGTTCATCTCTGCTGCGGTATAAGTGTGAAAGTGAACCTTCTCCATGTGGCGAGGCTCGGAATCTGGCAGTCTCCCAACGTCCAGATACTCATAATCACCGTCCACCAGGGCTGTGGCGTCAAACACCAGCGTCAGGCTATCACCGAAGGTGATCTGCGGCTCGTCAGCACCCAGGATGGTGAAAGGCCCAAGCTTCGTGAACAGGCAGTCCCCGCGGTAAAGGTGGTCTATGACCTCCACAGCCTCAGACAGCTGCTGTGTGCGGAAGGCCCTACCGGGTCCGTTCAGATATTCACGGAACTGGTAGAACCGGTTCTTCTCGACCTCCGCCGCATCTTTTAAACTGCAAACCCCATAAGGCATGTCCGCCTTGAGCTTAGTCATCTCGTCCAGCTCAATGCAGGTGCGTTCCCGCAGCAGCGAGAACGGGCGCTGCAGGAGCGTGGTGCTCCACCGCTGCTTCTCGAACACCCGGCGATCCTTCAGGTCGCGCTGGGTGATCAGCCGCTCCAGCTGGCTGGATGCTGCGTCCAGCGTGGTCTGGGTCAAGTGATAGAGAGGCGCGAACTCGAACTTCTCGTCGAAAACCAGAATACGCGGATGATCGTTCTCCTGTTGATGGAGAAGGCCGTCCAGCGCATTGCCCTTCCGCAAGAGGTCGAATCGGGCCTGGGATACGCCCAACACGAAGGCCTGACCTGCCAGCTGACCGAACCGAAGCACATCACAGGAGGCGGCGAAGGGACAATTGTCCTTCCGGCACTGGTCAAAGGATGTGACTTGCTTGTTCTTGCAGAAACCGGCTTTCTGGCTGGCAGCTGTCCACCCTTGCAAGGGGACGACCAGCGTTTCCGGCGCATTTGGAAAGAAGTCAGCGATGGTGTCGCGGATACCGTTCAGTGACTCGATTTTTTGCAGCACCAGCAACACGCTGAACACGTCAGCCAGCGGGTCATTGTTCAAGCGCAGCTCACAGGCCGCCAGCAAGAAGGCTGTGATCCAGGTGGACTTGCCAGATCCAGCCCGCGCCGGGCACACCAGTGGTCCTCGGTCAGCAAGGCCCTTGAGCACACGTTTCGTGACCTTTCGCCAATACTCAAAATCGACAGCTGCGCCGCGCCGGCGGCACAACTCTTCAATGTAGTACATGACCCTGTCGGCCATAAAGACTACCTGTGCGGTGGCGAGCCCGTCAAAGGGCGCCGTCGGCCCGGTCTGCCTGCGGCGCAGCGGGGTCGGCTGCAACGTTTGTGGCAGCGGTTCTTTGAGAGATGAGGCGGCACCGGGATATTCCACGGTGTTTTCCTGAGATAGGGCAGTTTCGTTTGCCACGATTTGTTCCGTCTTGTTGTCCATCAAATTGTTATCAAGATCCATATTTGTCATTCAACTTGTACTCCTTTCTTGCGTAAATCGTCATCACTTCCCTTTCCTATCTCGGCAGAAACCCTGACAATGCTGTTTGCCGGGGGCGGGGCGTTTTGCCCCGCCTTTTGCCCGCCTTCCAGCAGCAGTCTGGCCGGTGTTGCGACAACGTAGGTCGTATCCCGCGTACCGTTTGCCAATAGGTCGTACCGATAGCGATATCCGGAAGCCGGTATCTTGATGACCCCGGCCTGGCCCAGCAGCTTCTGCAACTCGGCAGCCCATCTGTCATTTTGAAGGAAAGTAGCGTCAATGGCACTGTCAGTCTTGACAGCTTTGGCATACCATGTCATCCATATCTTCTCCTCCATAATCAGGTATTCCTCCCCGCCGATTTGACGCCAAGCGGCGGCGACCTTACCGCGCTGGGGGCGGGCGTAGGGCTTCCCCAGAGGAACGATCTGGTCAGGGTGGTCGATGAGCAATTTTAACTTTTCAAGGAACACGTCCGCATCCTCAGCCCGGCGGGGTGCCGTTGGAGGAGGCAGCGGAGCGGGGTCGAAAATGTCCCGCAGGCGCTGCCGGTAGCTATCCGCCACATCCGGCGGCAGCCACTGGCGATCGCTGACCAGCGCCACGAAATCCAGCAGCACATGGTAAGCCACCGCCCGGCAGAGGGCCTTAGGTTCATAGGAGAAGGTGCGGAACCGACCACCCGGTCGCCCCAACTGATCGTGGGATCGGCGGACAACGTCCTGTGCCCAATCGTTACCGCTTATCCCCCACCACCAGCCCAACAACCGGGCTGCCTGCGGCGCTTTGGCGATGATCTTCTCAAAAAGCTGATCATCCCAAGCGGTCAGACTATAGGTAGGGACGCTCGCTGCGCCCCAGCCGTTAGCAGACAGGCCGCTGTTCACGAACACTATCCCGGTCTGAGACAGGTCATCACTGAACTTGCCCCAGGTGGTATCCCGACCGTGCAGAACCAGCAAGACTGCGTTTTCCGGTGGAAGCGAAAGCCAAGTCGACTTTAGCTTGGCTATCCGAACCTTAGCCCGCGAAATGTCCACCAAGCTAAGGGGCTCGTTCAGGTCGACCACACGCTTCCGCCAAATGGAAAAGTTCTTGCCTTTCCAGCGCTTCCGCGGTAAAATCGACTTGAATAGACATTTCATCACTCGCTCCAACTGCGGTGGCCCACGGAAGGCCACGCAGGGCCGCAGAGATGGCTCGTACTGCTTCAGGTCTGCGGCTCGCAGCCCCAGCAGCACTGTTGCCAGCAGCATCGCGCCAGCCTCAGTGGAAGGGAACACGTCCAGCAGCGACAGCAGCGATTCCGCACCCTGACGGCACTCTGCCACCGATGGTGGATGCTTACCGTCATCATCGTGGATCTTCCACCAGGCCGGTGGTTGATCCGTCCGGACACGGACGGTTTTAATGTCCATCTCTTGCAGTAGCTTTCGTCGCCGTTTTTCCCGACCTTCTATCGTGAGATATCGGAAATTGTGAATTCGGCCTGCCCAAAAGTTTTCTGGGAGAGGAACGTAGCGACCATCCTCCTCCGCGAGGAAGATGGGTTGGCCCGGACCGGTCTTAACGCGAATTATTCTCAAATAACATCACCTCCGTGTTTTATTGAGGGGAACCCTCGCGGAGGTAGGATATCACCGCGCCAGCAGCTTGTCCGTCGTTTCCAAAATCAGCGAAAATGCGAAAACGAATCAATTCCTTGCAGAATTTTCGATTTTAAGGTTAATTGTCAACTTTACACCTCGATATTGTTCTGATTTCCGTTCATTCCGGATTGACCGTTTGTCAAAAATGGGTAGCTCACGCGCGTAAAAGCCGCAATCTGCCCCGCCGTATAAGGAGTTTACCGTGAAAAAATCATCATTTATCGTCCTACGCCCCAGGGGGAGCGGCTTCTTCACAAAAGCTGAAGAAGCCACATACTTACCATCAAAAGACATGGAATCCGCATACATACCACCAGAGCATCTCAGAAAAACACCAAAACAAGATCCGGCGAAGGTGGTTCGGAGTGAAATAGCGGAATACTACTTGTCTGTACGATGTACCTGCTTAAAAGCGGTCTACAGATCAGCCCCAAGCCACCCTGAACGCCTGTTTGTCTGTAAGTCATCCCTCATCAAGGCCATTGATAAAGAAACACCTTCTCAAACATGGGCCCCAGAATTATTGTTCGCGCTCCTATCTGACCGCGAAAGTCTCTGCTCCCATAACCACCAGGACTACTTGCAAAACCGCAAAAGCTATGCGGATGTCCGGACGGTGTTAACGGGAATGACAAAGCGACTCAAGGGCAAGGCCAAGGATGCAAATTACTACGCCATTATCAGGCAGTGTGCAGTATCTGGGATATCTGATGAAAGACTACGGGACAGATACAAACAAATGCTGGACTTTTTTCATGATGTGGCCGAAGCCCGCTCCGTGCAGCATAAAGCGGGGTCTCTCTCCGAGGCACTGGAGGATCTGAGGTTTTATCTGGAACATTCCAGTTACGACCGATCCGTTTTGTACGCCGATAGCAGAGTGGTCCGAGCTGAAGACTCGGGCACTGAAACACAAACGTCATATCTCTCCGCGATCAAATCGGCGTTTTCTGAAAGCGCACGCCCATTCGACGCGTTTTCTCTTGATACTTTACGCGAAGAAGAGGCCGAAGAATTTGCCACATGGGTCGTTCCACAGTATATGAAGCTATTTAATATGTACAACGATTGCCGTGATGCCAGTGCCCATTTCCAGCGTGGCTACCGCGCATGGGAATATGTGCAGTTTAATGAAGACAAAGCTCTGTCAGAGCGGATGAATACATTGTGGAAGGCCGCTTTAGCCGAGACAACGGCTATATCACCCAACAACATTGCGTCGTGGCTTTTGTGCGGCGAAAACCAACTGGATTTTTCTTCAGCAGGTACTTGTGATATATGCGGTCACGATTTAGATAATCTCTATGATGCAGCAACCGACTATTTGCAGGAATTGCGCGGCTCCGATGCCACCATCACGCCCAACGATTTCAAAACCATGCTGTATAACCAGAATGTTCGTGAACAGCCTTTTTTGTTGATCTGTATTCTAACTATGCCGAGATTCACCGAAGTTCTTAAAGACGGTCTTTCTCGCGAGCAACTTGAAGAAATGCTATCAACGCTGGGATACAACAGCACACGCAAATCTGACATTCGCCTGCGGATCAAGGGGATGTGGCTTTTGAAGGAAGCTATCACTGCGCTAGGTGTCCGCGATGCGCAGCGCAAAAAGAGCTGGGAGCTGTTTGTTGCCGTTTTTGGGAACAGAGTCAGCACATCTGAAGAAGCCGCCCTTTGGCATGAAATCTTGGATGCCAAAGGCGGCATGGAACCGAACAGCTTTCCATTGATCCGTTTGCAGCTTCTGATCAGTGGGGCTATTGATTCCTGCCTTCCCACCCAGCCGGAAAGACTATATAGCTACCAAAGTGCTTCACCACTCCATACAAAGGGTGGATACGCTAAATTTCTCAAAGATCATCCCTCTGCGGTGGATGAGATAGTCAAACGTATTAAGCAAAACCGAGCAAAATGGAAAGCAGAATTGTCTCAATACCAGCGGACTTGGAGTACAGATACACTGATAATTGCTGACGCCGCAAAGCTCTGTTATATTTCTTCAAGCAAACTTGCATGGGGGACTTTATGCCGAGAATATGATATGGCCAACTTCTGCGAGCAATATGTGAGTAAGCATGCCGATCAAGAGCGTATACAGGCAGAACTAAAGGCCCTTTTAACTGAGCACGCCATGCGTCAGGTACTGAACGATGACGCCCGGGATATACTGAAGCGTGCGGTAAAAGAGCTCTTCGATACACAATTTGGTTTTGATGTACAATTTCTCCAGGGGGAAAATCCCTATATATATTCTTTATAAGGTTTGTACCCTTCGAGACATTCCTGTCCAGCTGACCGAACAAGAACAGAAAAAGGATGTCCCGTGTTAAGCACAAGGTGCTTGTTAAGCGAGTCAGACTGCATTCTGTTCTTGTGAGTAATACGGGATAACTTTTTCTGTAATTGTGAGGGAGGCTGGTACAGCAGCTCCCCGCAATTATTCATCCAAAAAGAAATCCATGTAAAAGCCCCAGTAGAGCGGCTCTACCTCGAACCGCCCTATTGGGGACATTTTTATGTGTCCGGTTCCTCCACCGGGACGCAGATGATTTGCACATTTACCCGAACGAAGAACTCTGGTTTGGCAAAGCACTCCAGCCAGTAGTCAACCTGCTCGTCCGTCAGTGAGGTGAAGTTCTCGCTGTCCGGCGGTGCATCGCAGATGAAGAACATGCCCGCGATGATGTCGTAAATTTCTTCCTCTTCATCTCACAGGGCACGGTTCAGGGGCAAGCCCAACAGTTTGCCCTCGTCGTTGCAGATCAAGGCTGCGTCTCGTCCTCCTGGTTCGTACACAGCTTGAATAAGACCGCCAACAGCACACTGCAT
>ERZ837910.5183-NODE-5183-length-11963-cov-4.144861_pt1 | contig 11963 bp, 18 predicted proteins | sample MGYA00519940_ERZ837910 | MGnify/ENA primary metagenome ERZ837910 (study PRJEB31850, sample SAMEA3708825) | human gut metagenome | biome: human gut; feature: human-associated habitat; material: faeces | place: China | collected 2014 ... | reverse complement strand
AACACCTCCAGTCCTGCCGACAGGATGCAGAACAAGAGCACCCGCCTGCGGGTATTCCAGGCGATTTTTGTCATCCACCAGACATTTTGAATGACATTATACTTCGGTTTCGTTTTTTCTTTCATGTTGCCTCACCTCGTAACCCTACTCTATCATAAAAAATCGTCCCCGGTTTATTCTGGGGACGAATTGTTATTCTGGGGTGATGAATTGCATATTCAGGTCTGCGGGATAAGAATTTCCGTTGTGAATGCTCCATCCTCAGAATTGCGGCTTAAATAACCACCCAGGCGCTCAATGATGTTATCAATCCGCACCAGGCCAAAGCCGTGCCCCTCCCCCTTGGAGGTTTGAAACAGATTTCCAACCTTGTTCAGTTTCCTGCCGGATGTGAAATTGGTGAAGGAAATGTAGAGCTGGGTGCCCTTCATATCCATATACACCCGGATTTGCCGCTCTGCCTCTGGCAAGGACAAACTGGCCTCTATGGCATTATCAAATAAATTTCCAAGAATACAGCACAAGTCCAGCTCGGACATTTGCAGCTTCACCGGAATGTGGGCATCACAGTGAACCGCAATGGATTTGGACTGCGCCAGGGATATTTTGCTGTTGAGGATGGCATCCGCCATGGCATTTCCGGTTTTCACAACAGTGTCCACCGTATTCAGGTCTGTGTCCAGCTCATCCAGGTAGGCTTTGATGCCATCCATGTTACCGTTTGCCGCCATCACCTTCATTGCCTGAATGTGGTTGCGATAGTCATGCCGCCAGCCCCGCATTTTGCGGTACATATTGTCCACTTCCTGATAGTGGGTCTCAATCAGTTCCCGCTGGTAGGCGGCAATGCGCTTGTCAATCTGCCTTGAAAAAAGGGACATGGTTTTCTCCTTTATGTATGCTGAATAATTGCCCGATTCAGCGGCTCATAGGCACCTCTTGGCAGCGCCAGCACCGTGCCATCCGACAGCAGCACCTCGGTCTTGGTGACACGGCGAATGTATTTCAGGTTGACAATCAAGGCTCTGCCCGCCCGAAAAAAGCGGCTGTCCAGTTCCTTTTCAAATTCTCCCAGGGGTCGCTTCACCGTATAATCCGCTTTTGCATGAACCGTTACATAGTTCTTGAATACATCCAGATAGCGTATTTCATAAAAAGGAATCCGCACCATTTCTCCGGTGCAGTCTAAATTCAGGCATCCGTCCTCCTGCTTTCGCTTTTCCAATGCCCTGTCCAGCACCGCAAAAAGCTTTTCCTGCTTTACCGGCTTCATCAGATAATGCAGCGCCGCCACTTCATAGCCTTCCGCAATATAATCGGAGTAGCCGGTGATGAACACAATCTGCACCACTTCGTTCTGGGTGCGTACCTTTTTTGCCATGGTCACACCATCCATGGCTTCCATCTCAATATCCAGCAGAAGAATATCCCACGCCTTGTCCTCTGCATAGCGGAACAAAAAGCTTTCGGCGGAATGAAACTGCTCCGTCTGAACCGCCACATGGCGGTCTGCCGCCCACTGTCCCAGCAGCCCCTCCACAAATCCAGCGTCCGTTCTGCTGTCATCCACAATCGCAACTCTACAGGCCATGGCTACATTCCTTTCGTTTTGTATGTATTATAGCGCTTTCTCCGTCGGATGCAAGAAAAAATCATAAAAGCGCAGCCTCACACCGGACGTGTCCGCCCGAGTGAAAAGCTGCGCCGCATGGTGGCTTTCGTCAATCCACGTTTTCTCTTTTTTCAGACAGCTCACGGTCTTCCTCTTCCATTTCCTTCAGCAGTTTTTTATCCTGCTTTGAGGACAGGTCGAGCTTTTGGTACATATCCGGTCTGCGGGCTCTGGTGCGTCGCAGGGATTGTTTTCTGCGCCAGAGGTCTACCAGCTTATGATTGCCGGACAGAAGAATCTGCGGCACTTCCCTTCCGTGCCAAACCGCAGGGCGACTATACTGGGGATATTCCAATAAGCCATTAAAATGGCTCTCGTCTTCAAAGCACTCCGGGTCGGCAAGAACACCGGGAACCATGCGGCAAATGGCATCCGTCATGGCCATGGCAGCAATCTCTCCGCCGGTCAGCACAAAATCCCCCAGGGAAAGCTCCTCATCCACGCACTCGTCTATAAAGCGTTGATCGATGCCCTCATAGTGCCCGCATACGAAGATGATATTCTCCTCCTTACTCAGGCGAATGGCATCTCTTTGCGTAAAGGTATGGCCGCAGGGAGAAAGATAAATCGTATGAACCGGCCCGGCCGCCTCATCGCAGACGGATTCCCAGCAGCGATACAGCGGATCTGCCTGCATAATGGCCCCTCTGCCGCCCCCATAGGGGTAGTCATCCACCTGATTCTGCTTATTGGAGGTATAATCCCTGATTTGATGCGCCTCAATATGGACGAAGCCCCGCTCCTGGGCACGTCCCAAAATGCTCTCGGAGAGTACATCTCCCAGCGCATCCGGGAACAGGGTCAAAATATCAATCCTCATCGCTGCGCATCCCCTCGATGACGGTGACATCCATGCGATTTGCATCCAGATCTGTGTGATGCACGAACGCTTTTACAGCGGGAATCAGATACTCATTCTCCCCCCGCACCACATACACCTGATTGCCTGGATAATCCAACACATCCTCAATCTTCCCCAAGAACCGGTTGTCACTGTACACCTCCACGCCAATCAGCTCTGCGGCAAAAATCACATCGTCAGAAATGTCCTCACGGTGGAGCTGGACAATTTTCCCACGCATGGATTGTGCAACTTCCATGGTGTCAATTGTGTCAACTTTTAGTAGATTGCAGGTTTTTTGCACACGGCAAGAGGAAATTTTATATTCTGCACCGTCAATCACACATCGCTTAAACCTGCACAAATCCTCTGGAGAATCCAGCCAGCAAAGCACCTTCATTTCTCCCTTTACACCATGAGTGGTGACAATTTCACCGGCATCAATCAATTGGAGTTTCATTGCAAACAGCTCCTTCATCGGTATCAGACTACTTTATTATTTCTACATAAACGAAAATGCGTGACGAAAATTCGCCACGCATAGCCGTTTCTTCCAGGGTGCTGACCCTACCCCAATAGGCAGTGCCAACAGCGGCCTTATTCCACAATTTCGACAGTAACCTTCTCGCCAGTGCGCTGGGCAACCGTCTTAATAATGGTACGGATTTCTTTCGCAATCCGTCCCTGGCGGCCGATAACCTTACCCATGTCCCCTTCGGCAACATGGAGTTCCAGAACCTTCCCATCTTCGCTGGTCTGTTCTACAACGGTGACCGCATCAGGATTGTCCACCAGGTTTTTTGCCATGTACTGCAAAAGTTCCTTCATCGTGTGACTCCTTCAGGGAAAATTACATGACGCCAGCGCTCTTGAGCAGGCCACGAACGGTATCGGTGGGCTGTGCGCCGTTCTTAATCCAGGTCTGAGCCTTCTCGACATCGACATTGATGGTAGCGGGCTCGGTCAGAGGATTGTAAACGCCAATCTCTTCGATGCAGCGGCCATCGCGGGGAGAACGGGAATCGGCAACAATGATACGGTAGAAAGGAGCCTTCTTGGCACCCATTCTTCTCAGTCTGATTTTAACCATGAGAGTTTCACCTCCATAAACAATCTCAATTTATATCGCAAAGCGTTTTGCTTAAAGCGAACGGAATTTACATACCTGGCATTCCTTTGAAGCCGCGCATCCGCTTGAGCTTCTTGCCAATGCCAGGGCCGGAGAATTGCTTGATGAGCTTGCGCATTTGCTCGAAGGATTTGAGCAGTCGATTTACATCTTCCACTTTGACACCGGCACCGACAGCAATTCTCTTTTTCCGGCTTGCGCCAATGATTTCGGGCTTTTCCCGTTCCTTCGGGGTCATGGAAAGGATGATTGCTTCCGTGTGCGCCATGGCCTTTTCATCCAGCTTGACATCCTTGAGGTTTGCACCGCCGGGCATCTGCGCCAGCAACTCCTCCATCGATCCCATGGACTTCATCTGAACCATCTGGTCGTAGAAATCCTGGAGGGTAAAGCGATTGCTTTTCAGCTTCTCCTCCATCTCGGCGGCCTTCTTGGCATCGTATGCCTTTTCAGCCTTCTCAATCAGCGTCAGCACATCGCCCATACCCAAAATCCGGCTTGCCATCCGGTCAGGATGGAAGGGCTCAATATCTTCCAGCTTTTCGCCGATGCCGGAGAATTTAATAGGCTTCCCGGTCACAGCCCGGACAGAAAGAGCCGCGCCGCCTCTGGCATCACCGTCCAGCTTGGACAGCATCACAGAATCAATATCCAGCCATTCATTAAAGGTCTGGGCTGCATTCACTGCATCCTGACCGGTCATGGCATCCACAACCAGCATGATTTCGTTGGGCTTGACGGCAGCCTTGATGTTTTTCAGTTCCTCCATCAGCTGCTCATCCACATGGAGGCGGCCAGCAGTATCCAAAAACACCATGTCATAACCACGCTGGCGAGCATAAAGAACAGCCTCCTTGGCAGTCTTTACCGGGTCTTGCGTCCCGCGCTCAAAAACAGGGATTCCAAGCTTTTCACCGCACACCTTTAGCTGCTGAATGGCAGCGGGACGATAAACGTCACACGCAACAAGCAAGGGGTTACGCCCCTGGCGCTTCATAAGCCCAGCCAACTTGCTGCCGTTGGTGGTTTTACCGGCACCCTGCAAGCCCACCAGCATCACAACTGTGGGGCCATTGGGATTGAAGGTAATGTGCTTTGTATCGGAGCCCATGAGCTTTACCAGCTCGTCATTGACGATTTTAACAATCATCTGTGCCGGGGTCAAGGACTCCAAAACGTCAGCGCCGATACAGCGCTCGGTAACGGACTTTGTAAAATCCTTGCAGACCTTATAGTTGACGTCTGCTTCCAGCAATGCCATACGGATTTCGCGCATGGCCTCCTTCACGTCAGCCTCTTTCAAGCGGCCTTTGCCGCGAAGCTTTTTGAAGGTATTATTGATTTTTTCAGTTAAGCCTTCAAATGCCATCATTTACTCCTCAAGTCTCTGCGCCGCTTCAACAATCTGGGCGGCGAGCACAGAAACGGCCTCATCCTGATAGGTAATCAGCTTGTTTGCCGCATCCAGAATCTCCCGGACTGCTTTGCGGGTTTTCATTGCCCGTTGCACGCATCCCGTCTTTTCTTCCATATTTCGCAGCAGAGCCTCGGCTCGGCTGAGGTTATCATACACGCCTTGGCGGCTGACCCCAAGCTCCTCGGCGATTTCACTGAGAGACAGGTCTTGATTGTAGCGCATATCCACACAGGAACGCTGGCGCTCTGTAAGCAGGTCACCGTAGTAATCAAAAAGCAGTGTCATTTCCAGTGCTTCCATGTGTTCCTCCCGGTGTCAAGTAAATCTCCTTGACATCCTCAGGTATTCTACACGATAGAAGCGACTTTGTCAAGTACTTTTCCTTGACAGTTTCATTTTATTTTACCTGATACCAGCGAGACAACTCCTCTACCTTGATTAGCCCCAGCCGCTCATACAGGGCAATGGCCTTCTGGTTGGTAGAGGCGACCTCTAAAGTCATCTGCTGCTGGGGAATCAGCGACTGCATGGCGTGGCACAGGGCTTCCCCCGCCCCAGGCTGCATGGAGGCAATAGCGCGAAGCTTATTTCCTTCTATCCAGCCAATTCCCAGAAGTGTTCCATTCCGGTGGATGAAGTAGGCATTGCCTTGGACAATATCGGGGGTATCCCTGTTCTCCAGGGTTGCAGCATTGTCCACATTCTTCATGCGCTGATTGTAGCATTCCCGCCATCGCTCTGCCGTTTGCTCAGTCACGGGGAACATAGATGGAATTTCTTCCTCATGCAGCTGAATGGTGCCTGTCATGCGGTAAATGCTGGTGTGAAGCGGGTAAGAACCCTCCAATATGTTATGCCCGGCAGCATAAACCCGCTCCGCGCCGCAGGCAACACAAAAATGGACGCACTCCTCTAAGAGCGCCTCCGGCTCCTGGGTGCTTTGAATTTGGATGTAAGCTTCTCCCCGATAGGGAATCTCTTTCAAAATCAGGCTGGCCGCACCATGCTGCGTTGGGAATACCGGAAAATCCTTCACTGTGTTCCCTCCTTTTCGCGGATTTTATCATATTTCTTTGCTTCTATCAAGACTTATTGCCGCAAAAAATTTTATTTTGTTGTTTGTTTTGTGCATAAAAAATTTGTTTTTTGGAAAGTAAACTGGTTCTATCTCACAATTCTTTTGAAAAATGAATGTGATTTCCTTTTTTACCCTTGATTTCTGCATTTCAGGGTGTATAATATCATATTGTTATGAAATTCAGGAAAGGAGGTTCGGTCCATGAAGAAGGTCATCTGCAAGATTGAATTTGACACCGATACTGCAACTCTGGTCAAAGCATATTCCTTTGGCAAGTTTGGTGATCCCGCAGGCTATGAAGAGGATCTGTATCAGACCCCCAATGGCTTGTATTTCCTCCATGTTGTAGGCGGCGAGACTTCCCCCTACCCCACCGAGGACATCGTTCGTCTGGCAAAGACAAAGCTCAAGGCTTGGATGGAAGCCCATCAGTAAGCACATAAAGCCCAAGAGGTCCACTTCGATTTCGGAGTGGACTTTTTTCTTTGAATATGGTATGCTCAGGAAAAAGGAAGTGATATTTTGGAGACAATCAACATTCATCCCATCGCCAGAATGCACAGCGATTTCGCCACAAAATTCGGCATCCCTCGGCAAAGCGGGCTGGTGGAGGAGCTGCGCTCCACCATTGTATTTGAGCCGGAATTCCGCAATGATGATGCCCTGCGGGGTATCTCCGAGTTTTCTCACCTGTGGATTATCTGGCAGTTTTCCGAGGCAGTCCGGCAGGGCTGGTCTCCCACTGTCCGTCCGCCACGCCTGGGAGGGAACACCCGCATGGGCGTATTTGCCACCCGCTCCCCTTTCCGTCCCAACAATCTGGGGCTTTCCTGCGTGCAGCTTCTGGGCGTGGAGCATACCCAGGAATATGGTACCGTTCTCCGGGTCGGCGGCGCAGATTTGATGGATGGCACCCCGATTTTTGACATCAAGCCCTATATTCCCTACGGCGACTGCAAACCGGAAGCCACCGGCGGCTTTACCGACCGCACCGGCGATTTTTTGCTGCAAGTGGATTTCCCTCCAGCACTCCTGGAAAAGCTGCCGGAAGATAAGCGCCAGGCCGCCATTGGTGTCCTGTCCCACGACCCACGGCCTACCTACCAGCGGTCACCAGAGCGGGTGTATGGCCTGAGCTTTGCCGGCTGTAATATCCGCTTTACCGTTAATGAGACGCAGCTGACTGTGCTGGAAGTGGAGTAAGATCCAAATCACAGAAAGGGTATATCCGCCGCACTGTCCCCGCATTTTGCTGCACAGAGCTGCGGTGCTGAGCCAGAAGCTTCACCAGAGGATAGACGTTAATCCATATTTCACTGTTGCAATCCTTCTGACTTTCGTCAAAAATAAGCTGCACGCCGAAATGCAGGTGGTTAATTTCAATGTTATTGGTGTTTTCCTGATCGGAATACCCCGTCCGTCCCATGAATCCGATGACATCTCCGGGATTTACCGTCTGCCCCTCTGCCAGATTTTCCGCAAATGGGTGATCCTTTTGCAGATGGGCATAGTAATAGTACCGCTTTCGGTCATGGCTGCGGATGCCCACACGCCAGCCACCGTACTGATTCCAGCCTAAGGCCTCCACTGTTCCTCCCTCCACCGCTATGATTGGAGTCCCTGGGTTGCCCAGCAAATCATTTCCCAGGTGTTTCCGCTTGAATCCATAGGATCGATTGGCACCAAAATCATCGTAGTGTGAATAGCCGTAGCCCTCCGCAATGGGAGAAAATGCCTTGAGTCCGTATTTGGGTATCCATTTTCCATCTTTATATATGGCATAGCTTCCCAACAGCCCGCTCAAAACGGCGCTGTAGGCTTCATGGTAGTATTCATAATACCTGGCTGTGCCATCCAGTATCGTCTGAGGCATTTTTCCTTCTTTCAGCTCTCTTGCTGCCTGCTTCACCGAAGAAAGTCCGCATTTCCCCCCTGTCCGGCAGGCTGCCACCGCCAGAATGTCAATCCAGCTGATTGGCTGCTCCTGCTCAAAGCTGGCAACGTCCACCTCCATGGCATATTGCAAAGATTCATAGGGCACATCAAAATCCACCCATTTAATAAAATCCGCTGATACCGGCAGGCAGAACAGCAGCAAAATACACAGCACCAAAAGAACGCACTTCATACCCTCACCTCAAGGCGTAGGATATGGAGTGCGTTAATTTTTATGCAATTTGCAGGGATTTCCTTATTTCAAGTCCCGAACAACATCCTTTGCCACCCGGTAGATGTCATCCATGGTATTGAGGGAAGAAATCTCATTTTTATAGAAGCTGCTGTGGGGCACGCCCCGCAGATACCAGGCAAAATGCTTTCTGGCCTGCAAGCAAGCAATATGCTCTCCCAAATCCTGCTGGGCAAGCTCAAACTGCTGTACCGCCACCCCAACCCGTTCTTCTAAGGTCGGGCGAGGCGTAATGGGTTTTCCAGCCAGTGCCTCGTTGACCTCCTGAAAAATCCAAGGGTCGCCGAAGGTGCTCCGGCCAATCATCAGGCCGTCCGCCCCCGTCCACCTTTTGCAGCGCAGAGCGGTCTCTGCACCGGTGATGTCGCCGTTGGCAATCACAGGGATGGTCAGCTGCTCTTTCACTTTGCGGATGGTATCCCAATCCGCAACGCCGGTGTAGAGCATACTGCGGGTGCGCCCATGAACCGTCACCATAGCCGCGCCGCAATCCTCCATTCGCTTGGTAAAGTCCAATACATTGATGCTCCCCTTGTCCCAGCCCAGGCGGCATTTGACGGTCACCGGCACATCCACCGCCCGGGTAACTGCCTTGACAATCTCCCCCGCCAGTTCCGGCGTGCGCATCAAGCCGCTGCCGTCGCCGGAATTGGCAATTTTGGGCATGGGGCAGCCCATGTTAATGTCAATAAAATCGCAGCCGGAGATTTCCAGTGCCAGCCGCGCTCCCTCGGCCATCACTTGAGGATTGTTCCCAAAAATCTGAGCGCCGCAGAGGCTGCCCTCATTTTTCCGCAGCAGCTTGGCGCTTTTCTGGTCTTTGTAAACCAGCGCACGGGAGGATACCATCTCCGTCACCGTCACCCCTGCCCCAAGCCGAGCGCAGACGGTGCGGAAGGCCCAATCCGTCACCCCTGCCATGGGGGCAAGAAACAGCGGGTTGTCTATCTGAATCGTACCGATTTGCATTGCATTCTCTCTTTCTGTTGTGTTATTTAAAGCAGAACGGTTGCCAGCCAGGTAAGTGCAGTCACCGCCGCACCGATGGATGCCCAAAATGCGCCATAATGGTACAGCTTCCGCTTGTTGGGGAAGCGCTCACCTATATGAATGGCCCGTTCCGCCTCTTTTAGCAGCGCTTCATCCGTCACACCCTCCTGGGCGGCATTCTCTTTCAGAATAAAAATTGCCTGCTCAAATAGCTTCGGTTCCGGCGCGTGAACCACAATGACTTGTCTGGAAATTCCTTTTACCATTTCCCAGCCCCCTTTGCAGGGAATATTCCCCAAAAGCAGGAGCATTTATTCATTGGTGAGGAAAGATGTATGGCATCTTAGGCGCTCTGCACTTATTGTCCTGCCAGCCGATTTGCCTCCCATTTTCTGAGCGGAATCACAATGGGCGGGGAGAGCTTCTCCGGCAACTGTCCCGGTTCAAAGAAACGAAGGGCTTCGGATTCCTCTTCCTGGCAGGAGAGTGTGCCGGTATAGTCCCGGCAGAGAAACACCACGTCAATATTGGATACCTCATCCCCGTTGGGGTAGGTGTAGTGCAGTTCCGGGCCGGAGAACACGCCGAACAGCTCCAAGTTGTTGGCCGTCAAGCCAGTCTCCTCCAGAAGCTCCCGGGCGGCTGCATCCTCCACTCGTTCATCCAACTCCGTTGAACCACCGGGATAGCCCCAGCAATGGTTATCCGTCCGTTTTTGCAGCAGCACCCTGCCCTGCTCATCCTCCACAATCACACTGGCTCCCACTTGAAGCAGTGTCCGGTGACCAACGATTTTGCGCAAATCCATAATATATCCCATTTTAATTCTCCTCCTCGTCCTTCCGCCGCCTGTTGTGTTCCTGGGGTTCCCAAGCCGCCAGGGGATAGCGCTGCATGGCTCCGAAAATCCGCTCCTTCAAGTCGGGGTATTTCCCCACCAGTTCAAACAGCAGCTCCTTCACTTCTTCCCGCTTGGTGTGTTTATCCACAGGACAGCGGTTTTTTAGGATGGGCATATTCTGCTGCTGCGCGAAATGGTCAACCGTCTTTTCGTGAATATACAGCATCGGGCGAATCTGAACCACGCCGGTGCGGTCAAGCTTTGTTACCGGCTGAAAGCAGCTGATTCTTCCCTCGAAAATCAGCGACATCAAAAAGGTCTCCACCGCATCGTCGTAATGATGCCCCAGCGCCAGCTTGTTGTATCCTCCGTCAAGCAGCGCTTGATTCAGCGCGCCGCGGCGCATTTTGGAGCACATGGAGCAGGGATTCTTTTCCTTGCGGTAGTCAAAAACAATTGGCGCAATCTCCGTCTTTACAACGGTATAGGGAACCTCCAACTGCTGGCACAGCTCAGAGATGGCGCTGTAATCCATACCCAAACCCATGTCAATGGTAATAGCCCCCAGCTCGAAGAACTTATAATAGCTTCTCAGCCCTGCCAGCAGGGTCAGCAGCACCAGGGAATCTTTGCCGCCGGAAACACCGACCGCAATTTTGTCCCCTTCTTCAATCATGCTGTAGTCCTCCACGCATTGGCGGACCATGCCCACAAGCTTCTGCATTGTATTCTTCCTCCAAAAAAACGATAAAAATAAGAAATTAGAATTCAAGAGTATTCGTGAGTATTTAAAAGAAAATCAGAGTTTATATAGCATTTCATAAATTTCATGAAATAATCTGTTGACTTTTCAATCCGGATATGTTATAAACTTCAAGTGTTCGCAGGCTATTGTACTGCAAATGCCAGAAAAAGTCAAAATATTTTACCTAATTGGAGGAACGCATATGTCCACTACCCTCGCTAAGAAGGAGACCCTGGAGCGTAAGTGGTATGTCATCGATGCAGCCGGCAAGCCCCTGGGCCGTACCGCTGTGATCGCTGCCAACCTGCTGCGCGGCAAGCACAAGGTCGATTTTACTCCCAATGTTGACTGCGGCGACAACGTCATCATCATCAACACCGATAAGGCTGTTCTGACCGGCAAGAAGCCCGAGCAGAAGGTCTACTACCGTGTCTCCGGCTGGATTGGCGGCCTGAAGGAGACCAAGGCACGCACCATGATGGAGAACCGCTCCGATTACGCCATGGAGCTGGCCGTCAAGGGTATGCTGCCCAAGAACACCCTGGGCCGTAGCTGCATGACCCGTCTGCACCTGTACAAGGGTGCTGAGCATCCTCATGCCGCCCAGAAGCCCGAAGCTTGGACTCTGGACTAATTGGAGGTAACACACTATGTACGAGAGCAAGAAGAAGTATTTTTACGGCACCGGCCGTCGTAAGTCCAGCATCGCCCGCGTTCGCGTTTACGAGAACGGCACCGGCGCTATCACCATCAATGGCCGCGACATCGATGATTATTTCGGCCTGGAGACCCTGAAGCTGGTTGTCCGTCAGCCCCTGAACACCACCGAGCTGCTGGGCAAGGTTGATGTCGTCGTCACTGTTGTGGGTGGCGGTGTTTCCGGTCAGGCTGGTGCCATCCGTCACGGCATTGCCCGTGCTCTGGTGACCCTGAATCCTGAGTATCGTGCTGCTTTGAAGGCTGCCGGTTTCATGACCCGCGACCCCAGAATGAAGGAAAGAAAGAAGTACGGTCTCAAAGCCGCCCGTCGCGCTCCGCAGTTCAGCAAGCGATAATCGACTG
>ERZ837910.5174-NODE-5174-length-11979-cov-5.023314_pt1 | contig 11979 bp, 10 predicted proteins | sample MGYA00519940_ERZ837910 | MGnify/ENA primary metagenome ERZ837910 (study PRJEB31850, sample SAMEA3708825) | human gut metagenome | biome: human gut; feature: human-associated habitat; material: faeces | place: China | collected 2014 ... | reverse complement strand
TTCTGCTGGAACCACTGTGGGTTCCAGCAGTTTTTTTGCTTTTGTCAACAGGTCCCTTATTTTACCTTATCATGAAGCCACCTGACAAAAGAAACAGGACATTCTTATGAATGTCCTGTTTCTTTTCTTTATGGTGCTTTTGGAAGTGAAATGACAGTCTTGGCAGCTCACGCTTACTGAGCGATCTTGCTTTCCGCGCCGCCGACTACCATTTTGGTCAGGGCGAACAGGGCGATGACGTTGGGAATGACCATGAGGTTGTTGAACATATCCGTCAGCTCCCACACCAGATCGTTGCTCATCATGGTGCCCATCAGGATGAACACCAGAGCGATGAGGGTGTAGACCACAGTGCAGGCCTTGGGATTCTTCTTGCCGAAAAGCCAGATGGCGTTGATCTTACCGAACAGGTTCCAGCTCAAAACCGTGGAGAAAGCGAAGAAGAACAGGCAGATAGCCACGAATTTGGCACCGAGGCTGGCTCCCATCACCGAGCCGAAAGCGGTCTGGGCCAGATTGGTCTTGCTGAGCACGGAGGTCACATCCCCCACATAGCCGTTTGCCAGAGGGCCATCGGCGGTGTAGAGGGTGCAGATGATGACCAGTGCGTTGAGGGTCAGCACCACGAAGGTGTCGATGAACACACCGATCATCGCCACAACGCCCTGCTCGTGAGGATCCTTCACGTTGGCTTGAGCGTGGGCATGGGGGGTAGAGCCCATACCGGCCTCGTTGGAGAACAGACCACGCTTGGCGCCCTGAGAGACGGCCTGCTTGATGGCGTAGCCGAAAGAACCGCCCACGATGGCCTGAGGCTCAAAGGCGTACTTGAAGATCATGCCGAAGGTGGCGGGGACGTACCGGATGCGGAAGATCAGGATGACCAGACCGCCCAGCAGGAAGATTGCCGCCATAATGGGGACGATTTTTTCCGTAACAGCGGCCAGCCGCTGAACGCCGCCCAGGAAAATCACAGCACAGATCACCACCAGCACCACGCCCACGATCCAGGAGGGGATGCCGAAAGCGGTCTGGAAGCACTCACCGATGGAGTTGGACTGCACCATGCAGCCCATGAAGCCCAGAGCCAGAATGATGGCCACGGCGAAGAAGGTGGCCAGGAACTTGCCGAAGCCGCCCTTGAAAGCGGTGGTGATGTAATAGACGGGGCCGCCGTGGATGGTGCCGTCTGCTACCTTGATCCGGGTCTTGATGGCCAGCGTAGCTTCAGCATAGATGGTGGCCATGCCGAAGAAAGCGATGACCCACATCCAGAAGATGGCGCCGGGGCCGCCGGTCAGAATAGCGCCGGATGCGCCCACGATGTTGCCGGTGCCTACCTGAGCGGCAATGGCAGTGGCCAAGGCTTGGAAGGAGCTCATGCCGCTGTCATGCTTTTTGCCGTTGAGGGTCAGATTGCCGAACACTCTGCGCATACCCTCACCGAAGCAGCGGACCTGAACAAAGCGGGTCTTGATGCTGTACCACAGGCCGACAGCCACCAGCAGAAAGACCAGAATGTAGTTGGACAGGTACGTGTTGACGCGGCATACAGCGGGATAAAGCGCAGCGTCCAGTTTTGCGACGATCGATTCCATAGTTTTTTCCTCCTGCACACGGTTTCACCGACGGCGGGATCTTTGCCGCGGTGATAAAAAAACGGAGCGGCTGGCAATGCAGCCGCTCCGAAGAACGCAGTACAGGAGATCGACGCAGCCCCGCCGCAAACGGTGAAGCCTGCGGCCTGCCTGACGGATCTCTCCGTCTCGCCTGCCGCTGCGTCAGATCACTCTGTCCTTTTACCTGAGAGATTCAGCGGTCATGCCGCCTTTCACCTTCGGTACCCGGTGAGCCGGGATTCTCCAGAGCCGCATCCACCCATAGTCCTGTCCGCACGGCGGACACCTGAGAGTTTTACTCCTTCGGTAGACTTACGTCGTTTTCCTATGGGCTTCCATTGCCGGTATTCCGTTGTTGAAGATAGCCGTATCCTATCATATGCGCCGCGGAATGTCAACTGTCCGCGCGTGACGGAATATCTGAAATATTTAAGGTTTTCCAAAGAAATTTGTGCATACGGGAGAAAAAACGGCCCCTCTTTTCGGAAGGACCGCTTTTCGGTATGCGGTTGATCAGAAATCTGCGCTGCCCACAGTGCGGGGATGCAGCTCCACGTCACGGATGTTGTTCACACCGGTGAGATACATCACCATCCGCTCGAAGCCCAGGCCATAGCCTGCGTGACGGCAGGAGCCGTAGCGCCGCAGGTCGCAGTAATACTTGTAATCCTCCGGATTCATGCCCAGCTCCTTGATGCGGGCTTCCAGCACATCCAGACGCTCCTCGCGCTGGCTACCGCCGATGATCTCGCCAATGCCAGGCACCAGGCAGTCCGCCGCGGCCACGGTCTTGCCGTCATCGTTCAGGCGCATATAGAAAGCCTTAATGTCCTTGGGATAGTCGGTGACGAATACGGGCCGCTTGAAGATGTGCTCCGTCAGGTAGCGCTCATGCTCGGTCTGCAGGTCGATACCCCACTCCACGGGATAGTCGAACTTCTCGCCGCTCTTTTTCAGCAGGTCCACCGCTTCCGTGTAGCTCACCCGGCCGAAGTCGGAGGAGGCCACATGCTCCAGACGCTCCCGCAGGCCCTTATCCACGAACTGGTTGAAGAAGTCCATCTCCTGAGGGCACTGCTCCATCACATAGCGGATGATATACTTGATCATGTCCTCGGCGGTATCCATATAGCCGTTCAGATCGGTGAAGGCCATCTCCGGCTCCACCATCCAGAACTCAGCGGCGTGGCGCTGGGTGTTGGAATTCTCCGCACGGAAGGTAGGGCCAAAGGTGTAGACATTGCCGAAGGCCATGGCGAAGTTCTCGGCGTTCAGCTGACCGGACACCGTCAGGCTGGTCTTCTTGCCGAAGAAGTCCTGGCTGTAGTCCACCTGCCCGTCCTCGGTCTTGGGCACGTTGTTGAGATCCAGCGTGGTCACCTGGAACATCTCGCCGGCGCCCTCGCAGTCGCTGGCGGTGATAATGGGGGTCTGTGCGTAGACAAAGCCGCGATCCTGGAAGAACTTGTGGATGGCGTAGGCCGCCGCGCTCCGCACCCGGAAGGTGGCGGAGAACAGGTTTGTCCGGGGACGCAGGTGCTGGATAGTCCGCAGGAACTCTACGCTGTGGCGCTTTTTCTGCAGGGGATAGTCCGGAGTGGAGATGCCCTCCACGGCGATCTCGGTGGCCTTCAACTCCAGAGGCTGCTTGGCATCCGGTGTCAGGGTCACAACGCCGGTGACGATCAGGGCCGCGCCTACGTTCTGGGCGGCGATGTCCTTATAGTTAGAGAGGGCCTCTGCCTCCATCACCACCTGAAGATTGCGGAAGCAGGAGCCGTCATTCAGCTCGATGAAGCCGAAGCCCTTCAGATCCCGGATGGTGCGGACCCAGCCGCCCACGGAAACGGTCTGGCCGGAGAGCGCTTCGCTGTCTGCAAAAATTTTCGCGATTTTTGTGTAACTCATAGTTTGATCCGTCCTTTGTGTTGTTGGTACAATTATAAGCATAATACTCCTATTTTTCGTTCTTTACAAGAGGGAACCGCCATTCTTCCAGCAGAATCAGGGATTTTACGGCGAAAACATAAATTCCTCTTGAATTTTGGCCATTCATCCGATATAATGAACAACGTTAATGCCGGTGTGATGGAATTGGTAGACGTGACGGACTCAAAATCCGTTGGTAGCGATACCGTGTGGGTTCGAGTCCCACCACCGGCACCAAATAGAAACACCATCCGTCAGGGTGGTGTTCCTTTTTTGCTATGCAAAAGTGTAGCAAAATAAGAAATGTGCCATTTCCTCGCCCCTGCGGGGCAACCGGAAATGGTGCACGAAAACTTCATGCACATTTCGTTTGCGGTATGCGCTGTCCATATGCGGCAGACCTTATGGAAAACGGGAGGAACCCGCAGCGGTCAAGGTGGCCCATGGAATTCTGTATAGATATTTTTCGCCAATATGTGTATAGTATAAAGACATATGATGCGCTCTGTTCTGCATCGCAGAATGGACGAACACAGGAAAGGTAACGTAATTTATGAATCGGAACAAACATCTGTTAGCGATCCTTGCGGCTGTCAGCTTCATCCTTGCCACCCTTACCGGCTGCGGCGGCAAAACAGAGCCGGACATCCCACAGCCGACGCAGGAACCTGTCGAATACGCCAATCTGACGGACGAGGATTCCCGTGCTCTGCTCTCCCGGCTGCTTGAGAACGCGGGCATAGACGAGACCCGGATCCGTGGCCTTTTTGACCAGGTGGACCAGTTCAACGCCAGCGTCAAGAGTGAATGGCTGACGAACGGCTTTGAGCGCGCTGTCCCCACCGACACCAAGTACGATCCCTATGAGATGCAGGATCTGTGGGCGGAGAAAAACGGTGACTTCCCCGGCTATAACTGCCGCATTACGGCATTCAGCCTGTTCGGTGGGTTCGTCACCGCCGGAGCGGATCAGCCGAAGACTCAGGGAGAGGATACGCTTTTTCTGGATTTGGAAACGCTAACCGAAGATCCCGCCGTTCTCTGCGGAGACAGCACTGCCAAATTCTGCGCGCTGTTTGCGCCGGTGCCCGCCGCAGACAGTACGGATGTGAATGAGCAGGCCCAGACGCTTCAGGCGGGCTGGGCCGCCCGGGGCGTCGCGTTTTCAGACAGCCCCGCCCGGCTGATCTCCGTTGTCCTGCATGACAGGTTCTCGGACACGGAGAATACGCTGTTTGTGGGGCATGTTGGGGTGCTGCTGCCTGTGGAGGACGGGAGCTTCTGTCTGATCGAGAAGGTTGCCTTCCAGGAACCGTACCGGCTGGTAAAGTTACAAAATCGGGCGGAACTGCGCGATTATCTGATGGCAAAGTACGATACCTCCTGGGGACAGGATACCACCCGGCCCTTTATCATGGAAAATGACAGCCTGATGGCGGAGTGAGCGGCGGCACGGGACTGCGGATACCGTATCAGCAATCATACAGTAAAAATAATTGGTTTCCTTGAAAAACCGGCAGACGTGCGGAGCGTCTGCCGGTTTTTGTGTGCCGAACGTTGCACCGGGGCACATGTTTCTGTTGATGGCCGCATAGATTGGACAAGCAAAGGAGGAATCGCTATGCAGCTTTGGAAAAATACGGCTTTGACCTCGGTGGCGGCGCTGCTGGGGCTGTTTCTGCTGCCCTTGGCCGTAGCCCGGGAACCGGCGGAGGTGCCGGAGTATACGGAATTACCCCGGACGGAGCAGACGGCTCCGGTCCAGCCTGCGGTAAAGGCAGTTTATGACGCGGACCGGACCCTGCGGGTGCTGGACGGAGAGACCGTGCGGGAAATGACGCTGGCGGACTATCTGGTGGGCGTCACGGCGGCGGAGATGCCGGCGTCCTTTGCAGAGGAGGCGCTGAAGGCTCAGGCGGTGGCAGCCCGTACCTATACCCTTTACAAGCTGACAGCCGGCAGCAACCACGGGGACACGGCGGACATCTGCACGGACTCCACCTGCTGCCAGGCGTATATCGCCATGGAGCAGGCCCGGGCCAACTGGGGGGCACAGGCGGACGCTTATGAGAAAAAGGTCCGTGATGCAGTGACGTCTACCGATGGGGAGGCCATCCTTTACGGCGGCATTCCGATTCTGGCGGTGTTCCATTCCAGCTCCGCAGGGCTGACCCGAGCTGCGGGACAGGTGTGGCAGAACGATCTGCCCTACCTGAAGCCGGTGGATTCCCCCGAAGCCAAGGAGACCATCCCCAATTATTACAGCCGCGTAGACTTTACCCCGGCGGCGCTGAAGGAAAAGCTGCTGGCGAAGATCCCCTCTGCCGATCTCTCCGGGGACAAGAAAAGCTGGCTGAAAGATCCTATCCGGGACAGCGCCGGCAGCGTGGAGACGGTGGAGGTGGGGGGCGTGACGGTCCGGGGCGGTACGGTGCGCGCCGCGCTGGGGCTGCGTTCCGCCTGCTTTGAATGGGAATTGCAGGACGGCAATTTTGTGTTTTACGTCACCGGCTACGGCCACGGCGTGGGCCTCAGTCAATACGGCGCGGACGCCATGGCGGAGAGCGGCGCGGACTATCAGACCATCCTGACCCACTACTATACCGGCGTGACGGTGGAGGTCTTCAACGGCTGAGTCACGGACTTTACAAGACAGAAGCAAATGTGGTAAAATATTTTATTAAAAAACTGCCGCGAAGGGGGAACTGCTGATGAAAAAGCGATGGGCTATGGGGCTGCTGTGCTGCCTGCTGTTGTGTCAGCTGGCGTTTCCGGCCAAAGCGGCGGGCAGTGTGTATTTCGTGGCGGCAGAGGAAAGCGTTCTGCCGGTGACAGATGCCACCATGCCCTTCTGGGCCAACGGCTATCTGTATGTACCGGCCTCTGTATTCACCAATCTGGGGATCTCTGTCATCAACAATACCGCAAAAAAGATGACGGTGCTGGAAAAGGACCGCCGGGCCATGCTGTTTGACTGGGCCAAGGGTACGGCGCAGGACAGCAGCGGCAGCCTGTTCACCCCCGGCGTCATTCAGTCCGGCGGACTGGTGTTTGTCCCGGCGTCTACCGTCGCAAACTTTTTCGGCCTGCAATATTCCGTGACAGATGTGACCAACGGCTATCTGGTGTGGCTGCGGTCTCCGGATTTCGGCATGAGCGCCAAGGATTTTGCCAATGCGGCGACCTACAATATGGAAGAGCGCTACAACGCGTATAACAGGGATGCCACGTCCAGTACCACGCCCAATGTACCGGTTACACCCTCCGCACCGACGCGGGGGGCCAGAATCCATCTGTGTCTGGAAGCGGATCAGCGGACCTCCGGGCTGCTGGACGCCTTGGACCGTGCTAACGGCTGGGCCACCTTCTACTGTACGCCGGACTTCCTGGAATCCAACGGCGAACTGCTGCGGCGGATGGCTGCCTCCGGTCATGCGGTGGGCATACTGGCGGAGAGCGGCGAGGACACGGCGGAGCAGCTGCGGCGGGGCAATGAAGCCCTGTACCGGGCCACTCTGGGAAAGTCCCGGCTGGCCTATGTGCCGGATGCGGAGAAGACGGAGCTGCAAGCCTTGGAGGAGGTCGGCTGGCGGTGCCTGACGCCCTCAATGGACCGGTCGGATTACAAGCTGGAAAGCAGCTCCAACGCCTCCGCGCTGATGAAGCGGGTGTCGGCCCGGCGGGGGGACGTGTCTGTCTGGCTGGGGACCACTGCCTCTGCCGCGGGCCTGCGGGAATTTGTGATCTCCGCTCAGGGAGCGGGCCACTACTGCCGGGCGATGACGGAAATCGGCTGACCGGCGGCTGAAATGGCGCAAGATTTACAAAACGTTCAACACCCTGACGAAGTTTAGGGTAATATAAAGTAGAGAAGAACATAAGAAACGGGACCGGAAGGCCCTGCAGAACGGAGGAGACCCTATGGGACGCAACATTCTGGTTGTAGAAGACGATAAGAATATCTCCGACCTGATCCACATGTATCTGGTAAAGGAAGGCTTTGACGTCCGCATTGCCGGGGACGGCGGCAAAGCACTGGAGGAGTTCCAGAAGAAGGAGCCGGACCTGATCCTGCTGGACATCATGCTGCCTGTGATGGATGGCTGGGCGGTCTGTGCCAAGGTCCGGGAGACCAGCAAGGTGCCCATCATCATGCTGACGGCCAAGAGCGAGGTCTTTGACCGGATCCAGGGCTTGGAAATGGGGGCGGACGATTACATCGTCAAGCCCTTTGAGATGAAGGAGCTGATCGCCCGGATCAACGCCGTTCTGCGGCGGACGGAGATCCCCAATGACACCAGCAAGAAACTCCATTTCGACAAGCTGACCATTGATCTGGATTCCTATGAGCTGATCGTGGACGGCAAAAAGATCGACACGCCCCCCAAGGAGCTGGAACTGCTGTACCATCTGGCCTCCACCCCCAACCGGGTCTACACCCGCAACCAGCTTTTGGACGAGGTGTGGGGCTTCGACTATTTTGGCGACAGCCGCACCGTGGACGTGCATATCAAGCGCCTGCGAGAAAAGGTAGAGGGCGTCAGCGACCAGTGGGCGCTGAAAACCGTCTGGGGCGTGGGCTATAAGTTCGAGACCGTCGGCGGCCAGACGGCAGACAAGGCGAAGTAATATGAAGGATTGGTTCCGCGAGCGGTTTCACGGGCTCTATTGGCGGCAGATGGCCGTCACCGTGGGCATGGTGTTCCTGACGCTGGTGCTGTTGGGCGTGTCCTTTTTTTCCCTGAGCTATTCCTATGCCCGGGGGCAGAAAACCGATGAGCTGATGGTCCGGGCGATGGCGGTGAGCAAGCTGTCCGTGCGGTATCTGGAGACCGGCCGCTATCTCTCTATGGAGGAATTGCAGAAGGACGAGCAGTTCCGTCAGCTGGCGGCCACTGCCGCCGTGATCTCCGAAATGGATATTCTGGTGTGCGATATGGATGGCCATGTCCTCCTGTCCACGGATGCCACTATGGAGGGCCGGCCCGTCACCATTCCGTCATCGGTGATGGACAAGGTCTCCGCAGACGGCACCTGGGCCGGGCGGAGCCGTCTGGACCAGATTTATTCCAGCAAGCAGTTTGTGGGCGGCGTGTCCGTGGTGAACCCGACCACCGGGGAGGTCCTGGGGGCGGTGTTCACCGTCTGCGCCTCGGATTCCGTTGATAATCTGTGGCGGGCCTTCGCGGGACTGCTGATGATGACGGGCTTCGTGGTGCTGATGATCTCCTTTATGGCGTCCTCCATCACCACCATGCGGCAGATCAAGCCCATCCGGGAGATGGCCGCCGCCACCCGGCAGTATGCCGACGGTGATTTTGACGTTCGCATGAATGACTACGGCCGGGAGGACGAGATCGGCGAGCTGGCGGCTTCCTTTAATAATATGGCAGAGTCCTTGCAGCAGACGGAGCGTCAGCGCCGGGAGTTCATCGCCAACATCTCCCACGAGCTGAAAACCCCTATGACCACCATCGCCGGGTATACGGACGGCATTTTGGACGGTACCATCCCGCCTGAGAATGAAAAGCAGTATCTGCGGATCATCGCCAACGAGAGCCGCCGTCTCAGCCGCCTGGTGCGGCGGATGCTGGACGTCAGCCAGCTGCAGGCCATCGATCCCCTGCGCAACGGCAATCATTTCGACGTGTGCGAGTCTATGCGCCGGGTGCTGATCTCCATGGAGAAGAAGATCAATGACCGGCATCTGGATGTGGAAGCGGATATTCCCGATGAGCCAATTTTGGTGCTGGGCGACAACGATATGATCACCCAGGTTATTTACAATCTGCTGGAAAACGCTGCCAAATTCGCGCGGGAAGGCTCCACCCTCTACCTGGGTGTGGCCATGATGGACGGCAAGGCCCGGATCACTGTCCGGAACGTGGGCGAGACCATCCCGGCGGAGGAGCTGCCGCTGCTGTTTGAGCGGTTCCACAAAAGCGACAAGTCCCGCAGCGAGGATAAGGACGGCTATGGCTTGGGCCTGTATATCGTCAAGACCATTTTGCAGCAGCACAAGGAAGAAATCAATGTCACCAGCGAGAACGGCGTGACCACCTTCACGTTTTCTCTGCGGGTGGAGTAAAGAGGTACTATGAGCGAGCGCAGGACCCTGCAGACGCGGGGAGAAGTCATCGAGGAATACAGCAGAGATTTCCCCGCGGAGATCGTGGAGACCTATTCCCGGCCTTTGCCGGGGGCCGTGGAGCCTGTACCCACAGAGCCAACGCCCAGATCTCGGAGGAAAAAGCGCCGGGTGTGGAAGGGGCTGTTGATCCTTCTGGCCATAGCGGCGGTAATCGCTCTGCTGGCGGCGGGGGTGCAATGGCTGATATGGGAACTGCAAATGCCCGATGACTGGGGCGAGGATGATTATTACTACTACGACCAGGATCAGGAGGATGAGGATGCCCCCATTACCATTCCCACTGTGGAACCGGATGCAGACGCCCGTCTGGATCTGGCGAAGGACCGCAGTCATGCGCTTTCGGCTCAGGAGGTTTACCGGAAGGTAAGCGGCGCCGTGGTCACGGTGGCGGTGGACCTGGACGGCGGCCGGATGTCTGTGGGTACCGGCGTGATCTTCCGGGAGGATGGCTATATCCTCACCAACCACCATGTAGTGGCCGGGGGCAAGACCTGCACGGTGCTGCTGCCCGGAGGACGGCCCTATGCGGCGAAGTATATCGCCAGCGACGCCGGGTACGATCTGGCGGTGCTGAAGATCAATGCGGAGGAGGCTCTTCCCTTTGCGGAATTCGGAAATTCCAACGCTTTGTCCGTAGGCGACCCTGTGTACGCCATCGGTACGCCCCTGGACATTGAGATGGGCGGCACCTTCACGGATGGTATCGTTTCCTCCGTCAACCGGGAGATCCAGCTTACCAGCCGGACCTCCATGCCGCTGATCCAGACCAATGCGGCGCTGAACAACGGCAACTCCGGCGGCCCGCTCATCGACAGTTACGGGCAGGTAGTGGGTATCAACTTTATGAAGCTGTATGCCCGATATTCCACGGTGGAGGGTCTTGGCTTTGCCATTCCCTCCGTGCAGGCGGAGCGGGTGGTCAATGATCTGCTGATCTACGGCGAGCCTCAGCCGGAGCCGCTGCTGGGCGTTTCCGTTCTGCAAGTGCCGGACCAGCTGGCGGAGCACCTGTGGGGCATTCAGGTGAAGGAGGTCACGGCGGGCGGCGCGGCGGACCGAGCCGGCGTCCGGGCCGGGGATTATCTTCTGGCGGCGGACGGCAAGGAGACCCTCAGCAGTGCGGATCTGCTGCGGGCCCGGTGGCAGCATCATGTGGGCGACGAGATGACGTTGACCCTCTGGCGCCGCGGCGAGATCCTGACGGTGACGCTGGAACTGACTGAGGCCGTGGAAAAGTGATCCCCTCTAAATGAAACGAATGACCCCCGCCGGGGGTTTTATGATCCTTTTGGGGGAAAATCAGCGAAAGACCAGAGAGCAGCAGGTAGATACCGAAGGGGCGGCGCAGCAGGTCCACATCCACCGCTGTGGCGATCCATGCCCCTGCAAGTGCCGCCGGGACAGCCACGGGGACGGCGGCCTTCCATGTGGGCACATCCAGATATCCCTCCCGCCAGTGGCACAGCAGGGCGGAAATGGCTGTGGGCAGGAAGAACAGCAGATTGATGCCCTGGGCCGTTCGCTGGTCCACGCCTAAAAACAGTGTCATCACCAACAGCAGCAGCGTTCCGCCGCCCACGCCCCACGCGGAGATCACCGCGGCCCCCAGCCCGCAGAGAAAGGGGAGCAGCCAGTCCGTCACAGCAGATACCTCACCCCCGCGTAAAAGAGAAAGGCGGCGAAGATCCACTTCAAAACTTTGGTGGACACTCTGCCGTAGAACTTTCCGCCCAGCCAGCCCCCCAGCAGCCCACCCGCCAGATAGGGCAGGGCGGAGGCCCAATTCATCCCGCCCCGCCAGAGGTACATGGCGGCGGACACGGCGCACACCGGGAAAATGACCGCCACACAGGTGGCATAGAGCTGCCGGGACTTCAGATTGCCCCAACGGGAGAGAATGGGGAGAAATACCATACCGCCGCCCCCACCGAACAGACCGTTGGCAAGACCAGCTGCACCGCCGGCGATCCGGGCGGGCCATTTTGAAGCCATCACGCCACCTTCCTTTCTCGTATGTACGGCCTCCGCGGGTGGGTCAAAGGATTTTTGGCCCGGCGGCGGAGGGGAGGGAGCCGTTATTTCAGTTCAAAGCTCTGGCAGTCGGTGCACTTGATCTCGGTGGGGTTAGCCTCGTGAGTGCCGACCCGAATGGAGGTCAGGCCGCAGTAATTGGAGTCCTGGCAGTGGTGCGCGCAGTTGTTGACGGTGCAGCTGATGCTCTGATTGGGGGTGCACTGGCAGCCGCCGTTGGTGCAGTCCTTCATGAGTCGTTCCTCCTGC
>ERZ837910.5171-NODE-5171-length-11993-cov-3.287067_pt1 | contig 11993 bp, 10 predicted proteins | sample MGYA00519940_ERZ837910 | MGnify/ENA primary metagenome ERZ837910 (study PRJEB31850, sample SAMEA3708825) | human gut metagenome | biome: human gut; feature: human-associated habitat; material: faeces | place: China | collected 2014 ... | reverse complement strand
TGACCACCAACCTGTCATCTCTTGAAGAAGATGGACTGATCGTCAAATCCGGACAGATCGATACAGAATATGTTGGACGCAAGGCAAGTGCTTACAGTGTAGTCCCTGATTTTCGTGTGGGAATCGGTGTTGAGATTTTAAGTGAAGAAATCAAGATGATCGCAGTAGATCTGTATGGAACTAAAATAGAACGATATGTTTATGGAATCACCTATCGTGATGAAGACCCTTATTTCCAGAAAGTCTGCCGGGAAATTCTGGAATTTAAGGATAGGATCGGAATTTCTGATGAACAGATCCTTGGGATTGGATTCGCCATGCAGGGACTTGTTTCTCCTGACGGACAGTCTGTGATTTATGGAAAAATCCTCGAATGTACCGGCCTTTCCATCACAGCCTTTACCCGTTACCTGCCTTATCCGTGCACCTTTCTCCATGATGCTGACAGTGCCGCCATCTCAGAACTCTGGGTTTCTCCGGAACTGCAGGATGCCTTTTATCTGTCGCTGAGCAAGCATCTCGGTGCTTCCCTGATCGCCGGAAGAGAACTTGTCACCGGCAAACATGGTCACAGTTCTACGATCGAGCATATTCAGATGCAGCCGGAAGGCAGATTATGTTACTGTGGCAAAAAGGGGTGTATGGAAACTCTCTGTTCCCTGTCTGCCCTTCTTGATGACACAGAAACGCTGGATACTTTTTTTGAAAAAGTCCATGATGGACAAACCAATGCCGTAAATCGCTGGCATCAGTATCTCTCTCATCTGGCAAGATCCATCAATCTACTGCATCTGATCTATGATAAAGATTTTATTCTCGGCGGCTATCTTGCTCCTTACCTCCAGGAGAAAGATCTCTCCTACATCCATGAAGAGATCCGGCGCATGACTCCATTCCCGGAAAGCCAGGATTTCCTGCATATCAGCAAGATGCCGAAGCACAATATCACGATTGGCGCGGCACTGCCGTATATTAAGGAGTTTCTTGGAATTAAATGAAGGAGGACAAGCTCATGCGACTAGCATTAATACAGATGTCGGATTCCGGCAGTGTAGAATCTAATAATGATGGTTTCCTCTGTCATCTGCCAGAATGAGGAAGTTCTCGCTGCCCTGAAAGACAGTTCCTGTGATATTGGAATCCTTCCATTTCCACTGAAAAACAGCTTTAAAGAAATCAACGGATTCAATTTTCTTCTCCGCACAGAACTTGGCTTCTGGGATACCCTCTGCCGCGAAAAAATGCCCGCCTCCAAATTCCTCGTACAGACAGATTCTGAGGCACATGTGACATTTTATATTACAAAATGTTCCCCAAAATAAGGTGCAAAAAGCTGCTGACTTGCATGCCAGCAGCTTTTATGCTTTACTCTATCGTTTTCTTTTTTAATCAGAGTTTTCCGCCATACACAGGGAATCCACTGCTTGCTCCATAACTCTCAATCTTTTTGAAGTTCTTGAGAATCTCCATATCCTCCGGGCTGATTTCGAAATCAACTTCTGCATTTGCCTTCATATGATCTGGATTTGCTGTCTTTGTCAGGGAAATCGTTCCAAGCTGCAGTGTATAACGGATGCAGAGCTGTGGAACAGATACTCCATATTTCTCGGCCATTTCTTTGATTTCCGGCTGATTCAGGATCTCGCCATGTCCATTCGGGGAATATGCTTCTACTGCAATTCCGTTCTTCTGGCAATATCCGACCAGTTCAAGCGGAGTATTGCTGATATGAAGCAGGATCTGGTTGACCATCGGTTTGATCTCTGCGGTTTCCACCAGGCTCTCAATATCTCCGATCTGGAAATTGGAAACACCGAGCGCTTTTAATTTTCCAGCTTTATATGCGTCTTCCAGAGCTTTCCATGCTGCACGGTTTCCTTCTACATAACGATTCTCTGACTGGTTAACTTCTACCCATGGCTGCGGGCTGTGAATGATCATCATGTCCAGATAATCAAGGCCCATTTTTTCCAGAGTTTCATCGATACTTCTGGCTGCATCCTCATATGTCTTGTGTTCTGCAGCAACCTTGGATACAACAAAAAGTTCCTCTCTCGGAATTCCACAGGTTCTGACACCCTCTCCAACTCCACGCTCATTTCCATAAGCCTGAGCAGTATCTATATGGCGATAACCAATTTCTACCGCCGCCATTTTCTCTAGTGTACTGTCCGGAAGCTCCACATTTCCTACACCACGCTCTGTGCTGTAAGTACAGTTTTCAAAATTCACGCTGAAACCGTTTGTGCAGGAGCAGTCTCCCAGGATTCCTCCCATACTTGGTTTCCAGTATTCCGCTTTTGCTTTCTGGAATTCTTCTTCTGTCACACCATCACCTTTCTGTGGCTCTTCATAACTCAGCGAGCCAGTATTGGTACAATTGCTGATCATAACGAGGGCGTCTTTTTTGTTGATCTCACTTTTGGAGGGCTTATCAGCATCAACCGATAACAGTACGGATTCCCCTATTCTGCCAACAATTCCTCCACCCATAACAGACAGAGTGAACAAAGAAGCATCTTCTTTTTCTCCCTCATCATTTTCCGTTTTCAGATCTGCTTCTCCCATGACCCACTGTTTCGTGAATGAAATATTTCCACTGTTTTCGCATCCGTCGATTTCTGTTTTGGTAAGCATAAAACCATCAACTGCAAGAATGCCGCCCATATAACCATTCGTAGTCGGAGAAGAAAGATTTCCGCTATTCTTACAGTTCCTGATTGCAAAAGATGTATTTGCATTTTCCTCAGTCTTATAATAAGCCGTAAAACATGCAATTCCACCTGCCTCTACTTCACTGCTGATGTCTCCTGTATTTTCACAGTTTTCAAGTTCCAGATTCCAGTCATTTCCCATATTTGTTGTATAACAGAGAATACCTGCTGCATTTTGTCCGAATGAAACAATCTTTCCATGATTGACGCAGTCAGACAGAACCACATTTCCTTTCTGCATTGCCAGATGATGAACGATCCCGGCACCTTCTCCTTCTGTAAAGTCTACTTCATTCGTACATCCCGAGACAGTAAGTGTACTGTCTGTTTTTATACATGCATCTGCTGCAATGCCAGCATAATAATGATTTGTCGAAAAAACTTTTCCTACATTTTTGCAATTTTCAATCGTAACGGTATATCTCGGATCTGACAGATACACAGAACCTGTGATTCCTCCTGTATTGGCATTATCAGATATAACAGTTCCATTATTTATACAGTCACTGAGAATCCCATCCTCTCCCATGACCACCACGGAAAAATCTCCCGTAATTCCGCCTGCTGATAATGAGGTTCCTTCTGAGTCCTCTTCATTCACCTTAGCTTCAACCGTTCCCTCGTTTACACAGCCTGTGATCCTGGCAGAATTCGAACCTGCAATTCCTCCCAATGCATGGGCGGAAGCACTTCCTTTTTCTGCTTCTATGTTTCCTTTATTCACGCAATTCACAATCCCTGCAAAATCTTCTGCTTTTTCATCCCTGTCACTTTCCACAGCAGATACTGCTGATGAAAAATCTCCTGTAATTCCACCCAGGTAAGCCAGCCCACTTTGCCCGTTCTTCAAATCTTTTACTGCTTTTACAGTTCCATCAAACTCACATCCACTGATCGTGCCAGACGCACTTCCGGTAATTCCTCCGTAATATCCATCATATCCAATCACAGTCCCATTTACTGTACAGTTCAGAATCTGTGTTTTAGCTGCATTTCCGGCAATTCCTCCCGCTTTGGAAGCATCCCCTGATACTTTAATATATACATCTGTCAGATTCAGATTTTTTATCGTAGCACAATATACATCTGCGAATAAACCACTATGATCTGATGAAGCATCTGCGTTGTCTTCCTGAAGATCTTTATTCTGATACAGACCACTGATCGTATGTCCGTTTCCGTCAAATACACCAGTAAACGTCGCTTCTGCTCCGATCGATCTCCAGTCATACTCCGGTCGCTCTGTGCCCCAGTTTTCATAATCAGAAGCATCATTAAGACTGATATCTGCTGTCAGGATATAATTTTGAATACGATATTCCGTACTTCTATTCTCCGGATCCGAAAGGAGTTCTGCCAAATACTGCAGTTCCTCCGCAGAACTGATCTCATAAGGTGAGTTCTCAGTTCCATCTCCACCCGCAAATGCCCTGGCAGCCTCTCTGTATACCGACTCCCCGACATCTCTGTGCTGATGTTCGTACGGCTGTACGATACTTTCTTCTTCCTGGACTTCATCATCCGCTTTGACAAAATTTCCCGTCATAATGCCCAGCATACTGACACCAAGTGCCATAAATAAAAACTTCTTTTTCATCCTCGCTCTCCCCTGCATGAATTTTTTATTCCTGTAATTTTATCATAACATATAGTAACGAAAATCTGTTGTTTTACTGAGTTTTTTATAGCAAAAACACAGGGAGACTGCAATCTCCCGATTCTCAGTCTCCCTGTCGATCATTTTATTTATTCAGATATCTGCAGACAGCTTCTTTCATTTTCTGGATATCCAGCGGTTTCACCAGGTGTGCATTCATACCTGCTTCCATACACTTCTTCTCATCCTCATCAAAGGCATTTGCAGTCATGGCAATGATCGGGATGGTTCCGGCATCTTCACGGTCAAGTGCGCGGATCGCTTTTGTTGCGGAGAGTCCATCCATCTCTGGCATCATGATATCCATAAGAATCGCATCAAAAGTGCCCGGTTTATTTCTGGAAAAAATGTCTACTGCCTGCTGTCCGTCATTTACAATGGTTGTGATGGCTCCTTCATCTTCCAATAAGGTCCTCGCGGTCTCGGCATTCAGTTCATTATCCTCTGCCAGCAGGAGATGCAGACCGGCAATATTTACTTCGCCGTCCATTTCTGCCGGAATTTCCTCTGGCTTCTCTGCGATCTCAAACGGCAGTGTAATAACAAATGTAGATCCTTCGCCCTCTTTGCTTGTCACCACAATTGTTCCGTTCATCCTGTCGATGATTTTTTTCACAATAGACATTCCAAGTCCGGTGCCGCTGTAAACCGTTCTCGCATCAGAATGTTCCTGCACAAAAGGCTCAAAAATATGTTTCAGAAACTCCTCACTCATTCCAATGCCTGTATCTGAAATTGTCCAGCGATACGTGACTATACCATTTTTTTCACCTAGGCATTTCAGTGTTGTTGTTACTTTTCCATGTGGTTTATTATATTTAATACAGTTCCCATAGATATTCAGGAATATCTGCCGGATATGCAGCGGGCTTCCGTAGACATAAGAAACAGGAAGTTCCTGTTTCCCGATCTCAAATGCGATCCCGGCTTCCGCGGTACGGCCGCTGATAATCGTTCCAACTTCTCTGGATATCTCACCAAGATCTATCGGCTCATGTGAAATTTCAATATTTTCATCTTCCAGTTTGCTCATCTGCAGGACATCATTGATCAGCGAAAGCAGATGGTCCGCGGACACCAGCATCTTATCCTGATTTGTTTTGACAAGCTCCCTGTCGTCCATATGCGTCTCATTTATTTTGATCAGCCCGATGATTCCATTCAAAGGAGTTCTGATATCGTGACTCATCCTTGACAGGAAACTGCTCTTGGCTGCATTTGCTTTTTGTGCCTGAAAAACAGCTTCTCTGAGTTCAAGGTTTTTGCTTTCAAGGTTCTTTGTATATTCCTTCTGCAGCCTCATCTGCTCTTTCTGATGCCCCTGCAGTATACGCCATCTCAGCGCATGCATAAATCCCACGATCACCAGATAGATGAACACTGTATACAGCATATTCCTCGGTGTCTTTGCAAAGATCTTATCCGCCGACATATATGCGTAGACATAATAATCGCGTCCTTTTTCCATCAGACCATAGTCTGGTATCGTCTGATAGTCTGTACGCACAAGCTGCTTTTCCACGGCACTTTCATTGATGCACTTGAGTTCCTGTATATCCTCTGTCTTCGCACCGATCAATCCCTTGTCATTCGATGCAACGATCTGATTATTTTCGCTTATAACAATCGTTCCATTGTGTTCCAGACTGTAGCCGGTAAGAAGCGAATTGATCGAATGGTTAAAAATACTCGTATATCTCTCAGGCGTATGATAATATACCAGAACGATACCAGGCTTATCCTGTCTGCCGTTCGCTGCTATATCAATATAGGAACCATCTTCGCATTCCATTCTCACAGAATATGTTTTTTCATGAAAATCCACTACATCCAGCAGAACATCCTGATCAGTCTGGCTCAGGATTTCCTCTGCCTGTACTTCATCCGAGCAGTATTTTTCCTGAACCTGTCCATTCTCATCCAGAATCAGGACTCCTGTGAGGTAACTTATCGTACAATAATTTTCCAGCAGTTCTTCTGTTATATCTGATGTTTTTTCTTCCTGCTGGATCTGCTGGCTCAGCACTTCCACACTTTGGATCATTCGCATCAGACTCTTGGATTCTGATGCGATATCGAGTTTCATATTATTATTGTACTGTTCTTTTATGTAGGTAACCATATCAGAAAGCCGGGTTTCTGCCGATGACAGATCTGCCTTGACAGTAATCACCAAAACAACAAAAAACAATAAAAGCCCCACCAGGATTTCTGCAAGAATAAAGTTGTTCCTGTCCAAATTATGTTGTTTATTCTTCATCCGCATCCTCCAGATATCTGTCTGCACCTGGCAGATACTCGCTGACAATGTCCTCTATTGTTCCATCTTTACGCATTTCTTTGATCGCCTGGGATAATTGTTCATCGATTCCACGGTCATCATCCAGATCAAAAGCCACTCCAAGATTTACATTAAGCAGCGGCTCTTCCAGAATCCTGTATTCCATATCAAAATCTTCGGAAAACTGTACTATAGACGTATCATGTGCTGCAATTGCATCAACATATCCTTTACTCAAAAATGTAAACAGAACATCTCTGTTCTTTACGGATATTATTTTTCTTAATTCTGGAAGTCCCGCTTCATGACTGCGAAACAGATCTTCTGGTTTCGTAGTTGACTGGACAGCAACCGTTTTGCCCTCCAGATCATTCAGCGTATAAATATCACTGTCGATATTGACTGCAACAACCTGCTTGCTTTTCATGTACGGACCGGCCCATTTGTACTCTGTTTCTCTCCCGTCCATAGTAAAACTGCTCCAGACGCAGTCAATAGAGCCGTCCTTCAATAGTTTCTTCTTGTCTTCCCAGTTGATAAATGTAAAATCTGCCTGATATCCTATCCGGTCAAAAGCTTCCCTTGCAAGTTCTACATCTATTCCGGTCATATTTCCATCCACATCCATGTAACTGAACGGTGTGTAGTCATCACATCCAACCATGCTATGTGGACGATCATCTTCGGCTCCTGTCTGCTCTGAAGCAGTTTTGGTCTGACATCCGCTCATTATAACTGCCGCGGCAGCTATAATGCCTCTGCGATGGTGTCGCCGTCTTCCAGATCATCAAGAGTTTCTTTTGTTCCTGGATAGATTCCGAATGGCTCGTAGTGGATTCCGCCGGCATTTACAAGGTGTGTTCCCTGCTCTTCGTTGAAGTTATCAAGATATGGGATATGCTGGAAGTAGTTTGCATCGAAATCTCCGCTCTCTACTACAAGGTTTGGCTGTACATAGTCATCAAATACGGTAACTTCCAGATCCCATCCCTCTGCCTCAAGGAGCGGTTTTGCTTCTTCAAGGATCTCTGCGTGTGGTGTTGCGGAAGCTGCTACTTTGATGGTTCCTTTCTCTGCGTCAGCGCTTACGATCACGCCGTTTGCTGTGAGTGCTCCGATTGCCAGTGCTGCTGTAAGTGATAATGTGATGATCTTTTTTGCTTTCATAGTTCTTTCCCTCTCTTATTCCTTTTATTTTTGATTTTTTTGTTTATTCTTTATTAAGTTGTAAGTGGCTGCGACCTCCTGCATGTGTCTATCCGTTCCCGGAACTCTTATTCATAAAAAAATAACAGGAAGTCCTCTGGATCCTCCCTGTTCATGCAATCTGTCCGGCATTAAAAAATGCTTTATTTACATCTCGGTATCTGTCATCTCTTATACGTGGTCGGCAGATATCTCAGGAAGTGTCCGATACATAGAAGTACAGCAAAACATAGACATGCACATGTCCATACACATCTCCTGATCCATCATACACATGACTTCTCTCTGAACTGCATTTCCTGTAAACATGATTCTTCCTCCTTTTTACTTATTGATAAATTTCTTCCGGAAAATGTATTACCTATTTCTCCGATAGGTTGAATATAACATGTCTCATTCACAATGTCAACACATTTTTTATTTTTTTCCCGGAGCGCGTCTCCTCATTGCTTGACACTGATTTCTTATAATGATACCATAAATTAAATCACTCTACAATCCAATCTACAATCAACAGGAGAAAAATTTATGAATAAAAAAGCGATCATTGCCATGAGCGGCGGTGTTGATTCCAGTGTTGCAGCCTATCTGATGGTTCAGCAGGGCTACGACTGCGCCGGTGCCACTCTGAAGCTTTATGATAATCCACAGTGCAGCTATCCTGGACACCGGGCATGCTGTACTCCTTCCGATACAGAGGATGCTAGAAGTGTTGCCGCACGTCTCGGCATGCTTTATTACGTATTTCCCATGCAGGAGAAATTCCACGAAAGCGTCATCGATAAGTTCGCAGATACTTATCTTCACGGAGGCACACCGAACCCGTGTATCGACTGTAACCGTTTCCTGAAATTCTCCGCCCTTCTCGATAAGGCAAGAGAACTTGGCTGTGAATATATCGCAAGCGGTCACTATGCACGCAGAGAGCAGGATCCGGAGACAGGACGTTTTATCCTCAGGAAAGGACTCGACCCGACCAAGGATCAGAGCTATGTGCTCTACGCCATGACTCAGGATCAGCTTGCCCACACACTCTTCCCGCTCGGTACCTACACCAAGAAAGAAATCCGTCAGATCGCGCAGGAGCAGGGCTTCATCAATGCTGACAAACCGGACAGCCAGGATATCTGCTTCGTTCCGGACGGTGACTATGCGTCCTTCATCGAGCAGTACACCGGACAGGCTTCCGAACCTGGCGACTTCGTTGACAAAGAAGGTAAAGTCCTCGGCAAGCACAAAGGTCAGATCCACTACACTATCGGCCAGCGCCGTGGTCTCGGTATTTCCGCACCGGAATCCCTCTATGTCTGCGGCAAATCCCTGGATACCAATAAGGTTATCCTCGGAGGTAAGGATGACCTTATGAGTAATTACTGCTATATCAACGATATCAATCTGATCCCATGGAATCATCTGGACAAACCGATCCAGTGCAAAGTCAAGACACGCTACCGTCAGCCGGAACAGCCAGCAACTGTTGAGCAGCTTGGAGACGATCTCATCAAGATCACCTTCCAGGAGCCGCAGAGAGCCGTCACACCTGGACAGGCTGCCGTTCTCTACGACGGAGATATGGTACTTGGCGGAGGAACGATCCTCAGCGAAGAAGCCGCAGCAAAAGCAGTCGCTTCCACCAATTAATTTCAGCCCATCTGTACGATCACATGATATTCTTTTTTACCGGGGATCAGAGGAATCTGGCTTCCGGTAATTTTTTGTCCATCCAGCTCGATCCATCTGACACCTTTCTGGACACCCGTCGGTTTATGGATCTCAATATGATATTCCGCTCCCCGGAAATGGCGTTCTACCGTAAAATCACCAAAACTTCTAGGCAGACACGGATCTACCGTAAGTCCGTCATACTCTGGCTGGATTCCGAGAAGTGCCTGCGACAGATTCACAAACGTCCACGCTGCGGTCCCTGTCAGCCAGCTGTTTTTTGCCTCGCCAAACCGCGGTGCATCTGCTCCTGCCACCATCTGTGAATATACATATGGTTCCGTTCTGTGGATGTCGCTGATCTCCTCGATGCAGGACGGACAGATCTTGCGGTAAATTTCAAATGCGCGGTCTCCTCTTCCGATCATTGTCTCTGCGATCGAGATCCACGGATTATTATGACAGAAGATTCCTGCATTTTCCTTGTATCCCGGCGGGTAAGATGTGATCTCGCCAAGTTCCAGATGATATCTGGTGTATGCCGGCTGCAGAAGCATGATGCCATATTTTGTCTCGAGATGTTTCTGTACAGAATCGAGAGCTTTTTCTGCCAGACCGTCTTCTTTGCCGATCTCTGCCATCACACAGAATCCCTGCGGCTCAATAAAAATCCTGCCCTCTTCGCATTCCGAGGAACCGACTTTGCCTCCCTCTGCATCATAAGCACGGAGGAACCACTCGCCGTCCCAGCCGGCATCCAGAACTGCCTGATGCATTTCTGATACCGCTTTTTCTGCCTCTGCTGCCAGTTTTTCCCTGTCTGTACATCTGCAGATCTCTGCAAATTCCCTGCCATATTTTACAAACATTGCCGCGATAAATACCGACTCTGCCACCGATCCCTTAGAAGGTCCTGTCGTCTGGAAAGGTTCACCCGGCTCACTGGAGAAGCAGTTCAGGTTCAGACAGTCATTCCAGTCCGCCCTTCCGATCAGTGGAAGTCTGTGCGGTTCGAGATGTGTCACAGTAAACTGGAAAGACCGGTTCAGATGCTCAAACAGAGGCTCTTCGGTTCCCTTTTTGCAGTCAAACGGCACTGGCTCATCCAGGATCTCATAATCACCCGTCTCTTTGATGTATGCCGCCACTGCCGCGATAAGCCACAGCAGGGCATCGTTAAATCCACTTCCAATTCTCGACCTGTTCTACAAAGCAGTCGTAGAAAAATATCCAGAACTTACTTACTAAGCCCCACAACCAACGTGCCTGCCTGACCATCAGGCGGGCACGTTTTACATTATGGAAAAGACTTATGGAGGACAAAAATGGCAAAGAATAATAACCATAAGGCGGTCAGCTATAACAAATGGGGTTATATCTTTCTGATACCGTTTGTAGTAGTATACCTCATATTCCAGCTCGTTCCGCTTATTAGTACAATTTATAACAGCTTCTTTGAAAATTACAGATCGGGACTTACGCAGGTCGGACCGAACTTTGTGGGCTTTGCCAACTATGCAAAACTCTTCCAGGACGGTGAGATCTGGATCTATTTCAAAAACACGATGATCATGTGGGTGATGGGATTTGTTCCGCAGATCCTGGTTTCCCTGCTCCTCGGTGCATGGTTTTCCAACCCTAGCCTCCGTCTTAAGGGACAGAGATTTTTTAAGACTGTGATTTACCTTCCGAACCTTATCATGGCATCTGCCTTTGCAATGTTGTTTTTTACCTTATTTGCAGACGGCGGTCCGATCAATGCCATGCTGGTCCATGCGGGGATCCTGAAACAGGCATATTCTTTTTTCAGCCACAAATGGAGTGCCCGGACGCTTGTTGCACTGCTGAACTTCCTGATGTGGTTCGGTAATACAACAATCCTTCTGATGGCAGGCATGATGGGCATTGACCCGTCACTCTATGAGGCTGCAGAAGTGGACGGTGCGACATCCTCCCAGATTTTTAGAAGGATCACTATCCCGCTTCTCCGCCCGATCCTGATCTACGTTATGATCACATCCCTGATCGGCGGCATGCAGATGTTTGACGTACCACAGATCCTTACAAACGGAACCGGTGATCCGATGCGTTCCACCATGACACTGATCATGTACCTGAATAAGCATCTGTTCAGCAAGAACTACGGCATGGGCGGTGCACTGTCCGTATTCCTGTTTGTCATCACAGGGCTTCTGAGCCTGATCGTATTCCGTTTCAACCAGACAAGAAAAAAACACTTCCTGTACTGATCGCACAGCTTCGAAGTGCAGATTTCCTGAAGTTTGATATGGGACAGGTTTATGTGATGATCGCATTTTCCATCTTCCCGGTTATCATCGTGTACATCCTGCTTTCCCGGTTTATCGTATCAGGCGTTGCGCTTGGCGGTGTAAAGGGGTAAAACAGCGCACTCTCAGCGTGAACTACTCGGCAACAAGTTACCAGAGCATCTGAAATCTGGCGGGATACCGCC
>ERZ837910.5156-NODE-5156-length-12018-cov-2.907715_pt1 | contig 12018 bp, 10 predicted proteins | sample MGYA00519940_ERZ837910 | MGnify/ENA primary metagenome ERZ837910 (study PRJEB31850, sample SAMEA3708825) | human gut metagenome | biome: human gut; feature: human-associated habitat; material: faeces | place: China | collected 2014 ... | reverse complement strand
TGTTCTTAGAATTTTCAGGGTTTTACATACTGTTCAGTTTTCAAGGTTCTTTGTTATTGCCTCAGCAGCAACTTTTATAGTTTATCAAAAGTTTTTGCTTTTGTCAACACTTTTTTATTTTTTTACAAATCCACGTTTTTTTGAAATTTTTCTGAGTTCATCAAGAATCTTCAAATCATTTCTTTCGTTTCGTGTTTTGTTTTTGTCCTTGTCTCGAGGACGTATGTTATGATACCAGAGCATTCCCGGAAAGTCAAGCATTTTTCTAAATTTGCTATTTTATATGTTTTTTTGTGATTTTCAAGAATATTCTGGTATCATTTAAACAGAGCTATTTCTATATTGCTGTTCTTTCTTCTACAATTTTATTTTCTAATCAGCAGCTGGAACAGTTCTGACAGGTTCTGCAATCGCGTGCTGTCTGGTTCTATTGATTTTCATTGCCTTCCCGGGTTTTCTACGCAATGTGTTTCTTCTTTCCCATCCGTTCTGCTATCTTTCTGGCGCTCTCGGTCACTGCCAGACCGCCTTCACTCGTCTCGCGTAAAGCAGCCGGAAGCGCATTGCCGATCCGGCGCATGGAATCGACGACCTCGTCTGCCGGGATCGCGCTCTTGATTCCCGCCATTGCCATCTGCGCGCTGACCGCCGCATTGACGGCGCCGGCGGAATTCCGCTTGATACACGGAACTTCAACCAGACCACAGACCGGATCACAGGTTAGTCCCAACATATTTTTGAGGGCAAATGCCGCTGCATTCGCGATACACTCCGCATCGCCGCCCTGTAGATATGCCAGCCCCCCTGCTGCCATCGCACTTGCTGAACCAATCTCCGCCTGGCATCCACCCGATGCACCGGCGATGCTCGCATTTTCTGCAATAACCGCACCGATTCCTGCACTGACAAAGAGCGCCTCGACCATCCGGTTCTCCGTTTCCTTACAATATTCCTCATACGACAAAAATACCGCTGGAATCACCCCGCATGCGCCCGCCGTCGGAGCCGCCACGATTCGTTTCATACAGGCGTTGGACTCTCCCATTTTCACCGCTTTTTCCATCACAAGCCCCATGTATCCGCCCGCCAGGCTGCGACCGGAGGCATTGTATGCGTGCAGTTTTTCTCCGTCGCCGCCCGCCATTCCACTTGCCGAGACGATCGAGCCGTCGTATTCCTGATCTGCCTGGCGCATCGCCTGATACATCTGCCGCATTGTTTCAAACGATTCTTCCACCGTCACCTGGCGTTCCTGCACATCTGCCAGAAGAACCACCTTCCAGAGCGGAATTTGATGTTCGTTCGCTAAGCGGACCAGATCACTCACTGAATGATATAACATTTCCATTTTCCCGTTCCATTCCTTTTCTTATATGAACCTTTCCTATCGAAGACTTAAATATGTTACCTTTCGGATACCCTCCTGACGGCGCAGCCACACAAGCCCTTCTTCCGGAATCTCTTGATCGCACTCAATAACCATCACTGCCATGCCGCCGCGCGCCGCACGGTAGAGCTGCATCGTCGCAATATTGATCGATTTGTGCGCCAGCATCGCCGTCACATCCGCCACATGTCCCGGCTGATCGTCATTGTGGACAACCAAGGTTGGATAACTGCCGGAAAAATTAGCATCGATCCCATCAACCTTCGCAATATTAATCCGTGAGCCACCCAGGGATTCACCTACTACCGTCAGGCTGCGCCCAGAAACGCCCTCAAGCTCCAGTTCCGCTGAATTTGGATGCGCCTCTTTTAAATTGGCTTCCTCAAAGGAAAACTCAATCCCCTTCTCCTCTGCCAGGTGGAAGCTGTCCGGAATCCGCATGTCATCCGGCGCCATCCCTAAAAGTCCCGCAATCAGTGCTTTCTGGGTTCCGTGTCCGGTTCCCGTTGCCAGAAATGAGCCGTACAGACCAATCCGTGCCCGCTTAACCGGTTCCCCAAGAAGCTTCTGCGCCACAAATCCAATCCGAACCGCGCCCGCTGTGTGGGAACTGGACGGTCCGACCATCACCGGACCTACTATATCAAATAGATTCATATTTCTTTCCTTTTCTCTCGTTTACTTCGCCAGGTAGCCGCCATCCACCGGGATTACCGCTCCCGTTATATATTCTGCCGCGTCACTCGCTAAAAACACGGTAATTCCCGCCAGATCCTCCGCCTTCCCCCAGCGGTGCATCGGGATCCGCGCCGTTACCTCTTCATACTGACCCGGATTTTTGGCTTTCATGTCCGATGTGAGCTTTGTCTCCATATAACCAGGTGCGATCGCATTGACGGTCACACCACGCGACGACCATTCATTAGAGCAGGCTTTCGTGAGCTGCGCCACGCCACCCTTACTTGCCGCATATGCCGGTATCATCACACTTCCGAAAAAGGATGTCATCGATGCCACATTAATAATTCTGCCGTATCCACGCTGCAGCATATCCCGCGCCGCCAGCTGAGACATCTGGAACATAGCACCTAAATTTACTCGCAGAACCCGATTCCACTCTTCCATCGGAAAATCTTCTGCCACGCACCGGTGCTGAACTCCCGCACAGTTTACCAATATATCCGCCTGACCGTCAAGGCTTTCCACCAGATGCTTATAGATATCCGGAACCTCCTCTTCTCTTACCAGATCTCCCACTATTCCGTGAACCACCGCCCCGGTTATCCGTGCAAGCGCATCTGCGCTCTCCCGCACCTTCTCACTTGTTCCCAAAATGGCAACCTCCGCCCCCGCTCTGCACAGTCCCTCTGCCATGCCATAGCCGAGCCCTCTGGTTCCACCCGTGACGATCGCTTTCTTCCCCTTTAAGCTAAACAAATCCATAAAATCGCGCATCTTTCATTTCCCCTTTCAAAAACACCCATCTGTAAACAGTCCCCCTGCTGCTGAGCGCGAACTATCGATACATTTGTTTTCTATTTTCTATATATAAAAGCTGCCGCGAAACAAGAATTTCATCCTTTTCACAGCAGCTTTTTTTCTTTTATTCAATGCATTTTCTTCCGCTACCTGACCGGCTGCATCGAGCGATCCGCTTATGCCAGCTTTTCGCCGGTCAGCATCTCATAGCTCTGAAGATATTTTTCAATGGTCTTGTCTACAATCTCCTGCGGGAGTGTCCAGTCATTGCCCGGATGAGCGGTCAGCCAATCGCGTGCAAACTGCTTGTCGAAGGACGGCTGGGAATGTCCTGCCTCGTAACCCTGTGCCGGCCAGAAACGGGAGCTGTCCGGAGTCAGCATCTCATCACCAAGAACGATGTTGCCATTCTCATCCAGACCGAACTCAAACTTGGTATCTGCGATAATGATACCTTTTTCCAGTGCGTACTCCGCACATTTTTTGTAAAGTGCTATCGTGTATTCACGCAGCTTATCTGCATACTCCTTTCCCTTGCCCGGGAAGTATTTTTCCAGATGATCTACGCTCTGCTCATAGGAGATGTTTTCATCATGATCGCCAATCTCTGCCTTAGTGGACGGTGTGTAGATCGGCTCCGGCAGTTTGTCAGACTCTTTTAAGCCTTCCGGCAGTTCAATTCCACAAACCTTTCCGGTCTTCTGGTAGCTTGCCCAGCCGCTTCCTGTGATATAGCCACGAACGATGCACTCGATCGGAAGCATGTTCAGCTTGCGCCACATCATGGATTTTCCATCATATTTTTCCTGCTGGAAAAATTCCGGCATGTCTTTTACATCTACGGAAATCATGTGATTCGGGATAATATCTTTCGTAAGGTCAAACCAGAACTTAGACATCTGTGTCAGTACCTTGCCTTTGTTTGTCACTTCATTATGTAAGATAACATCAAAGCAACTGATACGATCCGTTGCAACCATAATCAGACTGTCTCCATTGTCATAGATTTCACGGACTTTTCCTTCTTTAATCGGTTTCATCTCCTGCATTTTTCGCACCTCATTCTTAAATTTTATGGTGGAATCCAGAGCCCCCCTATATCACAAATGTACAGCTCTGTATCCTTCTATCTGATAAATTACCACTTATCCGCCCTTATTGTCAAGACTCGCCTCCCCGTTTCCCCCTTAAATCCCAACAATTCAGCATTTTACCCTGTAAAATGCAGTTTGGCATGAATTTTTCTACGCCATTTTCTTCCAAAATGGAATAGCAAAAATGCAGCGTCATCTGCCGTTCTTCCCTGTTTTAAAGAAGAGTTTTCAGATGACACCGCATTTTATCAATTCATTATTTATTATGTATATGTCTCGGATTCTCAGACCGACACACTCTTACTTATTTCAGAGCTGCAAATCCACGCTCCAGATCCTCGATGATATCGTCGATATGCTCAGTACCGATGGAAAGACGGATGGTGTTCTGCTTAATGCCCTGATCGGCCAGCTCCTCGTCGGTCAGCTGGGAGTGGGTTGTTGTTGCTGGATGGATAACCAGGCTCTTTACATCTGCTACGTTTGCTAACAGGGAGAAGAGCTGCAGATTGTCGATGAACTTATGAGCTTCTGCCTGTCCGCCCTTGATCTCAAAGGTGAATATAGAAGCGCCGCCGTTCGGGAAATATTTCTCATACAGTGCATGATCCGGATGATTCGGCAGAGACGGATGATTTACATGCTCTACTAACGGATGTTTGGACAGGTACTCAACAACCTTCTTGGTATTTTCTACATGACGGTCGATACGCAGAGACAATGTCTCAGTTCCCTGAAGAAGCAGGAATGCGTTGAACGGGGAAATCGTAGCGCCCATATCACGCAGAAGGATCGCACGGATGTAGGTAACGAATGCTGCCGGACCTGCTGCCTCTACGAAAGATACGCCGTGGTAGCTCGGATTCGGATCTGCGATTGCCGGATATTTGCCGCTTGCTTTCCAGTCAAATTTACCGGAATCTACGATGATGCCGCCCAGAGTGGTTCCGTGTCCGCCGATGAACTTGGTAGCGGAATGTACGACAATGTCTGCGCCATGCTCGATCGGGCGAATCAGGTACGGTGTACCAAATGTATTGTCAATGACTAACGGAAGTCCGTGTTTGTGTGCAATCTCAGCAATCGCGTCGATGTCCGGGATATCACTATTCGGATTTCCGAGAGTCTCCAGATAGATAGCACGGGTATTTTCCTGAATTGCACTTTCTACCGCTTCAAGATTATGAGCGTCTACGAAAGTTGTAGATACACCGAAATGGGAAAGTGTATGCTCTAAAAGGTTGTAGCTGCCGCCGTAGATGGTCTTCTGTGCTACAATGTGACCGCCGTCCGCTGCCAGTGCCTCGATTGTATATGTAATAGCAGCTGCGCCGGATGCGGTTGCCAGTGCTGCAACGCCGCCCTCCAGTGCTGCGATCCTCTTCTCAAAAACATCCTGTGTGGAGTTGGTCAGACGTCCGTAAATGTTACCGGCATCTGCCAGACCAAAACGTGCTGCCGCATGTGCTGAATTTTTAAATACATAAGAAGTGGTCTGATAAATCGGAACGGCTCTGGAATCGGTTGCCGGATCCGGCTGCTCCTGACCTACGTGTAACTGAAGAGTCTCAAATCTATAGTTTCCCATCTCAAAATACCTCTCTTTCTATTTCTGAAAGTTTATTTCCTAGTATGTAAATTTGTTTTTATTTTATATTCATTTTTTATTTGAGCAAGCGTTTTTCCATTTATTTTCAAGTTTTATATAAAATAATTGCTTTTTCCGCAATATTATATTTGCTTATGCAAATGTATATTTAGCTTTTTGGGTAAACAAAAAGCCGGACCGCTTAATTTTCTTTAAGCTCCCGGGCAAATGGCTTGCATCTTAAATCGTTGTCATTCTCTTAAATGGCAGATATGCAAATTTACCTGACCATATAAAATGCCCGGGAATTACACATTCGACAACAACACATCAGATTTCCGTTCCATATAATATTCTGTCTTGCCATTGTATCTGCCTCCTTTTTATTTTCATGTTCTTTCTGAACTCGATGGCTTAATGATACTCTTATAAACCAACTTTGTCAATAGGTATTAGAAAAAAACTTTTTTCTATGTTTTCCACGCTTTTCTCCTTGAAAGTCCTATTACCTTGCGTTATAATTGGTTAATAGTAAGGAGGTTACCGAATGATATCGACAAAAGGAAGATACGCTCTGCGCGTTATGATCGATCTGGCGGAACAAAATTCTGCTGGATATATACCACTGAATGAAATTGCCACCCGTCAGCAGATTTCTGAAAAGTATCTGGAAATCATCTTGAAGGTTCTGGTCAAAAATAAATTACTGGAAGGACAGCGCGGCAAAGGCGGCGGTTACCGTCTGACCCGTCCGATTAATGAATATACCGCCGGAGAGATTCTGGAACTGACCGAAGGCTCTCTCTCTTCCGTTGCCTGCCTTGCACCGGATGCGCCGCCGTGCGAACGTCAGACAAGCTGTGTGACCCTGCCGATGTGGAAACGCTTTGATCAGGTTGTACACAATTTCTTCTATAATATTACTTTAGAAGATCTGGTAAAGGAAAGTCAGTCTTTGCCGAAAAGTACGAATTAGCATTTATAAATGAACGAAGGCATTCCATTTTGACCGAATGCCTTTTTATATATAGATTTTTCTATTTATTTCAGTATTGAAGCATCTCAAACGTTATTTTTTGATGCCTTTCCGCTCCTCTGCCCGCTCGAGCAGTTTCTCCGCCTCTTCCAGAGCTCCTGGAAGATACGCTTCCGTCCACTCTTTTCCGGCTTTTTCCTGCTTCTTGATTGCATCCCAATCTGTGATCGGTTCCCCCTGTTCGGACAGCATAGGCTTACCAAACACGTGCGGATGGCGGCGGATCATCTTTTCGCTGGCGCCATCCATGACCTCCCGTATCGTAAACAGTCCTTCTTCCTCCGCGATCTGCGCGTGAAGAAGAATCTGCAGCATTAAATCCCCCAGTTCTTCTTTCAGGTTCTCCGCATCGCCGGTCACCTCCCAGATATTGATACCGCCAATCACCTCTGCCGCTTCTTCAATGCAGTACGGTTTCAGCGATGTATGCGTCTGCGCCCGATCCCACGGACAGCCGTCCTCGGCACGGAGATGGCGGACTACCTCGCAGAAGCGCATGAACGATGCGGCGCGGTCATTTTCTTTTTTTATCTCATTTGATTCTCGTTTCATTCTCTCTATCCATTTTCTTGTCTGCTTTTATTTCTGAGCTTGTTTATATGCCTATTTTGTAGCTGTTCAGTACCTTCACAGCCACAAGCAAAAATCCATTAAAAATTGCCTACGGCAATGGGATTTTTGCCTGCTGACCCATGTTTTCGTACGGTCAGCGCAGTAAATGCGCAGACCTACTGAACAGTTACGGTTATTCTATAATTCTTTTTTTGTTTCTTTAACTTTTCTTGATTTTTACAACTTATAATTTAGAGTGTTCCATCCATCTTATGAATCACTCTCCATAATACCCGCTTCCGCCGCTAATTCCTGCAGAATATGTTCCAGCACGCGTTCCCGGTCATTATCAAATTCCGGCAAATATAAGAAACGCACGTCGCGTTCCCGCCGGAACCAGGTAAGCTGACGTTTCGCAAAATGGCGCGTATCGCGTTTCAGGATATTGACCGCTGTCTCCAACGACATTTCGCCATTTAAATATGCCAGAATTTCTTTATATCCAAGTCCCTGCATCGCCACTGAATCACGCCTGCAGCCCATCGCCTGAAGCTGCCTCACTTCCTCGACCAGTCCCTCTTCCATCATCTCATCGATCCGCTTCTCGATCCGCTCATAGAGAACCGTCCGATCGGTATTTAATACATAATAGAAGAAATGGTACGGTGAAATCTTTGCCCGCTCCGCCTCATTGTGGGCAGAAATCTTCTCGCCCGTCTGCTCATAATATTCCAGCGCGCGGATCACACGTTTTACATTGTTTGCGTGGATCGCCTCCGCCGATTCTGGATCGACCGCCCGCAGGCGCTCATGCAGAACTTCCGCCCCCTGTTCGGCTGCCAGGCGTTCCATCTCCTCCCGAAACTGCATATTTTCGTCGATCTGGGTGAAATCAATATCATTGAGCAGTGCCTGAATATAAAAGCCGGTTCCACCTGCCACGATCGGAATTTTTCCGCGGCTGTAAATATCTTCCGCCGCCGCGCGGGCAAGCGCCTGAAACCGCACGACATTGAAATCCTCAGTCGGCTCTAAAATATCGATCAGATGGTGCGGCACACCGTCCATCTCCTCCAGGCGTATCTTTGCCGTACCGATATCCATGTGGCGGTACACCTGCATCGAATCCGCGCTGATGATCTCGCCGCCGATCCGCCTGGCAAGCTGAATGGACAGCGCCGTTTTTCCGACTGCTGTCGGTCCGGTCAGGACAATCAGGGGCTTTTTTTCAGCCGCTTGTTCCAGATTTCCCATAAGACTTTCTCTCCTTTTAATGGGTTATACAATCCGTTTGAATTTCTTCTCCAACTCATATTTGCTCATCGATATGATCGTTGGGCGTCCATGTGGGCACGCATACGGATTTTTGAGTTCCAGAAGCTCATCGATCAGCTTGTCCGCTTCGGCAAATGATAATGTGTGATTGCCCTTGACCGCCGCCTTACACGACATCGTCGCCACACGCTCATTGATGAGATCCGGGGTTCCGCTTCCATTGCCCTCCGCCAGATCGTCGATCATCTCCATCAGAAGCTCGCGTTTTGCGACGGAAAAGAGGTTCGCCGGAACGGCACGCACCGCGTACTCCTTGCCGCCAAACGGCTCAATCTCAAATCCGATCGAGGTAAAATGTTCCATATACTGCTCTAATTTGAGCTGCTCACTGCTGTTGAGACTCAAAATGATCGGCGGATCGATCATCTGGGAGGTGTACTCCCTCTTTTGAAGGGATGCCATCGTCCTCTCATAGAGGATTTTCTCATGCGCCGCATGCTGATCAATGATGTACAGATTATCATGATACTCCACCAGCCAGTATGTGTCAAACAGCTGTCCAATCAGGCGGTGGTTCGCACGCGCCGGTTTGGTCAGGAGTTTATCTTCAAACAGATCCATCTGACGGGGCTTTTCAGATGGGGCGGACTGGGTCGATCCCGTTGAAACAGATGCAGGAGATGCAGTTTGCCCCGCTGAAGCTGAGATGGATTCGCTGGAAGGCGCTGACGTGGCCGGCTCTGGCAGATCTGACTCTGTATTGATTGAAACATTTTCAACTCTGCCGGTTGTGTCGGTTCTTCCAAACACTTTATCGAACCGCCCCGTTCCTGACACAGCCACATTTGATCCGCTGCCGGTTTCAGCCCCATATCCCGGCACATCTTCCGAGACCGACATCCTTTCTGCCTGCGACGCCCCCAGACGTTTCGTCTCAAACGGTTCCGGATGTTCCTCACGGATACGGACTGGTTTTAAGGACGGACGGCTGCCCTGGCTGCTTTCCATCTTTCTGGTTGGAAGCTCCGGCAGCACTCCCTTTTCCAGCCCCGGAATCTTCTGCTCTTTCTCTGCATTCTTCTCATTCTCCAGCGAAACCGCCGGAATCAGTTCCCGGTTAGCGAGTGCCATCGCGATCGTATGGTAGACCGTCCGGTAGATCTGTTCGCCGTCCCTGAAACGGATCTCCATCTTCGCCGGATGGACGTTGACGTCAATATACGACGGATCGATCGTAAATTGCAGCATCGTAAATGGATACTTGTGCTGCATCATGAACGGTTTATATGCGTCCTCAATCGCCTTTCCGATGATACTGCTCTTGATATAGCGTCCGTTGATGAAATAATTTTCATACGTGCGGTTGCCGCGCGCGATCAGCGGCTTACCGATGAAGCCGCCTACCCGGATCGGATCAGCTCCGGCATCCACTTCAATCAGGTTTGCCGTGATCTCGCGTCCAAAGACCGCATAAATTATATCTTTTAAGTTATGATTTCCAGAGGTATGGAGACGGCTCTGGTTGTTATTGATGAAACGGATGGAGATTTCCGGATGCGACAGGGCAATCTTTTCGACTAAATCTGCCACATGGGACCCTTCTGTCGCCGGCGTCTTTAAAAACTTCCGGCGTACCGGTGTATTGTAGAACAGATCTCTGGCGATAAAGGTCGTACCTTCCGGCGCACCGACCTCCTCCAGTCCCAGTTCCTCGCCGCCCTCGATGCGGTAACGGGAACCGCTGATCGAATCGTTTGTTTTCGTGATCAGTTCCACCTTCGCCACCGACGCGATCGACGCCAGCGCCTCGCCGCGGAACCCTAACGATGCCACCTGAAACAAATCCGACGCCGTCCGGATCTTGCTGGTCGCATGGCGCTTAAATGCCAGTGGGATCTCCTCGCGCACAATGCCGCTTCCGTTATCCGTCACCCGGATCGTCTGCAGACCGCCGCCCTGAATCTCCACCGTGATCGCCGTCGCCTTCGAATCGATCGCATTCTCCAAAAGCTCCTTGACAACCGACGCCGGCCGTTCAATGACCTCGCCGGCTGCAATCTGATTGATTGTATTGGAATCCAAGACCTGAATCGCAGCCATCTATCTCCTCCACATCCTTCCTAAACTCTTTTTTACTGGTGCATCCACCGGTTTTTCAGCTTCGCCTGCAGCTTATCTAATGTATTGAGCGCATCCAGCGGAGACATCCGGTTTACTTCCAGTTCCATGATCTCCTTGATGATATCGTCCTCATTGACCGTGTCAAAGATCGACATCTGCTGCAGATCTACCTCGTCCGGTTTTGCCACCTTTTTGCGCGTCTGGGTTCCCGGACCATTTTCTGCAATCTCCTTCGCACGCGCTGTAATGTCGGCATCGCTCAACTCTTCCACCAGTTCTTTTGCCCGATCGATGACCGGAGCCGGAACGCCTGCAAGCTTCGCCACCTGGATGCCGTAGCTCTTATCGGCGCCACCCTTCACGATTTTACGCAGGAAGACGATATCGTCGCCCTGTTCCTTGACCGCAATACAGTAGTTGTTGACACCGCTTAAGGTTCCTTCCAGCTCTGTCAGTTCATGGTAATGTGTCGCAAACAGCGTCTTAGCACCCAGAATCTTCGTATTACTAATATACTCCACAACCGCCCAGGCGATCGAAAGGCCGTCGAAAGTACTCGTACCGCGCCCGATCTCATCGAGAATCAGAAGGCTGTTTTTCGTCGCATTCCGCAGGATATTCGCAACCTCGGTCATCTCCACCATGAAGGTACTCTGACCGGATGCCAGATCATCCGAAGCGCCCACACGGGTAAAAATACGGTCGCAGAGACCGATATCCGCCTCATCCGCCGGGACGAAGCTTCCGATCTGCGCCATCAGCGTGATCAGCGCCGTCTGACGCATATAAGTTGACTTACCAGCCATGTTCGGACCGGTAATGATCGAAATCCGGTTCTTTCCGTTGTCTAAATATGTGTCATTGGCGACAAACATCTCGCCGCCCATCATGCGCTCTACGACCGGATGACGTCCGTTTTTGATGCGGATGATGCCCTTTTCGTTGATATGAGGTTTCACGTAATTGTAACGCGTCGCCACCACCGACAGAGACGCCAGCACATCCGTCATCGCGATCGCACGGGCGGTACTCTGAATCCGGTTTACCTCGCCCGCGATCTGGTCGCGCACCTGGCAGAACAGATCATATTCTAGAGAAACCAGCTTGTCCTCGGCGCCGAGAATGATATCTTCCAGCTCTTTCAGCCGGTCGGTCGTATAGCGCTCTGCGTTTGTCAGGGTCTGTTTACGGATGAAATAATCCGGCACCAGATCCTTAAAGGAATTAGTCACCTCAAAATAGTAGCCAAATACCTTATTGAACTTGACTTTCAGGTTTTTGATGCCTGTCTTTTCGCGCTCGCTCTGCTCTAACTGTGCCAGCCAGTCTTTTCCTTCTGTCTTTGCATGACGCAGACGGTCTGCTTCCTCATGGTAGCCTTCCTTGATGATGCCGCCCTCGCGCACCGTGATCGGCGGCTCTTCCACGATCGCCTTGTCAATCAGTTCCTTCAAATCTGCCAGCGGATCCAGAGCGGCTTCCAGGT